>LSQX01118435.1_pt1 | contig 15131 bp, 10 predicted proteins | sample 654561 | NCBI WGS metagenome assembly LSQX01 (sample SAMN04489861, study PRJNA283612) | anaerobic digester metagenome | isolation source: 4 biogas reactors fed with cattle manure at either 37C or 55C with and... | place: Denmark: Kongens Lyngby | collected 2014 | reverse complement strand
CATCGGTATGTACTATTATCGCCATGTTGTATTATTTTTTCATTCTTTCCAAGGCACTTTTCACTGATCCGTGGAGGAGCAGTAGGTTTTTCGACTGTTCAAACGGCAGCCCGAGCTCTTCCATAATCATGCGTGTACCTCTATCTACCAGCTTTTGATTGGTGAGCTGCATGTTGACCATGCGGTTACCTTTTACTCTTCCTAATTTGATCATGGTACTCGTCGTGATCATGTTAAGAATCATTTTTTGTGCCGTGCCTGCTTTCATCCGAGTGCTGCCCGTGACATATTCGGGGCCGACGATCGGCTCGATTTTTATTTCAGCTTCGGCTGCCACGGGCGAGTGGGGGTTGCAGCAGATGGCGGCCGTGAGAATTCCCTTTTCCCGTGCCCTCTTCAAGGCACCCATTACGTAGGGAGTGGTGCCGGATGCCGCTATGCCTACCACTATATCATCCCGGTTGATGTTGTGCATCGTCAGTTCTTCCCATCCTTTATTGCTGTCGTCTTCCGCCGCTTCCACGGGATTCCGCAAGGCACTATCGCCCCCCGCGATAAGACCAACTACATAGCTGTCAGGCATCCCAAACGTGGGGGGAATCTCGGATGCATCCAGTACACCCAACCTGCCGCTACTGCCCGCACCTATATAAAAAAGCCTTCCTCCTCTCTGCATTCGATCCACGATACCTTCTACCAATTTCTCGATCTCCGGGAGGGTCCTCTTCACGGCAGCCGCCACTTTGTGGTCCTCTTGATTGATCCCGGTGAGGATCTCGTTGATCGATTTTTTCTCTAGATCGTTATAATGTGACGGTTGTTCCGTTATTTTTGTAAAACTCATGTTTGTCGTGCCAATGTGACTAATGTGATTAATGTGACTAATATGATTAATGTGATTAATCGGTACCCGGGGAAGTGGCGATATAATCGATCAGTCCCTCGATGGGCGATTTTGCTATTTTGCCAACTTGTATTCCTTTCTCTTCCGCGACCTCTTTTAGCACGTCAGCGTAATACCAGCCAATAGATCCCACGATATGCACTTTATTCTCTTGATAATTATAATGCATCACGTTCTTCTCAAAAAAATCGTCAAAGCATTGGTGCAACAACCCGCGTATCGACGGGTCGTTTCGATGCTTGAAGATGAAAGGGGACAAACTTGCCAGGAAGCGGCTGGGGAATGGTTGCCGGTAAACCCGATCGATTATCACTGCAACGGTGAGGTTATACTCCTCGAAAAGTGCCTCTTTGAGTCCTCCCGTGAGCTGATGCTTCAGTGCCTTGTTTAGTAGATGTTTACCCAGCGCGGCCCCGCTTCCTTCGTCCCCAAGAATAAACCCGAGGGAGGGGATTTGATGAGTTGGCTTTGTGCCGTCCCACTCGCAGGAGTTGCTCCCGGTACCCAATATGCAGGCGATACCCGCCTCACGGCCACAGAGCGCGTGTGCTACCCCGGTGAGGTCGCTGTTCACCTGAATTTTCGCGGCAGGGAATGCAGCCGAGAGTATCCCGGTGACGAGGGGTATCTTGTCGGGAATGCATCCAGCGCCATAAAAGTAAACGGCATTGATAGTCGTAGCAACAAGTTGAGGAAGCACGTTGTCCCGGATTTCATACTCCATCTCCTCCTTCGATTGGAAAATGGGACTGATACCTTTGCCTGAGAAGCGGCGCACGATCTGTTTTCCTTGAACCAAACACCAGTCCGCTTTCGTTGCCCCGCTATCAGCAATCAATATGGTTTTTTTCTTTATATGTATCAAATTTTAATGTAAATGTTTCGTTTATATAAAATGTACCCGAACAACCAACAGATCGCGACGAATAGGAGAGCGTACAACAGTGAACCGAAATAATCGCCCGCCCAAGAACGAAGTAAGACCTCGTACATGAACCCCTTGATGGATATGATCTCTCCCTGCCAACCAAACCGGATGTTCGACACCAGGTTCGCGAGCACTCCCGCGAAAACGTACACGATAAGCGGGTTCACGCCAAACGCGTGAAAAAACCGGCTCCATCTCTCTTTCTGATGAATATCGATGATCCAAATAAGCAACCCTAACAGCTGCGCCGCGAAACCGGTAGTGGTAAGCACGAAAGTGGAACTCCAAATTTTCTTATTGATGGGGCAGCCATATTGCAGGAGGAGGCCCGCGAAAGCAAGTATTGTCCCCCAGATCATCAATTTTTCGACCCGCGTGTGATTATCCCGGTTGTCGATAATTAGTCTCCCGAACATGAAGCCAATTAAAACATGCGCGATGGAGGGGAGGGTACTGAGCAGTCCCTCCGGGTCGAAGGCAACGCGTTCTCCCGCGGGTGTCCAATCTTTGTACATGTGGTCTGTACCCCATAGTGCCTTATCAACAACCGCGATAATGTTCTGCTCCGATAACTCGAATCCATTTCCGAACACCAAAAGCAAATGATAACCCACCAACAACAAGCCTATAATCCATGGCAGGTACCTGTACTTAAATAGGACCGCGATAAGCGCGGCAAAGCCATATGCCAACCCTAACCGTTGAAGCACTCCCAAGATGCGGAGCGTATCAAAGTGTGTGGCGGCTTCGAGGAGCGACTCCCCCCGTGCCAAGCCACCCGTGAGCTGACCAAACCACCCGAGTGCAAGCCCGATCACGAAAATCAATACCGTGCGCCGCACGATTTTCCATACCGCCTCTTTCGAAGGTTCAAAATTGAACTTTCGGAGCGACATGAAGGTGGAGACTCCCATGATAAACATAAAAAAGGGGAAAACTAGGTCTGTCGGCGTAAGCCCATGCCACTGCGCGTGTTTGAGCGGGGCGTAAACATGGCTCCACGAACCGGGGTTATTCACCATAATCATACCCGCGATGGTGATCCCGCGTAGGATGTCGAGCGACAATAGTCGGCCGTTTTGCCGCTGTGTTACGATGTTGTTCATATCCTCTATAAAAAAACTATGTAAATGTTTGGTATATATTGCTGTATCACATTGATTTATTCGAATTCTATAAAACCTGCACGAAAAGCAGAAACGGATAAGCGGTAAAGATAGTAATAGAATGGTAAAAGTAATAAAAAAAACCTTGCCAAATGACAAGGTTTTTTGACCAATGTTCAAATAAGTGAGTTATTGTAGGGTAACAAATTGGCTCTTGAGTCCCGGTGACTTTACTGCCACGCGGCTTTCTCCATCATTTAAAAGGACTTTAATACGGGCCCTTCCATTGAATGCTTGTACCTTTCTCGATCCGGTTGATGTTCCCCTATTGTCCACCATTTTCCCGTCGCCGGCCAGGTCAAAATAGATATAGTTTCGAGAGTCGAGGCATTTCACCCCGTTCGCGTCTTTAAGAACTGCCTCGATCCACACGTGATCTTTGTCTCGATCGACGATGGCCGCTTCGATGATGGCCTCTTCTCCCCATTTCTCGGTTTGATAGGTTTGTGTTAATTCATCCACCACGGTAACCCCCTCTTTTTTCCCGACAGCCTTAAAGTGGTTCTCTCCCTCATTGAGCACCACCTGCCAGCTTAAACCCGCGGCGGGGAAGTTTTGGGAGTTACGTTCTTTGGTGCCGAGGCTTTTACCGTTATGAAATAGCTCCACGTTATCGCAGGAAGAGTAAATACGCACCAGCTTCGGCTCTCCTTTTTCGCCCCAACGGATGGGCCACGTGTGCCCATAGATACGCACCATGGGCTTATCGCTCCAGTAAGACTGAAACACGTAATAGCTCTCTTTAGGGGTGAGGTCTCTCTCCACCACGCCTTTCTGGTTCATGTAGGGGGTAGGATTCTCGGGGCGCACCGGGGTGGAGAAGTCCTTAAAGGGCCAGTAGGCGGTTCCCGTGAGCCAATCCATGGTCTCCTGCTCTTTCAGGTGCCAATCGATCATATCGCAGATATAGGTCTCCGTCCATTCTCCGTCTCTCGATGCCCGCGCTTTGCCCCCGTAGAGCGACGCGTCACCCGCGCGCTCGTCCGCTCTCTCCTCACTTTGAATAATGTCGAGGTAGCGGGTAGGATCTTCACTGTGTCTCCCCGCGTGGCTATCTCCTCCCCATTCCACGTGCAGGAAGTGATCTACCCGATCTTTTTCATACTCCGATACCCGTTTATAGTCGGTGTAGCGTCCCCGGTACCATCCCGCCCAAATCGAAGGAGAATAAACATCCACGATATCTCGGCAGAAATCGCACCTGCGAATCGCGGTGAGGCGATTCGGATCAATTTCGTGCGATAAATCGTGTAGTTCTTTCATGAAAGCGCGGATCGCCTCTTTATCGAAGTAGGGAAAATCGTTGGGCCAGTCGTTTTCGTTTCCCAATCCCCAAAGTATCACGGAGGGATGATTGCGGTGCTGCACGATCATGTTCTTGAGCATGCGGCGCGCTTGTTCTTGGTACACCTCGCCACCCAATCCCCCGCGGCACCAGGGAATTTCTTCCCATACCAAGATACCGAGGCTGTCACACAGGTCGAGGATGATTCGAGATTGCTGGTAGTGTCCCAAGCGGATAAAATTGACGCCCATCTCTTTCATCAAAATCATCTCTTCCCGCATCATCTCTTCGGTCATCGCGGCACCCACGCCCGCGTGGTCTTCGTGGCGGTGCGTGCCTCTTAGCAGCAGGCGCTCCCCATTCAGGATAAAGGGGCCATGCTTGATAAACTCGAAATGACGAAAGCCAAATTTTACCTGCTCCTCGTGCGTACCCGTTTTGGAGTTAAGGGTGAGGTGGAGCGTGTAAAGATCGGGGCTATCCGGGGACCAAAGGTGAGGTTCACGAAGCGTTGTTTCCCCGATCACGATCTCTTTATCGAAATGGCTGAGTTTCTTTTCGGACTGAAAGACAACCTTCTGATTTTTATCCGTAATCGTTATCTCCAATTCGGCATTCGCGATGTTCGCGGGATTGTAGAAGCGGGTGGATATTGTTACTTCTCCCGTTTTTCCCGCGTTGTCAACCGACGCGTTCGCGTATACCTCTTGCAACGATAATCCCGGCACGTACACTAAGTTCAGGTAGCGATAAATGCCGCCATAGAGATTAAAATCGGACAAGTCGGAGGGGATCATCTCCACGTCTCGGCTATTGTCGGTACGGATCGCGATTGGCACCTTTCCCTTGAATCTTTCCGCCTCTTCCAACGACAGGAAATCTTTCACGGCCTCGGTAATGTCGACATACCACTCGTCGTAGCCTCCCACGTGGGAAGCTACTTTGGTGGTGAAAACGTACAGTTCCGTTTTTTGGCCCGATCCTTCGAAATGGAGAAGGGTTCGGCCTTCGTCGAACGGGTTATTGATATCCAAGGTGGTTTTGTACCAAGCGGGACCTTGATAGTAGTTGACATCCGGGTCCACGGCATCCCACGCGTTCACGCAATGGGGCAGGGTGACTTCCTCCCACAGGGGGACAGTCTCGGGACTGCCCGAGTTAGCCGGCCTGAAAGCCTCCCATACGCTGCCTAAATCACTTTTTAAAAAATGCCACCCGCCTTCCAGTCGTGTTTTGTATTGACTGTTTTGCGCGTATACAGTACAGACAACAAAAAATAAAATAAATGAAATGATCGTTTTCTTTCTGTTTTCTCTCATTTTATATATGTTTTTAATTCGTACGTCCCCATTCAACCGTAACTGCTAATTCAGTGTAGGCTTATTCACGGAGAAGAAAATGAAATCTACCGTGAAATCAAACGTCTCCTTCGTCATTGCACCTGTTACGTTTCTTAACCGGAACTGGTCGAAGCTTCCCAGGAGGGCAAGTTTGCCATCTTCCGTCGCGATATCCGCCAACACGTCTGCTATGGGAATGCTTATAAAGTGCCAGCTTCCGTCTCGTTCAAAGCCGTAATCCCCGGCATTTACACGTGCCGAACTATTGGCTCCCCCTCCCTCGATTCGTACCAGTATCGGGTCGCTGCTGGTCGATTTCATCGCCAAGTTCAGGTACCCATCGATATACTCGGTAAGGTCGGCAGTACCCACTTTGTTGGTTTGCAGCATGATAAACGTGTTCGGTTCGCGATCGGGATCGTACGACACGTTGATCGCCTCGTTCCCTTCAAAAGCCCCTCCCACGAAGCCCACTTTCGCCACACCGGAACGGTTTAACGTGAAGGCGGGATGGTCTTGCGGGAGGTCTTGATCCTCCGAGTAGAAGACGTAGGTGGGGCCCTCCACGTTCACCAAGGGTACGTATTCGTTGTTCACCGAAATTGTCAAGTTCTCGGAGACGGTGCTGCCATCCTCAAAGGTGATTTCTAGCGTGGCATGGTAGGTGCCGGCCACCGCGTAATTCACTTCCACCTGTTGCTCCTCGGAGCTGGAGGGACTTCCCCCTTCGAAGCTCCAGCGGCGATCGCATCCCGTGTTGCCATCTCCCAAGCGAAAGCCGAATCCCACTTTGCCGCCGCGCCCCCAGATAAAATCTTCGGGGAACATCACGTCGTAAGTTACCCTGTATTGGGGTGCCGGCTGCAGGTTCACGTTGGCGACGATGCCCCCGCTCCCTGAAAGCTTATCAGCCAGCAACGTCACCGCGATGCCTTTACTGTCGATGGCCACTCTCGAGGGTTGCCAGCCCGACATGTTCCCAAAATCCTCCTGCGCCTTGGCGGTAGTGTATGAGCCGTTCGCGTGGTTATCCCAGTCGAGGTCAATCACCGTTTCTTCGCCTTCCGGCCTTTTGTTCTCGGGAACGTTTTCATCGCTGCACGAAACGGCAAATAGGGCGATGACGGCGAAGATTGTCAAAACATAATTTATCAAAGACTGTTTCATTTTATTCTCCTTTTATAACCCTATTGCCATTGGTTTTGGGTCATTCCCGTGATATCTATTTCAGCCAGTGGAAGCGGGTACCATTGGTGGTAGGGCTCGATGTTTTCGGCTGCCAGTGGATTATACAGTTTGGTTCTCTCGTAGAAGGTGCCGGTCCTTACCAATGTTTGCCTTCTGTATTCCTCCGTTACCAGTTCCCTGGAACGTTCGTCGAGGATATAATCGAGGTCGATTTCTCCCGCTGTGGCCGGTGTGGCGTTGCTTCGCTCCCGAATGGCGTTGATATAGGGTAGGGCAGCTTCCGGGCCGTTAGCCATTAGTTGTGCTTCTGCCATCAGCAGGTAAGTATCCGCCAGCCTCAAGTACATTTGGTCCGCGTAAGAGTAAGAGTCACCCCACAATGCAGGGTCGGTAAACGTCCAGTCCCACTTTTTGGTACTTGCCCACCGGTGATTCGCTTGCGTCATGTATTGCTCCTCGGTTTGGGTGGTGGTGACCACGCCCGTGCGTTGGTTCACGTACTCCTTTTGTACGGCGAATTCGCTGAAGCGGTGGTCTTGATCTTCGTAGATGCTGAACCCCCACGCGGTGATGGCACAGCTGCCCAATCCGCGCCCACCATACTCGGGACTATATTCCGCGTAGCCGGGACTGGCGTAATTTACTACCCACGTCCTTCGCATCGAGTTCCGGCTACTCCCGATATAGTCCTTGGTGTCGTTATTGGGAAGTACCCACAATGCCTCGGTATTTCCTTCGCTGGGCATGATGTTTCCTTGGTAGAACTGGTCCATGAACGGCACGCCCGGTTCATTTGCTTTTACGCCATACCGTTCGGTTATAAGCGCGTAGTTGGGATTATCCAGTACACGTTGGGCTGCTTGCACGGCCAGCTCCGGTTCCTCGGCCCAGATATACATCTCGGCGAGGTAGTGTTGCGCTACTGCTTTAGAAACTGCCCTCACATCGTTTGAATTCTCGGCCAATCCTTTCTCGGCTTCGATCAAATCTTCAATTATGAGGGATCTAACTTGCTCGAGGGGTGCCCGTTCCCAATCGTTGGTCCAGTTGCTACCGTTAATCTCCTCGGTGCTGATAGGCACATCCCCAAACGTAAGCACCAGATGGCGATACGCCCATGCTCTAAAAAAGTGGGCGTGCGACTGCACACTCTGCTTGATAGCCTCGTTCTCCTCTACAGACACGCCTCCCCAATCAATGTCGGGGTTCTCGGACCGGCTCAACACCATGTTGGCGGTGTTGATCGTGCGGTACATGTGCCCCCACACGCCTTCGCCCCCGTTTATCCACTGCATCGAAGGGCTCCAGTCTGTTTGGTAGAGCGAGGGGCCGCGCAACCAGCTCAGGTTCCGGGGTGCCCACCCGTTATCCACGCCAATTTTCCATCCAAATCCAAACTCCGCGGATTGAACGGGTTCTTCTCGTTCTTCGCGCACGAACTCGAGCATGGCGTTAATGCTTAATTGGAATCCCTCTCCTGTCAAGTAGAGGTTGTCGGCATAGAGGTTGTCTTTAGGGTTTTCTTTCAAGAAATCGTACTCGTTGCAACTGCTGATAAACAGGGTTGTTACTAGCATGACAAGCAGCATCGAGGTTGTATATATTTTATTTTTCATTTCATCCTATGATTTTAAATTGATTCATATCGGTTTTACTCGATTAAAAACTCATCCTTAGTCCCATGATATACGTCCTGGAAGGGGGGATCGCCATTTGTCCTTGCTCATTATTACTGAATTCGGGATCCAGCCCCACCCAGTTGGTTATCGTCACCAGGTTCTTGGCGTTCATGTACAGCTCCAGGTTGTTCACCTTGAACCGGTCAATAAGGTGAGAGGGGAAGCGGTAGCTCAAGCTCACGTCGTTCAAGCGTATGTAGCTCGCGTTGTTTGCCTTCCCGAAGATGCCCACGTTCCGTGGGTTCGCGTCGTCCCTGTTAGCCGGGTATTCGTTGTGCGGGTTTTGCGGTGTCCAGAAGTTATAGTTAAACGACCGTTCGTTCCCGTTAAAATAGGTCCGTGTCAAGTAGTTCGTCTTGTGCACCCCTTGTACCGTGCTGATGAACGCGCTCAGCGTTAGGTTTTTGTAACTAACCGTATTCGTCAACCCGGCGATAAAGCTCGGTATGCGAGAAGCGAGGATAGCGCGGTCGTCTTCGTTGATGATGAAGTTCCCGTCCTGATCCACCACGATCACGTCACCCACCTGCGCGTCGGGTTGCGCCGACTCGGCGATCTGTTCGTCCGATTGGAAGATGCCCCCGAACTCGTATCCCCAGTTGATATCGATCGGATGCCCTATAAACCACCGGTTGCCCACGTCGTCGATGTAGTTCCCCTCCGCGTCGGTGAGCCCCACGTTCACAATCTCGTTACGGTAACGCGAAATATTGAAATCGGTGGTCCACCTGAAGTCTCGGTTGTCGATATTAATTGACGACAATTGCAGCTCGATCCCCCGGTTTTTGGTCTCGCCTATATTTTGACGAATCTTTCCCGTCCCGTTTAACCGGGAGATACTGCGGTCGAGCAGCAGGTCGGTGGTCCTTGCCCTGAAGTGGTCGATGGATCCCTGGAGCCGGTTATTAAATAGTCCGAAGTCGACGCCCACGTTAAACGTGCCCGTGGTTTCCCATCCCAAGGTGGGATCGCCGATACCCGAGGGGTAGTACCCAAAAGCAGTCAGCCGGTTCGAGTCCAAGTAGTGCGCGCTGCTCAAGCCGGGTAGGGTAGAGTAGGCACTGATTGCCTGGTTCCCGGTGATACCGTATGACGTTCTCAGCTTCATATAACGTATCGGCTCGATATCGGCCATGAACTCTTCGCGTTCCATGTTCCATCCCAATGCCACGGAGGGGAAAACCCCGAACTTGGTGTTGTCGCCAAATCCCGAGTAACCATCTCTCCGGGCGGTAAGGGTGAGCAGGTAGGTGTTTTTATAAGAGTAGTTGATACGTCCCATCTGCGACAGGTTAGCGGTAACGGCATAGGAATCGCTTCCCGTGAGCACGGTAGCTGCCCCGTTCTGGTAATTGGTTCGGGTATGGCTAGGAAAGCCCGTGCCGTCGAAATCGTGATCCTTCACCGTCTTCTTTTGCGCGCTGTACAATGCCGTCAGCCCCAGCGTGTGATCGCCAAACTCTCGGTTGTAATAGAGCAGGTTTTCCAGTGTCCAGTAATAATTCAACCAAAAGTCCAGTTGCGACACGCCTCCCTGTTCCAGTCCCCTTTTCGTGTTGTCGCCGTAATAGGTCTCCGCTGCCCTGTATCGGACACTACCTCCCGCGTTCATCCGGTACGAAAGCCCTTCAATGAAAGGGAAATCGATTTGCAAGTAGTTACTGGTAAGCACCCTATACGTTCGGTCGATATTGTGAATATTAAGCGGTTCCAGTGGGTTGGTGTAGAATGAGTTCTCGATCCACGGATATAGGTTGATCGATTCATCTTCGTTAAACGGTATAGCAAAAGGGTTCATTTTAAACGCGTCCTCGAAATCCGCCTCTCTTCCGTCACGGTCATAGAGTGCCAACTGGGTGGTGGTACCGATGCTTATCCAATCCCTGAGTTGGGTATCAATGCTGGTCCGCAAGCTATAGCGGCTGAAGTCGTCATTTTTCGCGATCCCCTTGGACTGGTGAAAAGTACCTGAAACGTAATATTGAATCTTCTCAGAACCTCCTCTAATGGAGAGATTGTGCTCTTGATTGGTGCCCGTTCTCGTGGCCAGGTCCACCCAGTCGACATCCCTGCCTTCCAGGTAGCCGTCCAGCTCCGTGATGCTGATATTATCACGGCCGAAGCGTTTGAGTTTGGTCTCGAAGAAGGTTTCCGCGTCTTGCATATCGGGCAGGTTAGCAATCGTGCTTATCCCGTAATACCCCGAATAGCCGATTTGCATTTTTCCTTCACTCCCTTTCTTGGTGGTGATAAGAATTACACCGTTGGCGGCCCGTGCCCCGTAAATTGCCGCTGCAGAAGCGTCTTTCAGTACGTTGATCGACTCGATATCGTTGGGGTTGATTTCCGATAAATTCCCGCTCTCGTAGGGAATACCGTCCAGTACGATAAAAGGGTTGTTGTTAGCGGTAAGCGAATTTTTCCCCCGGATGAGGATATTGCTGCTTCCCCCTTCCGCGCTTGAGCCACTGAAGGTAACGTTCATTCCGGCTACCCTACCTTGCAATGTTTGCGTGATATCCACGGCCGGCACGTTGTCCAGCACCTCGCTGCCCAGCGAAGCTACGGCACCCGTCACATCGCTCCGCTTCTGCGATCCATACCCCACCACGATAAGTTCGTCCAGCGAATGGGTATCTTCATGCAGCGTGATGTTGAACGAGTTGTTGCCCGCTGTTTGTATGGTTTGGCTCAAGTAACCTATATAGGATACCTGGATGGATGCATCGTTTGCGACCCGCAGCGAGAAAGCCCCGTCGATATCGGTAACTGTACCGTTTGAGGCAGTTCCCACCTCGATGATGTTGGCCCCGATAATTGACTCCCCGTGCACGTCCACGACACTGCCGGTAATTATTTTTCCGCTTTGTTGAGTAACCTTTTCCACTTCGCTGCTACTTTCCACTTTTCTCTCGGGTGCGGCCGGATCCCTCGCGATGGTTATCTGACGGTTGACGATCGAGTAGGTCAAACTGCTGTCCTTTAAGAGAGCATCAAGAATCTCCTCGATCGATTTATCGTGAAGCGAGGCATCCACCCTTTGAGATAGTTCGTTGCGGGTATCGTCCATGATTAGGAATAGGTAGTCGCTGTTTCGTTCAATCTCGTGGAACGCTTCCGTGAGGGTGACATTCTTGAATTCGGCACTCACCGTTTTCGACTGCGAGTAGGTGTTTTCGGCAGCAATGGAAAAGATACCGAGTAAAGTTATTAAAAAATATATTTTCATGATTTTTAAAAACTTATCGTTCTTTTTCGTGGCAAATTGTTTCCCGTTATACTTTTGTTGCATATCTTTGTTTTGAATTTTTAATTTGTTTCCAATAAATTATGATTCACTTCGTGGTTTTGCAGTTGCAAAAGCACATGGGTCGAATAATGTTCGCGGCATTATTCGACTCTCTTTTAGGTGTTTCTACGATTAGTTGTTTTGTTAAATTTATCTGGGCATAGGCAATCTAATTTTACTTTATTGTTTTTATTTTCTTCATTCTCCAATGTACTTTCTTCATTTTTCGAGTAGTATCAATTTGAAACCTCAATTCGTCCATCCTCCATTCTCTTGTATTCGAGATAGGTCATCTTTGAAAAGGCTTCCAACACGTCGTTGAAATTATCCGAAAGAAACAGTTTGCCGGAGCAAGTTCTGTCGGTCAAGTTCAAGTCGGCATTATAGACAAATTCGGTGTTGTAATACCTTCCAATTTTCGTTAATACATCATCCAGTGGCGTTTGATTCAACTGCATAAAGCCGTTCTTCCAACTGATGTACTCCATGACATCCACATCGTGCCGGGTGATTATGCCGTTGGTAACCTCTGCCATTTGATTGGGTTCTAGTTTCAACGCGCTGCTCATGCTGGCAACCTCCACCGAACCGTTTACCAGGACCACCGATTCCATTTCCTCATCGGCATACGCGCTCACGTTGAACGAGGTGCCGTACACCCTAATTCGAGAATTTGGCGTGTGAATAATAAAGGGTTTCGTCCCGGTTGCCACCTCAACGAACACTTCGCCCTTCACGCTTATCTCTCTGCTATCGGTTGTGAAGGAGGCCGGAAACTCCATCTCGGTTCCCGAGTTCAAGTACACTTTTGATCCATCCGCTAAAAATATGGATGATCTTTTTCCGAAGGGCACGATAAGCTTATTGATTTGATCTTTTTCGAGGTCGATCTCTTTCCGGCTTGATGAATCTCGGACCACCGCCCTGCTCCCAGATAAGTGGAGTTCGCTATTGTTATCCATGTTCAACACGTTATTCCCCGAAAGCAATGTTACGCTATTCTCTTCCATCACTTTCCCGATCGACGACATCTCGACCACCTCCCGATCGTCTCTATTTATAAAAAAGAGCGTGGATATCAGCATGATCAAGAGGATGGCCGCCACGGAAGAGGTAAAGTAAAGGCGTCGGGTCCGCTGCTTTCGTTCTTTTTCCACCCGAGCTTGAACGCGTTTGAAAAGGTCCTCTCTCTCCTCTCTCTCCATGTGAAGTTTTTCGTCACCATTCTCCGCACGGATGGCATCGAATTCAATTACCGCCCGGTCGAACGCCTCCCTAAGGTGTCGGTTTTTCTGAAGATACTCTTCCCAGAAAAGATCCAGCTCTTTATTGGGATAAATCCGCCAATAGATAAAGAGGTCGTCTTGCAGAAAATCGGTATGTTTTAAATTCGGCTTCATTCACACTTTTTTAAACAAGACCCTCGAAACCGAGAAAGAGGGACAAATTTAAAGAAAATTAACTTTAAGGGCGTTGACTTAACCGTAATATAGGATGTGCACGTGATTTGTTTTGTTTTAAAACACCTTTATTCAGAGAGTGTTGCGATGTGTTTCGAGAGGGTGAGTTTTAAATCAAGGATAGAAGAATAGAAAAGTTGGATTGTTGGAGAATGCTTGGCGAGTTCTCTTTTAATTTTTTCAGCCCGCGATAGAGCGATTTTCTCACCGCTTCGGGATTCATGCCGGTCAGTTCCGCGATCTCTTGAAACGATAAGTTCAGTTGATACCGGTAGTAGATGATTTTCCGTTGTTTGGGGTGCAATGTTTGCAGCGAAAGCTCGATTTTTCTTTTCAGAGAGAGCTGTTTTTCATCTTCAATAATCTTTTCGATCACGCTCTCTTCATGCTCTGCAAAAACCTCTTCATGGTCTACCCGGGTGATTTTTGTTTCCGCGTTATGGATGTCGTAGAGCCGATTACGCACGCTTTGCAGTAGGTAAAACTCGATGTTTTGAATATGGGTTAACTGGCTTTTAGAAGTGAATAACTTGTAAAACACATCTTGGATGGCATCCTTGCAGACCTCCTCGTTGAAGCCGATCTTGAGCCCGTAAGCGAAAAGTTCGTTAAAGTAGCGACGGTACAACTCCCCGAAGGAAGCCTCGTCGCCATTCAAGAATTTTTGCCAGGCGTCCCTTTTCATCTGCTACTGGTCTTTTCTCGCGTACGTCAGAAATGAAAATCCGTAGCGATGGTTGGCGTCTTTCTCCCGATGCTCCTCTTCCACCAGTTCCCATTCCGCGGGATCGAACGCGGGGAAAAACGTGTCCACCCCCTCAAAGGTGTGGTGGATACGGGTTATATAGAGCGTGTCGGCCAAGTGCAGAGATGCGCGATACACCTCTCCCCCCCCGATGATAAACAGGGGGTCTTTTTTACAGTGACTCAATGCTTCGTTAAGTGACCGGGCGATGATACAACCGGGAAAATTCGCCGCGTTGCTCGAAGTAAGCACGATATTGGTACGATGGGGCAAAGCTCCTTTGGGAAGCGATTCATAGGTCTTGCGGCCCATGACGATGCAATGGCCGGTTGTTATCTCTTTGAAGTGTTTCAGGTCGCCGGGAAGATGACATAGCAACCCTCCGTTTCTTCCGATTCCATCCTGTTGATCAAGCGCCGCGATAAGGGCTACTCGCGGTGTATGTATCCTTGCGCCCGTCATACGCTCACGGCTCCTTTAATATGGGGGTGCGGATGGTACTCCGTTAATTCAAAATCCTCAAATCGGAACCCAAAAATGTCCTTCACGTCCGGGTTAATCTTCATCGCGGGTAATGGTCTTGGCTCACGCGAGAGTTGAAGCTCTACCTGCTCCAGGTGGTTCAGGTAAATGTGCGCGTCGCCAAAGGTGTGCACGAAGTCCCCCTCTTCCAGCCCGGTAACCTGTGCCATCATCTTCAAGAGCAAAGCATACGACGCGATATTAAAGGGAACACCCAAGAAGATGTCGGCGCTGCGTTGATAGAGCTGCAGGCTCAACTTTCCGTCCGCGACGTAAAACTGGAAGAACGCGTGGCAGGGTGGCAACTTCATGTTGTTAAGGTCGGCCACGTTCCACGCGCTCACGATGATCCGGCGCGAATCGGGATTGTTTTTTATCGCGTTCACTGTTTGGGTGATTTGGTCGATGGTTCCCCCGTTGTAATCGGGCCATGAACGCCACTGGTAGCCGTAGATATGCCCCAGATCGCCCTTCTCGTCGGCCCATTCGTCCCAGATGCGTACCCCGTTATCGTTCAGGTACTTTATGTTGGTGTCGCCGTTCAGGAACCAGAGCAGCTCATGAATGATCGACTTGAGGTGTAGTTTTTTGGTGGTGAGCACCGGGAAGCCGTCGCTCATCCGGT
>LSQX01382753.1_pt3 | contig 15134 bp, 9 predicted proteins | sample 654561 | NCBI WGS metagenome assembly LSQX01 (sample SAMN04489861, study PRJNA283612) | anaerobic digester metagenome | isolation source: 4 biogas reactors fed with cattle manure at either 37C or 55C with and... | place: Denmark: Kongens Lyngby | collected 2014 | reverse complement strand
GACAAGGCCTTCATAGCTGCCAACGGGATGAGCATAGAAAAAGGATTGACAACTCCCAATGTGGACATGGCAGGAGTTAAGAAGAAAATGCTTGAGTCCGCGGATAAGGTGATACTGGTTGCCGATAGTAGCAAGATTGAGCGAAAGGCATTTGCCTCCTATGCGGCGATATCACAGGTGGATGTGCTGATTACGGATGAGCATGCGGACAATGGTTTCCTGGAAGCGCTAAGAGAGACCGGGACTACTGTAGTTAGCGTTGAAATTGACAAAAACCAATAACAAGCAACAGACAGTGATTCGTGAAATTGAAAATAATAATTATAACAATATGGATAACAATAAAGAAAACGATAGAGATAACAATAGGCGAAGGAGCGGTCTTATATGAGTAAAAAGGAACTGGGTATTTGCCTTATCGGCTGTGGACGTGCCGGCATGATACATGCGCATAATTTTATGAACAAGGTTCCGGGAGCTCGCATGGTTGCTGTCGTAGATGCGGCAGAGGAAGTGGCGAGGGCGGCGGCAGAGGAGCTCGGCGTTGATATATGGGCTACAGATTACAAAGATATTCTGGGTAAGGATAGCATAGATGCGGTTGTAGTCGTATCGCCCACGAATATGCACAGGGATACGGTCGTAGATTGTGCAAATGCGAAGAAGCACATATTCTGTGAGAAGCCCATGGCTATGAACACTCAAGAATGCGGTGAAATGATAGAGGCATGTGCTAGAAACGACGTGAAGCTGCAAATTGGCTTTATGCGCCGCCATGACATGAGCTACAAGGATGCAAAGAAGCTGCTGGATGAGGGCGCGATCGGAGACCTGGTTCAGATTCACTCCAGCACTCGGGGGCCCAGCAAGCCGCGCCCGTGGATGTACGATTTGAAGAAATCTAACGGTATTCTGGCTGAGGTCAATAGTCACGATATTGATGCAGTTCGTTGGTTTGCAGGCAGCGAGATAAAGGAGCTGTATGCCCTGGCAGGCAACTTCAGGAATCCTGAAGCGATTGACGAATACCCTGATTACTATGACAGCGTGCTAATGAACGGCAGCTTTGAAAATGGTGTGCATTTTTCTATAGACGGTGCTGCGTATGTGCAGTATGGATATGATTCTAAAATGGAGATCATAGGGACAAAAGGCGTCTTACACATTGGCCGACCCAATGCAAATTTTGTAAGGTGTACGACTGTGGAGAATGGCACAACAACACCATTTATTGATAGCTGGAGGACCCTGTTCGCCGATGCCTATCTGGCGGAGGATATAGCATTTGCGCAAGCTGTGCTAAATGACACCGAGCCTCTTGTGACCGGTATTGACGGCAAACAGGCGGTAAGGATAGTGGAGGCCGGTAATCTATCAATTTCAAGCAAAAGTATTGTGAGGCTTTAGGGATTGGGAGGTAATATAATGCTGAGCTTAAGACTTTACGGACCAAATGACATTAGACTGGTAGAAACAGACATACCTTCAATCAATGATGACGAGCTGCTGCTAAAAACAACGGCTGCCGCTATATGCGGAACGGATATCAGGATGTGGCAAAATGGCTACAAGGGTGTGGACGAAGCACATCCGCTGACATTGGGACACGAGTTTGCCGGTAGGGTTACCAGGGTTGGGAAAAATGTGTCTTTTTATAAAGAGGGGATGCAGGTGTCATTGCAACCCAACATCGGCTGCGGTATTTGCGATCGCTGTGTAGCAGGAAATGGCCATTTATGTGAGAATTATCGAGCATTCGGCATCAACATGGATGGTGCATTTGCTGAATATGTACGAATCCCGGCTGATGCCATTCGCAACGGCAATCTGATGTTGCTGCCTGAAGGGATTTCACCCGCCGAAGCAGCCGTGATTGAGCCTCTTTCCTGTGCATACAATGGCTTTACCAAGTGCTTTGTAAAGCCCGGTGAATATGCTCTTATAGTTGGCGCAGGTCCAATAGGCATAAGCCATGCCATGCTTCTTCATATGGCAGGCGCTCCTGTGCTGATGAATGATTTACAGCAGGATAGGCTGGAGGACTGCAAAAGGATAATGCCCTTTGTTGAAACCTACCACGGCGATGATTTACCGGGCTTCGTGAAGGAATGGACGCGCGGGAGAGGACTGGATATTGCAATCGTGGCCTGCCCGGTGCCACAGGTTCAGGCGGCGATGCTTCTGCTGATGAACTATGGCGGGAGAGTCAACTTCTTTGGCGGCATCCCCGCTAGCAAGCAGCCTGTTCCTATAGATACCAACCTGGTACATTACAGAGAGCTATACCTGACCGGCTCTACCCGTTCAAGCATCGGGCAGTATCGTAAGACCATGGAGTTTGTTTCGCAGGGCTTGTTGAAGGTTGAAAAGATTATTAGCGATCGCTATTATATTAAGGATATCCTGACGGCTTTTGAAAATGCCGGGCAAGCCAAGGGCCTTAAGCATGTTATAACCTTTTAAGCAGACTTGATTGCAGCAATTCATATGAATTCGAAAATGGAGGGAAATTTTATGAAGGTTCGTCTTGTTCCATTATACTTTTCTGAAGCAAATGATCGTGAAAGGCAGGAGTTTGCAGACCAGATGGTACGGCTGAAGGAGTCCTACGGCGATGTTGCAGAATTTTTGCCTGAGGTCTGTGTCGGAGATCCAATCCAGGATGCGGATGCAATTTTATTCCCGCAGCTCATTTTTGCTGCCTTTCGCCACAATGATGAGCTGACAGGCTATGGCCTTCCCATGGTAGTATTGACATCGCGTTTCGGCACTGTCGAGATGTGGGATTGGGAGATTGTCACCTATTTGCGTGACTTGGGCTGCACAGTATTTTCACCATATAGCATAGATATGGCAAAGGCGGTTTTACGTGCAATTGCAGTAAAGCGTACTCTTAATGGCGCAAAGTTCCTGATGTTTCAGGATAGTCCCGGAGAAGGCATGCAGGCCAATATTTTTAAGCGCTTTTACTGGTGGGAAGAAGAGAGCACGCAAAAGATGGAGGAGACCTTTGGCTGCAAACTTATATATCGCAGCTGGAAGGAAACGGGCGAGCGTGCAAAGCAGATTTCTGATGAGGAAGCAAGGCGAGTCAGCGCCGATTGGGATATAAATCAGGAGGGTGTCAGTGAGATGGCCTACCTTCGTGCGGTTAAGATATATATTGCCGTCAAGGAGGTTATCGAAGAAATCGGCGGCGATGTGGCCGGGGTCGGAGCCAATTGCCTCAATGAATCCTTCAATTGCGACACAACGCCCTGTCTGGCTTGGAATATGCTATTCGAGCGGGACAATATCGTTTTCGCCTGCGAAGGTGATACCTTAACCATGCTGTCTACCTATATTATCTACCGCTCCATCGAGAAGCCTATTATGATGACTAACCTTTATCCCTTCCTTGTGGGGATGGCTGCTCTTGCCCATGAGCGGATTGACAAGTTTCCGGACATTGAAGATCCTGACAACCACGCTTTAGGGGTACACTGCGGCTACTTTGGCCTTGTGGCCAGAAGCTTCTGCTCAGAATGGACCCTTAGACCAAAAGTACTTGAAATTGTTGACGATAACGCAATTATGGTTGATTGTCGTCTTCCCTTGGGAAAGGTAACTCTGGCTAAAATTTACCCCGGATTTGAGAAACTCAGCATTATCGAAGCTGAGATTGAGGACTATGTACAGTATCCGGGTTCTGACTGCAGAAATGGTGCCCTGATACGTTACAAGGATGGCCATAAGGTTATGGATGCGCTGTGCTCGCACCATTCGCTTATTATTTCAGGAGATGTAAGACCTCAGCTGAGACAGCTGGCCAAGGTTTTTGGCTTTAATGTAATTGAGTTATAGAGCTTTCACGTTTCAAGCTCCCGGGAAGTAAGAGTATATTTATTTAAAAACATATACTTATTTTGTAAAAGGTGATATTATATTATTACTATTTCATCTTTGCGTGCTGCCATATGTACATAGCCTTGAATAGTCATCTGTTAAGTTGTTTTATTAAGGACTGTTTATTGTGGATAGGGAAAAAATGGCGAAACCAATAAGTATTTTTTGCGAGTTTACTGACAGGGAGCTTGAAACAGAGTATTTTTCGGCAGATCTTCTCAAATCGCTAAAGTATATGAGGCCTCTTATACTATTTTTAGCTGTGCTTAATACCCTGTTTATAGTTCCTGATTTTATTCTGATAAAAGACATCAGCCCCTTGATTGTAATAGCGGTAACTAGAGTTATATTTTTGGTTTGCGCCCTCTTGCTTTACTTTCACATACAGTATATGAAGAGTCCATATATTATTTGCGCATGGATTTCAGCATGTGAATTATTAGGCTTTCTATCCTTCATCATCATATTTTGGCAATACCCTTCGCCTGACTATCTGATACAGGTATTAGGAATGATTATTATTATACTGGCAGTTTTCCTCGTTCCAAATCGGTGGTTATATATGGTGATAACATCAATAATAGGTGTTAGCAGCTTTTTCATAGCTGCCTATGCCAAACTTGCTGACCGGATCAGTACAAGCAGATTTTCCGCAGGCATTGTATACACAGCTTTGATAATTATTATATCTGCCTTTTCCTCATACAGGATGTACTATAACAGACGGGCTAATTATGCAATCAACAAGGAGCTTGAGAAAACATCCTTTACAGATTCTCTTACAGGCTTAATCAACAAAGCCAAGCTAAATGAGGAGCTTAATATGTGGATGAAATTCTCAAGCAGGTATAAAACGCCTCTTACCTTAATTCTTTTTGATATTGATAATTTTAAACATATTAATGATGAATATGGGCATCTGGTTGGCGATGAGGTTATGGTTAAGATTATAGGCGCCGTCAAGGAAATGATTCGTGAAACTGATACGCTCGCCCGATGGGGTGGAGATGAGTTTACGATCATCATGCCTCACACGAATAGAATTCAAGCCCTTGAGATAACAGAACGTATTAGAAAAGCTATCTCAGAAAGAGAATTGATGCCTGAATTTAAATTGTCCTGTAGCTTCGGGATTGCTTCCTTTACAGGCAAAGGTAAAATATCCGGCGTTGATCAGTTTATTTGCGCCGCAGATCGGGCTTTGTATAAGGCGAAAAACTCCGGAAAGAACGTAGTTATGTATTGATTACATCCTTCTTGCAGCTTCAAAGGCAAGCTCAGACCGCTCACATTCATCATCGGTCATTGTAAGCTGGTAGCAAAGAGGGCTTCCCTTCATTCTTTCTGATGCAAAGCATAGACCGTTTGTCCGGATATCCAGGAATGGATGATCTATCTGTTCCGGATCCCCAATCAATATTATTTTCGTATTTTTCCCTGCCCGTGTAATAATACCCTTTACTTGCTTGGGAGTAAGGTTTTGCGCTTCGTCGATAATTACCCACTGCTTTGTAATGGATCGCCCTCTAATATAGGCAATTGCTTCTGCGCTTATTATATTTCGATCAAAAAGCTCATCGATTTTATCCTTCAATTCCTTTTCACTGTTGTAACGCTCGTCCTCATCCGTATCAACCAGGACCTCCAAATTATCGATTACCGGCCGCAGGAATGGCGCTATTTTCTCCTGCTCTGTGCCTGGCAGGAAACCAATATCCTCGTCCATCCTAACGTTTGGACGGCAAACAAGTATTTTTCGGTATGGTGGATTGCGCTCTCCCAGCATTTTGTGAAGCCCTACGGCAAGGGAATAAAATGTTTTTGATGTACCTGCAGGCCCCTTTACAATAACAAGCGGCGCCTTAAGGGCATCCATCATCAAGGCTTCCTGAAAAAATTTCTGTCCGGCATTTCTGGGGGTTATGCCAAGGGGATGTTCATGAATAAAGTTTAGTGGGACAATATTCTTGCCGTCAAAGCGTGCGAGGGCTGTCTGCCTATCATTAGTACAGCTGTGTATCACCAGGAATTGATTTGTAACCAGCTCAATACTCACTTTTTTACTTGTAGGAGTGTCGAAGCAGAAAACATCTTCCGGCGAGAGCGTCCCTTTGGCGTAAAACTCTTCCAGCTTCTGCTCAGTAGAATACACATCCAGGCGGCCTTTATACTGCTCGTCATAAACCGGAGCCTGTTCGTTCTGAAAGTCCTGCGCGGTGATGCCGAGGATATCAGCCTTGATTCTTACGAATACGTCCTTTGAGATAAGGAATACCTTTTCTCCATTTTCGTGCAGGCCTTTGCAAATCTTCAATATCCTATTGTCATTTACGGTTCCGACCCAGCTTTCCGGAAGCTTTACTTCATGATAGTTCATTTCAATGCGAAGAGTTCCGCCGTTTTCCAGTTCAATTCCCTTGCTCAGGCTGCCCTTGCTCCTAAGTCCGTCGATTATTCTGGCGGCGTGTCTGGCGTTTGCTCCAAGCTCGGAATTGTCCTTTTTAAATTTGTCCAGTTCCTCAAGAACCACTTCGGGGATGACAACGATGTTATCGTCGAAGGAGAATAGCGCAAAGGGCGTGTGAAGTAAAACGTTAGTATCAAGAACAAATGTTTTTTGTGCCTTCTTCATAGGTAATCACTCCTGTATTATTCTGAAGTTGTAAAACAATTGTACTCCGTAAAGCTATATGTAGTTGTAAATGTAAAACATTTATTTAAATTATACCATATGGTGATAAAAACAAACAGGTATATTTCTCATAAAAGTATATTAATAGCAGAATACTAACAAAAACATAATAGTGTGAAACTGCGCCCATTTCATATATACTGTGTATATGGCACATAATAATGGCGCATCAGGAAAGGCATGGTATACTCGTGCCATAGGCGTTCTCAGCTTGCAGGGGCATATGCGACAGGGCTTTCTTATGTGCAGTTTTATCAAATGTGCGGAACGGAATGGTGATTATTGTGACTGGAAATTCAGCAATAAATGAAAGACCAAAGGCCATAATTTATCTGATTATAACTGCAATTCTGTGGAGTTTTGGAGGACTGCTGATTAAATCGGTCAATACCAATTCATTGGCAATAGCTGGGGTAAGAAGCGGTATTTCGGCAATACTCATACTATTTGCTGTTGGAAAACCAAAGCTAAACTGGTCCTTTGCGCAGGTTGGAGCTGCGCTTTCCTACTCAGCGACAGTTCTTCTATATGTTGCTGCCAATAAACATACAACTGCAGCTAACGCTATATTGCTACAATACACTGCGCCTGTCTATGTGGCTGTCCTTGGCGGCTGGCTTTTGAAGGAGAAGGTGAGGCGGGCGGACTGGGTTACAATAATTATTTCTGTTAGCGCAATGGTGCTGTTTTTCGCGGACGATATTGGGGTGGGCGGTATTTTTGGTAATCTCCTTGCTGCCGGAAGCGGGATTGCTTTTGCTCTGTTTGCAATTTTTATGCGAATGCAGAAGGATGGATCTCCGATCGAATCGGTCCTCTTGGGCAATATTCTGACTGCATTTATCGGCATACCCTTTTTATTTCGTGACGGACCGGATACTAAGGGCTGGATGTATCTTGTAGTGCTGGGTGTTGTTCAGCTGGGGCTCCCTTATATTTTGTATTCTAAGGCCATTAAGCATGTAACGGCACTGGAAGCGTCGTTGATACCAATTATCGAGCCGATTCTCAATCCGGTATGGGTGTTCCTGGCATTGGGTGAGATCCCCGGCAAATGGGCCTTGGCAGGAGGACTTATTGTTATCACTGTTGTCACAGGCAGATGCCTGCTATCCATAAGAGAGTCAACTGCGAGGGTAGGATGATTTTAGTTTTTTTTATTTTAGTGTGTGCAACTAGCCTCTTTGATAATGGTGGTTTTTTCAATTAATGGGCAAATAAATTCAATAGAATTATACTATTATCCCATTTTTTCAACAATAACTAACGAATTAGTGTGATTATGTCAACATATTCAGCTTTTTATCCTATTTTGGTGCCCATTAATTGCAAAACTAACCAGTTGACTAATGTTTGTCAATGCGAAATCTTTGGACGCTCGCTACAAAACGACCATTTAGGTCATTTTGTTTCACGCTTGCGCCCTCTCGGGTTCGAATCCCTTATTTCTTCTAATAAAAAAACAACCATCACAAGGATGGTTTGTTTTAATAATGGCTAGTTAGACAATCGCTAACTAGCCAAATTAACAATGAAAGAGATCGTTTTGCTTTGCAAAGCCGACTCTTTGGTGCGCCCGAAGGGATTCGAACCCCCGGCCTGCGGTTTAGGAAACCGACGCTCTATCCTGCTGAGCTACGGGCGCATATACAGGCAAATAAGCATATGAGTAAATGCATATATAAGCTAAATACCACATGTCAACGAAACATTATTGTACAATGATAAGGCGCTATTGTCAAGACTGCCACATTTACTATTGTGATTATCTTGTGATAATGTCACCCTATAAGTATCATGAGGAAATACTAGCGCTGCCGCCGTGAAACCGGAATAATTAACCCCTGTAAAAATACAAAACATGTACCGCAAGGCTTAATTTTCATTAGTTTGTTGCCGATATCTATACTGGAATATGCTTTAGGGGGATTGTTATGAAATTTGGTGTAAAAAAAGGCGTTCAGCTAAACAGATTATTATTGGGTAAAGCACTACTTATTCTGCTCATAATAGCAGCGGTATTTTGTATTGCATCATATGATGCTCATGCTATAGACTTTTCGGCTGTTCCGTTAGGACCTAATGGGGATACGCAGGTGAAGCTTGACTGGTCGTCTGTTCCGGCGGCGCAGGCATACCGTTTGTGGCGGCGCACCGGTACTGATGCCAATGTCCGTGTGACGACCATAAAGGTGCTGAACAAGCTGGATTCACTCACTTATACAGATACAGGTCTGGATCCGGAAACCGAATATATATATACGATAAAGGCTTTTGAAGATGATGCGTGTACTAAGGGAATAGAGCAGAAGGAAACATCTGTTACCACAGACCCAATGATATCTCCATATGATGCTGAGGCGGTTTTTGATATAAACACCCGCAAGGTTACGCTTACCTGGAAAGCTTCTATGAAAGCAACTGGTGCTATCATAACACGTGACGAAGGTACTAATCCATTTGCTGCCGATACTGCCACTAGCGCTGTTATAAATGAATCTGGTACTGGCCAGATCCGTTATACTATTACATCCACTGGAACGAAGCCAGATACCACTACTTATTACTCGCCACCATCCGATCCTGTGACTGTCCAGCCAATCGCCGTACCAGCCTTAACCGCAGTCTATTCAAATGGCTTCGTACATATAACTTCCAATACAGATACTGATTTTTCCCGTTTTAGGCTTATGCGCTCTAAATGGAATGGGACTTCGACTTCATGGGGTAACTGGGAGAAAATCAGCGACAATTTTCTATCTGGCAGCTACTATGATTCGGTATCGGCCGAAGGACAATATAGGTACAGGCTTGAGGCACATTCCGGCTATTCGGGCTATAGTAATGTGACGGAACACTTAAATGCTCTGGGTGCGCCCTCCAACTTAGTCGCAGAATTTATGGTGAAAAGAATCTCATTGACCTGGACAAATGCTGAGGGAAACAGCGCAAGTATAAAAGTTTTTCGAAGTATTGCCGGTGGTGCTTTTACTGAGATAGCCACACTGCCAGCTGATACCGAAACGTATTTTGATAATAGTGTTACAGTTGTTCCAGGTACCGTCTATTCGTACAAGGTTATGGCTTACGACGAGTCTTCAGGGAACTACTCCCAAAGTGCGACTACAAGCCTTTCAGGAACCCTGCCGCCTACTCCTACATCATTGCGGGCCGATGTATCGTCTTCCGATGGTGTAAAATTGACCTGGACATGCAATCAAAATAATGTAGAAGTCTTTGTAGTAGAAAGGATGACCAGTCCCGGGACATTCGTGGAATTACCAGCTACTGCGCCTGCAAACACAGGCACTTCAAATACCGTGACCTATACAGACAACACTGTGACCGCGGGCAATACTTATATTTACCGAGTATATGCCATAAATGCCCTTGGCAATTCCTCATATTCTAATGAAGTCACCGTAAGCGCATGGGACGCTGTTGCACCGGCTACGCTGACCGTGACTGCTGTTTCCTCCAGCCGGATAGATTTGGCCTGGAGCTATTCAGGAAAAGAGAGCTATAATACGGTAATAGAGCGAAAAGTCGGTTCTACCGGCACCTGGACGAGAATTTATACTACGGCTCTCGGTGCTGTAAAATACACTGATACCGGCCTGTCTCCTAATACAAGATATTTCTACCGGATCAGAAAATCTCTGGGATCAGGCTCGTTAGGCGTTCCCTACCCCAATGATGAAATTGGTATTGGCGCATATACACTTATAAGCAGTTTGTCCTTATCCGGACAAGCGGCTTCGGGAAATACCATATATTTGACTTGGTCCGGTAACAGCGATTCGGATGTGGTAATAGAAAGGAAGATGCCCAACGGTAGCTTTAGCGAGCTCACAACGGTTAATGCATCAACCACCGGCTGGTATGATGATACCGGGTTGATTCCGGGTGCATCATACACTTACAGAATAAAGGCAAAAACTGCTACTAATGAATCCCTGTACTCCGCCGAATGTACAGTTCAAAACTTCTATCTGGAGGCGCCGTCCAACCTTGGTATTTCAGTTGATACTAATTCTGCAATTGTATTGAAATGGGATGACAATTCTACTGATGAGTCCGGCTTTGAAATTTGGAGGTCTACAAATGATAATAGGACATACGAGCTTTATGACACTCTAGACAAAAATATTACAACATATACGGATACAGCAGTACATAAGGGAATTCAGTATTACTATAAGGTAAGGAGCTATATAGCCTCGGATGGACTTTACTCGTCATTTTCCAACGCGGCATCTACCGGAGTCGGGCTGATAAATCCTCCATCAAACCTGCGTTATACATATATTTCAAATAGCAAGGTTCTGCTGGAATGGAAGGATAATTCAAGTAATGAAAGCGGATTCATGGTGGAAAGAAAAATTGGAAGTGATGGGACCTGGTCCGTGGTACAATGGCTGTCCGCCAATAAAACATCATATACTGCAACGAATCTCAACGTATATACTGAATACTATTACAGAGTCCGCGCCTACAGATACTCAAGAAATGCAGACTCCTTGAGCGAGGAGATCATGGTGTCCACTGCGATACCGGCAGCTCCCTCTGACGTTACGGCAAAGGCTCTGTCGACTTCACAGGTGAAAATAACATGGAAAGATAATTCTGACATTGAGGATGGATTCAGGATAATGCGCAAGCTTTCCACCGGTGTTTATTCCAAGCCATTAGCCGAGGTCACCAAGGATACGACCTCCTTTATCGACAATACCGTACAGGCTGGCAAACGTTATTACTACAAAGTGGTAGCCTACAATAATGTAGGCTCATTGGAGAGCAAGGAAGCAGGAGTATCGACTGATAGAAAGGTATATTTTGATGACCTTGGAAATGTTCTATGGGCAGCGGATGCTATTGAGAACCTTGCAGGCAGAGGCATTATCAAAGGGGTTAGTCAGACACATTTTGCGCCAAACAGAACAATGACTAAGGCTGAATTTACTGCAATTGTGGTCAGGGCATTTGGCTTTAACACGGCGCCCATAGGCAGTATTGCAGATGTCAAATCAGATAAATGGTATCATAAAGAGGTTATGATAGCAGAAAACCTCGGAGTAATAGAAGCAGACAGCAAAAACAGATTTTATCCGGAGGCAGCGATTACCAGAGAGGAAATTGCTATGATTCTGTTCAAGGCACTGGAAGCTTCGGGACAGGGTTTCAATATACATGACAATTCAACCCTGGAGAAGTTTATTGACAAGAATAATATATCATCTGCCGCTGTGTCAGGTATGGCAACATTGGTAGGAGAGGGTATCATAGAGGGTATGCCCGGAAATATTATTGGGCCGAAGTATTCGGCGACACGGGCACAGGCTGCTGTGATGCTGTTCAGAACACTGAATAAGATACAGTATTAAATTTCTTAGCAGGCATTAGGGTTGTTTAATGGTTGGCCCGGATTTACTTCGCATATGGTTATTAATAAATAAGGCTCGGTATGGTCTACCGGGCCTTATTGAATAATATAAAGTTCTACTGTCTCCATCACTTCTTTACTTTTTACAGGAGAATTTATAGATCGTTGTATACCTGTATTCATCCCCGGCCTTTAGGATAGGCGAAGGGAAATGTCTGTATTTTAATCCATTGGGGAAATACTGTGTTTCCAGACACAGAGCACTTCTCTTGTTGTAAATGGCTCCAGCCTTGCCTTGGGCGCTATCAACAAAGTTAGCAGTGTAGAACTGTATCCCCGGCTTTGTTGTGTATACTTCCATGAAACGGCCAGTTTTTGCATCGAAGACCTCTGCAGCCTTTTCCGGTGTTTTACCGCTGACATTCAATACCCAGTTGTGGTCATATCCCTTTCCGTAGACAATCTGTTCATCATCGCTTTCTATTCTCGCACCCACGGCTGTAAGAGAGGTAAAGTCCATGGGAGTGTTCTTTACTTTGCGTATTTCTCCTGTTGGAATACACTCGTCATTACTGGGCGTGAAATAATCCGCATCTATTCTAAGCTGATGGTCTAAAATACTTCCGGAGGCGTGGCCGGACAAATTGAAATAGGCGTGATTTGTAAGGTTGACAACTGTATCCTTGTCCGAAATAGCAGAATACTCGATTTTCAGCTCATTATTCTCTGTAAGCGTATATAGCACTTTGACATCAAGATTCCCCGGATAATTTTCTTCTCCGTCCGGACTTCTGTAAACCAGCTCCAGCACTTGTCCCTTAGTGTCCTCCAGTATTTTTGCATCCCATACGACTTTGTCAAACCCTCTGTTGCCGCCGTGAAGGTGGTTGTTCCCATCGTTTTTTGCCAGATGATAAGTGATTCCGTTTAGATTGAATTCGGAGTTCTCTATTCTGTTTGCATGCCTCCCAATCAGGGCTCCGAAAAAGTAAGTTCCGCTACAGTATTCCTCCAGAGAATCATAGCCAAGTGTAATGTCATCAAGCTTGCCATCTCTGTCAGGAACCTCGATGGATACTATGGTCCCGCCGTAGTTCATGATTTTTACCGTCATGCTATTTGAATTAGTAAGAGTGAAAAGTTGTACTTGAGTACCATCCTGCAAGTTTCCATAATGATCCTTTTTAATGTTCATATGTATCCTCCGTTCATTAAAAGTATTAGCTATGAGAATATTATATCATGATTTATCATGATATAATTGCACATGTGCATTTTTTGCAAAAACAATATCAGCAAAAAAGAATTGCACGCGCATAAATTCCGCCGGAGGCATATAATATCTGCGTATCGGCTCACTTGCAGATATTATAACATACCCCAGCGCCTGAATAGAAGTACTAACAGTATAAGGCTTTTGCGATGAACATTTTAGTCATACCCGCAATATACTGTGCTGCGAAACTTAAAACATGATAAATCGCAAAATGCCCAGTATATGCTCTATGATAGTATGTTTCTATATGCTGAAATATACAGAAATTTGTAGTATAATAAAACAAGATAGGGGACATCACGCTAAAATTTTGAATGAGAAGGAAGTGGAGAAAAATGGGAAGTAATGTAGATGGTAAGCAAAATAACACTATAGAGTCATTTCAATCGCTCTTTGGGAAAGAAGAACTGCTTGCCAAAGTTATCGATTGCTTCCCTTATCCGATTGAGGTTTACGATTCCGACGGTACAACGGTGCTGGTGAATGAGGCTATACTGGCTGAATATCATGTTTCCAGTCCGGAAATGATTGTTGGGAAATACAATGTTTTCAAAGATCCTGCTGTTATCGCAACGGGGCTGCTCCCTTTGCTAAAGCGTGCTTTTCAAGGAGAAACTGTCTTTCAGCCGGATGTTAAGGTTCCTTTGGAAGAAATTACGGAGCGATACGGCATTCAGGACTATGACGTGGAGGCTGTATATCAGGACATCACTGTTTTCCCCATTCTGGATGATATGAAGCGGGTCATATATGTTGTGGCGTTTTTGATTAATAGAAGAGTTTATCGTGGCAAGGATGAAATTGAAAATGCAAAGGAGTATATGGAAAACCAATGGCTGGACAGGTTCGACGCTGACAAAACGGCAAAGGCGGCGTGTCTGAGCAAGGCCTATTTCACAAAGCTGTTCAAAAAGCATACCGGTATAACTCCCCATGAGTATTATATGAACTATAAAATCAGCAAATTGAAGGAGAAGCTGCTGGATACCAACCTTACCATCGCACAGGCCTTTGCCGCCTGCAATATGGACTATAACGGCCATTCCGCCCGAGTATTTAAGGATAAAACCGGCGTTTCTCCGTCTGAATATCGAAAAATGTCGGAATAAAAAATGAAATGAGGGTCAATTCATGGAAGATCAGATTGGGGATGCTCATAGTAACTTAGCTGAATCATTCCAGTTGCTTTTTGAGAGACAAGAACTCCTTGCGAAAGTAATCGAGGTCTTTCCATATCCGATTCAGGTTTTTTCCCTTGATGGGACGGTGAGGATGATTAACAAAGCAACGTTGGAGATGATGGGCATTAAAGACGCTGCGTCCCATGTGGGCATTTATAATGTTTTTAAGGATCCTATCGTGCGCAAGCTAGGTTTTATGGATCAGGTCAGACAGGTATTAACAGGAAAAACTGTATACCTTATCGATTTTAATGCGCCCTATCAGGGTATGATCCGGTATTTTGGTGTGGAGGATAGTGATATACAGATCATAAACTCAGACATTACATGTTTTCCTTTGAAAAACGCCGACGGTGCGGTAGAATGCTTTGCTGCTGTTTTTATCTTTAAAAGAATATACCGGGGTAAAGAAGAAATCGGATGGGGCAGACAATATATAGAAGCGCATTGGCAGGAGCCGTTTGACCTGAGCGAAACGGCAAAGGCGGCGTGTCTGAGCAAGGCCTATTTCACAAAGCTGTTCAAAAAGCATACCGGTATAACTCCCCATGAGTATTACATGAACTATAAAGTCAGCAAATTGAAAGAGAAGTTGCTGGATACCAATCTTACCATTGCACAGGCCTTCGCCGCCTGCAATATGGACTATAACGGCCATTCCGCCCGAGTATTTAAAGATAAAACCGGTGTTTCTCCGTCTGAATATCGTAAAATGTC
>LSQX01156579.1_pt1 | contig 15135 bp, 13 predicted proteins | sample 654561 | NCBI WGS metagenome assembly LSQX01 (sample SAMN04489861, study PRJNA283612) | anaerobic digester metagenome | isolation source: 4 biogas reactors fed with cattle manure at either 37C or 55C with and... | place: Denmark: Kongens Lyngby | collected 2014 | reverse complement strand
GCCAATGATAATTTTACACTAAGCCATCCGACTCACATCTCCAAAAGTTTCTTTATGGAGCCGCCGTCGGCTAGAATTTCATCATAAAAAACATGGGCCCAAAGATTGTGAAGGGGGCCTTTTTTGTGGTCATAGGCAAAGTAGATTCGCCCATTCATCATAAGCTTGGCCACGGCATAGTAGGCCTTGAACATATCAAAGGTCTCATCCTTGATTTCAAATACATAATCCAAGCTTTGGCCGGCTTGCAGGTCTACTTTTTGGGTGCGGGGGCTGATATCCGAAAAGGCAAAGGGATTGAGCCTTTCAAGTCCCCAGGTCTCAATGGGTGTGGCCAGGGCCAATTCACCCGTCAGCCTCTCGCTTGTGTGGTTGGCCAGGCTTACTAAAATTTTATCTTGCAAAATTTTCAAGGTCATTTGCGGTTCAAAGAGGCCGACTTCAAAAACATCTTCGAAAAGTTGGCCGTCATCCTCATAATTTAGCCTGATAATCCCTTGAGCTTTGGGCGAGCTCTTGGTGACGGTAAGGGGAAAGGCGGCATAGCCCTTGGCTTGTAAATCATAGGCTATAGTCGTCTTATCTGCAGACCAGCCGGCGGGGAGAGTAAGCTCCAAGTTACCCTTTGCTTTCATATCCGGCCTGTTATTGACCACGCTGACTTCCACCTCAAAGCTCTTTTCATCAAGTTTTTTGAGCTTCCTGCCAATAAAGGCGGCAAAGGCCAAATAGCCCATGGGCATGGTGCCCAGGTCATGTTCCCAAGAACGGATGTAGGTGGGTTGGACAGGTTCTTTTTCTATACCTAATTTTGCTTTTCCTATTCTCCGGCCTGAATCTTTAAGCTTTAAGGCATAGGTTTCAATGCTGTGGCCCTTTATGTCGCTTATTAGGGAGTTTTTGCCATGCTTTAAGGGGTTAGGGTTCTCGTCCAATAGGTCTGTGGACAGAGCCTCTTCCAATTCAAAGGCAAATTCAAGCTCTGCCCTTGAATCCAAGCCGTGGGGCTCAAAGCCCCGAATAGTCAAACCCCGCTCATATGCGGTTTTCTTTATCCCTTGCATAGTGGCCAAGGGATAACCCTTGAGTTTGAAGGCCGTCATAATAAAGTCATCATTTGCCTTAAAGAAGCTCTTGCTCTCTTCCAAGAAGGGAGTTTGGACTTTTTCTTCTTGCCTGACAGCCAAGAAGGGGTCATTGAATTCCAGTGCCTTCTTGTAAACACCGGCTTCACGGAAAGAACCTTGGTGGGGGTAAAGAGCATAGGTAAAGACATGGGTCTTTTGTTCGGGCACCAATTCACAAGCCCCGGTGGTCTTGCCTATATTGCCGTAAAACTCGGCCGTGTGGAAGAGCATCATATTGAGCATGCCGCCTTTTTCGACGGAACAGGCTAAATTACCCGTATTTATTAAGGCCACACCGTAATCGTCGGCCTCTTCCAAGGCTTGGTCGGTGACTATACTAATCAGCTCATGCTTGTGACTTCGGCTCAAACTGTCTTCAAAGCCTTGGACTATCTCTATGAGTTTATCTTCGTCCTTGGCCTTTATCAAAAAGACATCTATAGGTTTTTGCCAAAGATTGTCGCAGTCTTTAGTGTAGAGGACGGCGAAGCCGCGGCTATCAAACTCTTCTTCAAACTTTAGCTTTAGTTTTGGGTCCAGTTCGTTTAAGAGTTTGTTTTCATATTCATTATCTATTCCTTCAAGGGCCAAAACAAAGCGGGTGTCCGTATTCATCAGGTCTTCATTAAAATGCACCAGTTGGGTGGCAAAGGCCTGCCTATTTTTATCAGGGTAGGCAGTTACGGGGATGGCCTTCTTGGCTAAAAGCTTTGTTAAGAGTTCGGTTGAAGATATAAAGGCATCTTCTTCGGGCCTTATGATCTGGCTCATGCCGATGTTGACACTGCCCTGCTTATCTAAACCTATATTTACCGTCGGGCCCAAATCCAACCATTGGTTGGCGGCATAAACCTGACAGCGGGAGACCATGGCATACTGATGAGTCTGAAATTCCAGTTTTTTATCACTTTCACCCCTGACTGCCGGGGCAAAACGGTCATCAAAGACAGGTCTGCCCCCCTTGATATCCACCGGGAAGGTAAGGGTAAAGAGGTCGTCTTGGGCTTGATAGTCTTCAACCACGGTCTTCATATCAATGCGCTTAACCCCTTGGTGTAGCGTGATTTCTTGCCTTATTTTGGCTACCGTACCCATTTTGCAACTTACAATCAGTTTCGTAAAGCTTTTGCCCTTTACAGACTTAAGCTCTGCTTCATAGTCGCTTGAAAACATTTTATGGCCCGTTGTGTAAAATTCATGTTGGGTTTCCATGCGGTCGGGCACTTGTTTTAGAATAACAAGCCTGTTGGCCGGTCCGTCTTCACCCCGGGTCAGCACTTCACGCCCTGCCTGCTTGTCAAAAATCGAAACTATACCGCCGCCCTTTTCCGGGTCGACTTCTATACGGTAAAATTCATTTTCTATAAGTCTTTCTTGCCCTTTATCCTTTGATTTTATAGACTCTTTTTCTTTCAGATAAAGGCTTACATATCCCAAGGCCGGAACTTTGGGGTTAAAGGCAACTCTTACACTGCCGTCCGTATTTTTATGCACTTCTTGCAAGGGGTATTCAGAGCCGTCGGCCGAAAGCAAATAATAATTTTCGACAGATTCTGCGAGTTTTAGATCCAAGTAGGTGCAGTCCGTCCTTTCCCAAGGGTGGGGGTTAAAGATTATAAAGCTTTCCTCCCCTTGCTTGGTCTTAACGCCTGAAGCTAAAAAGGCGGTTGAGGCCCTTAAAACATCAGCCGCTAATTCCACCGCTTCACGGTACTGGATCATCAGGTCCACAAAAGAGATTTCATTGTTGGTGCCCGTGATTGAATCATGGTGTTGGCCGCAGAGGATCTGCCGCCAGGCCTTGTCCAAAGCCTGTTCGGGGTAGTCGGCTCCGTATAAGGCCGAGAGGCTTGCAAACTTTTCAGCACTTACAAGTAGGTTTTCCGCCAAACGATTGGCCTGCTTTAAGTCCGTTCTGGTCAAGGAGACTCCGGCGTGGTAGAGGGAAATGTCCCGCGAGGTTCTTTCAAGCAAGTGACGGCCTGTTTCTTTTAGATGATTTTGATTATCCTCTTCCACACCCTTGTGGAAGTCGGACATGACAGAAAATCTTGCACCCGTTAAGCTTTCTTCCATCCAGTCGCTTTGACCGTCACGGGGATAGGCCGGCACCTTGTTTTCAAGGTTGGAACTTGAATGGCAGTGCTTGAGCCCCAAGCGCAGGGCATTTTTGCGGGAGGTCCCGCCCCTGGCATGGATAAGTTCCGTGCCGTCGGGCGACATGTGCCTGAAGAGGCAGTCTAAACCCAAGATAGACTTACCCCAGTAGATACCCATGCATCCGCCCTTCTTGCAGATTTGGGAAAGTTGGTTGGGGTGGCCAAAGACATCACCCGGCCCATAGACGGGTGAAATCCCGCCCAAAACATCCCTGTGATAGAGTTGGCCGTATATTAGATTCCTGACCAGGCCTTCGGCCGAAGAGGTCATTTCATTGGGTTGGTTGTAAAAACAGTCAGCCTCTGCCCTACCGCTGCTAAAGGCTTCTTCAAGCGTTTTGCGCTCATGTGGGTAGAGGGAATAGTAGGGGTGAACATAGTCCACTTCCGAAATAATTGCTTTGAAGCCGGGGTTTCGCCTGACTTCTTCCAAAACTTCCCGCATGATATAAATAGCCCCCAGGGCATAGGTTCTTTGCTCTTGGTGGTAGGTGGTGTCAAAGTGAAAGTCGGAATAAATATGCTCTGTCCCCTCAAAGCCGTCATAGGGCGTGGTTTCAAAAACATAAGAGCCCCCGACGGCTGCCAAGCCTTTTTCCTCCACTTGAATATCCGCTTTTACTTCTTTTTCCCCGCCTGCCGGCACACTGAAGCGAATATAATTAACCGAACCTTCCGATAGGGCAGGAATTTTAAATTTTTCCTTGTATCCGGCAGCTGAAAAATCGATTTCTCCACCGGCCGAGTTCCCAAAAGCCCCTACAAAGGCCGGGAAGATCTGGCGAGGCTCTTCTTTAGAGCCTACAAAAGCCCCCGTAGTCATAGGATAGGCCAGGCCTAAATTGCCCGATTTTGCAATCAGGGGGAAGAGGGCACAGTTTGATAAGGACAGGTCAATGGTGTCACAAATATAGCCCGTTCTGATTTTAAACATTAAAAGATTTCTGCCCTTGTGCAAGCTTAGAGCCACTTGATTGCCGTAATCCAATAAACCCTTAACCCGCCCATAGGGCTTGTTGTCAATTAGGCGACCGTTTAAATAAAGCAAAGAGCCGGAAGTTTCATAAGACAAAACCGCATCATAAGCTCTGTCACAGTCAATATAAGTAGCCGCATAATAAACGCAGTTGCGTTGTTCGGTGGCGTAAAGGGCCCTGTCGCAGGCATTAAAGTCGCCCGAATCGAAGCGTAGGCAGTCCCACTTTTCTTGGCCCTGTGACCATTCAAGCTCTTCATCGCCGAAATAGTCATTTTTAACCCGCAAGCCCAGGTAGGGTATCATCCCGGCTTCACCGCCCGATGATGCCAAATAATCACATTCTAAAACCTTGTGGCGTTCGTAGAGGTATTCCGTTTCCAGCGCCCCGCCCGTTTCTAAAACAAAGGGGCCCAGAACAATAAAATCCCTTATACGCCGCATGGGTTCGGGCTTGGCCTCACTTTTAATAAAATCTTCAAACTTAACCGATGAAACCTTGCCACGCACGCCGGACTCAATAATTTCATTGTTTAGCATTATATGCCTCCCTTATTTCAAGCTATAAAACTCAAAGGCCTCGAGTTTTCACTTTTGCCTTCGGCCCTTAAAGTCCCCTATACTCATTTGTTAATATAACATATATCATATAGGCTAACAAGATTGACCGGGGCTCACTTGTGTTGTATCATTTTATCACCTACTTTTGACTTATGTGACTTTATCACGGAAGTGCCGACGGCAAGCCTGTATAATGCAAACAAGATCAAAAAAGATCAAATTTAAGGAGGAATTTAAAATGGCTGTTTTAGAAGTAACAGGAGCAACATTTGAAGAGGAAGTATTAAAGAGCGACAAACCCGTCCTTGTGGATTTTTGGGCACCCTGGTGCGGCCCTTGCAGGATGGTAGGCCCCATTGTTGAAGAAGTATCTAATGAGGTCGGTGACACGGCCAAGGTTGCCAAGGTCAATGTGGACAATGAGCAAGAAATCGCTATCAAATATGGCATCATGTCCATCCCCACCCTTATGGTGTTTGAAAACGGCAAGGTTAAAGAAACCGTAGTCGGCCTTCGCCCCAAGCAAGCTTTGCTTGATATGCTTAAATAAACCAGGCGTTTAATTGCAAAAATAATGCGAAAGTGTATAATAAAACCAGGCTTTCCCTTTAGGGTCAGCCCGGTTTTTTCTTTGAGGGGGTTATTATGGACAGTGAAGCTTTAGGTTTTATGCATGACGCAATCCCGTTTTGGGGCAATCTCACCATTGAGCAAGAAAAAAATTTGGTTCACGCAGCCGCTATCAAAGAATTTGAGGCCGGGGATACCATACATGCGGGTGAAGATGATTGCTCGGGCCTTTTTATTATCATGCAAGGTCGGGTCAGGGCTTTTATTATTTCGGAAACCGGCAAAGAAATCACCCTTTATCGCCTGCTTGAAAGGGATATCTGCCTTTTTTCCGCCTCTTGTATAATCCAAAACATTAACTTTGAAGTTATGATTGAAGCCGAAACCGATGCCCGCGCCATACTTATCCCCACACTGACTGTAAACACCTTGCTAAAACAATCCGTTGAAGCGTCGGATTACATGAACCAATTAATGGCTTCGCGTTTTTCCGATGTTATGTGGGTTATGGAACAGGTTTTGTTTATGAGCTTTGACAAACGCCTGGCCATCTTCATACTTGAACAAGCCAATTTTGAAGGCAGCGACACAATTGAAATCACCCACGAAGCCATAGCCCGCCACTTGGGGTCGGCGCGTGAAGTTGTGACACGGATGTTAAAATATTTTAATGACGAGGGCATGGTTGAGCTTTTTCGCGGGGGTCTGACCATAAAGGACCGAAAAAAGCTGACAGACCTGGTATAACTTATATTTTTGTAGGCAGGCGGAAGGTGTTTTTGTCATAAGACAAGAGCCCTTCCGCTTTCATTTTGCCAAGTTCGCGTTGCATGGCCGCCCTGTCCACACAAAGGTAGTGGGCCAGTTCAGTCTTATTGAAGGGTATTTCAAACTCATTTGACCTGCTCTTGGTAGCTTCCTCATGCAAGTAAGCTTCCAGCCGGGCCCTGATAGTCTTATGGCTCAAGTATGACATTTGCTCACTTAACATGGCTGATTTTTTGGCCACATGCTTCATGAGATTCAAAATCAGCCTTTGGTGGTGGGCACAGGCCGAATGGCAGCTGTTGAGAATGTTTTTAATGTCAAACAAAATTATTTGGCAATCGCTTTGGGCTCTGACCGAAATGGGGACACTTTCAATATCCATCCCGGCATAAATTTCACCGAACATGTCGCCCTTTTCCAAATTTCTCATTATAAGCTTATCGCCATAATAATTTTCTTTTATGACCTGTGCCTTGCCGGCCAAAACCACACCCACGGCCGGCTTACTTTGCCCCGCTAAAAAAATAAATTCACCCTTTTTGTAATGCCCTTGCCTGGCCTTGAGGCAATTTAGCAGTGAGGAAATTTCTCCCCTTTTTATAGAATCAAAAAGATCCGTTTCTTTTAATATTTCAATCATTTTAAAAACCTTTCAAAAAAGCAATTGATTGTTGCAATTGCAACAGATTTCTTTTCTTGATTATACTATACTGTTCAAGGCTTGTAAACACGAGCCTTGAAGTTAAGTTTTTAAAGGGGTTTTAAATATGCAAGTAAGGCAGATTATTAAAATAGACGAAGAAAAATGTAACGGCTGCGGTCTTTGTGCCGAGGCCTGCCATGAGGGCGCCATAGCCATGGTTGACGGTGTAGCCAAATTAGTGCGCGACGATTATTGCGACGGCCTGGGCGATTGTTTGCCCGTTTGCCCCACCGGCGCCATGTCTTTTGAGGAAAGGGAAGCCCTCCCCTTTGATAAGGAGGCCGTCATGGCCAACATGGCAGCCAAAGAAGCGGCAGAGGCTGTGGATTGTTCAACTTGCCCGGGCACTGCGCCCCAAAGCTTGGATAAGGCACAGGCTATCCCCGCCCCCACGGCCGACAGTGTGCCCGGCCAACTGACCCATTGGCCCATTCAAATTAAGTTAGCCCCCGTCAACGCCCCCTATTTTGATCGGGCTAAATTACTCATTGCTGTCGACTGTTCCGCCTTCGCTTACGGCAATTTTCATGAAGATTTCATCAAGGGCCATGTGACCTTGATAGGCTGCCCCAAACTGGATCAAGGCGATTACAGCGAGAAACTGACTGCCATTATAAAAAATAACGACATAAAAAGTGTTAAACTGGTCCGTATGCAAGTCCCCTGCTGTGGCGGAATTGAAAGGGCCCTTATCAAAGCCTTACAAAATTCCGGCAAGATGATTCCTTGGCAGGTTGTAACCATATCGTCGGACGGTAGAATTTTAGATTAAAGCGAGTTTTCTCTTGCCTTTGAGCCCTTGTCTAAGTTATAATGGTCGAGACCAAAAATCTTATAAATCCGATAAAAAATAGGAGGATATTAAAATGGGAGATATGTTTTGTTTCCAATGCGAACAGACGGTAAAAGGTGTTGCCTGTGAGGGCAGCGCAGGTGTTTGCGGTAAAACCGCCCAAGTGGCCAACTTACAAGACGATTACACCGGCGCCGTGATTTCACTGGCCGTGGCGGTACCGCCCGGTGCCAACACGCCCGAGACCGACAGGCTTGTTTTAGACGCCCTTTTTACCGGTATTACCAATGTTTCTTTTGATGACAAGGTTCTTGAAGCAAAAATCGCAAGAGCCGAAGCCATGGCGGCAAGCTTCATGCCCGGTTGTGCCGGTTGCAGAGGTTGTTCTTCAATCTCTTATAACATGAATGACCTTTGGGGCGACGACGAAGACATCCGCTCACTTAAAACCTTGATTCTTTTGGGCCTGCGCGGTATGGGTGCTTATGCCTACCACGCCCTTATGTTGGGTTACAGTGACCCTGAAGTCAACGCCTTTTTCTATGAAGGCCTGCGGGCTGTTGCGTCTTACATGAGCGCAGACGAGCTCTTGCCCCTGGTGCTTAAAACAGGCGAAGTTAATCTTAAATGCATGGAACTTTTGGACAAGGCCAACACCGAATCTTACGGTACCCCCGTCCCCACCACAGTGCCGCTCATGATTGAAAAAGGCCCCTTCATTGTTGTAACCGGCCATGACCTGCATGACCTCCACCTGCTTTTGGAACAAACCAAAGACAAGGGCATTAATATTTACACCCACAGTGAAATGTTACCGGCCCACGGTTACCCCAAGCTCAAGGCCTACCCCCATCTTAAGGGTAACTTTGGCACCGCCTGGCAAAACCAGCAAAAAGAGTTTGCCAATATCCCCGGTCCGGTCCTCTTTACCACCAACTGCCTCATGCCTGTGCGTGACAGTTATTATGACCGTGTTTTCACAACCGAGGTTGTAAACTACCCCGAAATGGTTCACATAGGCCAAGACAAAGATTTCACCCCCGTCATTGAAAAAGCCCTGGAATTGGGCGGTTATCCGGAAGATAAAGAAATGACCGGTATCAACGGCGGCAAGACCATGACAACAGGCTTTGGCCATGGCACCGTCCTTTCGGTAGCCGACAAGGTTGTTGAGGCCGTCAAGGCCGGCGACATCAGCCGTTTCTTCCTGGTAGGCGGTTGTGACGGAGCAAAACCCGGCCGTAACTATTACACCGATTTCGTTAAGAAAACTCCGGAAGATTCCGTCATCCTAACCCTGGCCTGCGGTAAGTTCCGCTTTAACGACCTGGACTTAGGCAATATCGGTGACCTGCCCCGCCTGATGGATATGGGCCAATGCAATGACTCTTACAGCGCTATCCGTGTGGCAATAGCCCTGGCGGAAGCCTTTGAGTGCGTCGTTAATGACCTGCCCCTGTCCATAGTCCTTTCCTGGTATGAGCAAAAGGCGGTCTGCGTCTTGCTGACCCTGCTCCATCTTGGTATCAAGGATATCTACTTGGGCCCGACATTGCCCGCCTTCGTTTCCCCCAATGTTCTTCAAATTCTTGTGGATGAGTTCAATATCTCCCCCATTTCCACACCGGAGGAAGACTTGAAGAAGATTTTAGGTTAAATTTTTATGGCAATTCCTTTTGTTTTAGTGTAGAATAATAGACACTGCTTGATTTTGGTTCGAGGTGCCTCGGCACTTATTGATAAATTCATTTTGTAAAGGAGATTTATTATGTTGTGGAAATGCACTGTATGCAGCTATTACCATAAGGGGGATGCAGCACCGGACAAATGCCCCAAGTGTGGCGCACCGGCTGAAAAATTCGTAGCCCTTTCCGATGCAGATGCCCAAAAAGTTTTCATGTCCGAACGCACCAATGATATCCATATGGAAATCATGGGCTTGACCATGAAGATTGTTGAACTGTCCAAGGAAGGTATCGACCTTGACCTTGACCCACCCTGCGTAGCCCTTTTTGAAGATGCCATTGAAGAGGCTTTGGTTATCAAGAACAGGTGCCGGGCAGAGTTAGAAACCCACATGCAAAGGGGCAAATTCTAAACAATTCCTAAAACCATCAAAAAGCAGGTCGCCATCGGGCGGCCTGCTTTATTTTTACATTTAACATGTCTAAATACCCTTAAAGCTTTTAAATTTTTGATTTATTTTTGTGACTATGTTACGATATGTGTGCAATGTATCATGCTAAACATTGCTTCAAAAACTTCATTTAAAGGTTTACAGGGGGGATTATTATGAAAGCTTTTCGTGTAACACTTGTTTTACTTTTAGTCTTTGCCTTGGCCTCTGCCTGCACGGGCCAACCGAAACCGCCACAAGAAACGGATCAAATCAGAAGCTCAGAGACGACAGAGGCGCAGCTTGAAACGAAAGAACCGGAAATAGAAGAAGAGCCCCAACTGGTGTGGAGCCTGCAACAGGAGGAGGGTATTAAAAGTATAGCCGCCTTCGGCCAAACCATAGCTGTTGGGGATAATATCGGTGTCAATATTTATCATCTTTCCGATGGATCTCTAATAGATGCTTTACCACAGAGACATACAGCGGAAGACATTGGCTTTTCCACTGACGGAAAACTTTTAGCCGCAGGCTTAGGAGTTTGGGGTGTCTATCTTACACAACTTACAGGTGATGCCGAACCGCAACAGCTAATAGGTGGCTTCAACGGTCGCCTGGCCTTTTCACCTGACGGTCTTCACATAGCAACAGGTAATCGGGATGGGATCATTTGGATTTTTGAGCTTGACGGTTTAACCGAAATAGCCGCTCTTGAAAACCCTGATTTTGAAAAGCCCGATAAAAAGTCCGGTGATAAAATGGTGAGCAGCATTGATTATCATCCGTCCGGCAAACTGCTGGCCGCAACACACTTTGACGGCGCCGTCTATTTCTGGGATCTTGAGAAAAAAGAAATAATCCGAACACTGCAAACTCTTTCCTATATATCCTCAGACAGCAAGGTCATTCGTTTTTCACCAAAGGGCAAGGAAATAGCATGTGTAATAGAGGATAATTATGAGCATTTCATTCAGCTGATTACACTTGATGACGGCAAGATACGGGGCACTATTGCCGTGCCGGGAAAAGTAAATGACTTTAATTATTCTCCCGACGGAAGCTTATTGGCAGTTGCGTCCAGCCAGGCTACAACTATATATGATGTTGACAGCGGGGAGTTACTTTTTACATTAGATCAAACCATAAGCACTTTTGATGATATGCCAACCGTCTTAACATTCACATCCGACGGAAGACATTTAGCCCTTGCATTCAGATGGGCTAAAACAATTGAGTTGTGGGAGCTACCCGTGGATTAGCAAAGCTGCGGCTTTGCAATGGAAAATTTCAAATGGCAAATTATGTCGGATTAAAATTCATAAAGGGAGCGATTTTGTCGCTCCCTTTCTTGTTTCCTATTGTTTTTCTATGATTCTATTCTTTTATATTTTATTATTTCTTTTTGATAAGGCGATTAAACTGCCCAACAAGGCAAGAACTAAACCCGCAACAAAAATCCAACTTACCACGGATGGTATAGGCTTATTAAGCAAGGCAATGATAATCATTATGACCAGTGCAAGCATCTCAAGCGCAATTCCGATTTTTGCTCCTTTATTAATTTTCATTGCTTCATTCTCCCTTTGTTTTTTCTGTCGGGCATCCGTAAAGGCATTGAGCTTTACAGATAGATATCTGTCGCAGTTTGCCCCGTTATTGCAAAATGAAATTTATTTTGCACTATAGCATAAAATTCCCTTGTTGTTGGAGAATCCTTGTCGTAATCAATGCTACATTCAGAAAATATGTCTGTTATTTGTAGCCAGATTCTTCTTTCGCTAGCCCTGATAGAGCGAACTCTCTCTAAAAGCTCCCTAAAATAATCTTTCCCGAAGGTCGCAGTGCCTTGCTTTAGCCTTTCATCATCCATTGCAAAGCCTTTTGTAATATACTCCCTTAAAACTGCTGTTGCCCAGATACGAAATTGTGTTGCCTTGCGTGAGTTAACCCTATAGCCTACAGAGATTATGGCATCAAGATTATAAAAATCTATTTTTCTCTTTACCTGTCGGTTTCCTTCTTTTTGAACTATTTCCATTTTGGAAACGGTTGCTAAATATTCTAATTCTCCTTCTGAAAAAACATTTGAAAGGTGCTTTGAAATCGCCGGAACTTCTACATCAAATAGCTCTGACATCGCTTTTTGAGTAAGCCAAATTGTTTCATCTTTAATTACTGCATTAACAGAGATATTATTTTCAGGTGTGCTATAAACTAAAAATTGAAGCTCTTTCTCCAACTTTATTCCTCCTATGACAACAATTCACAATTATGAATTATGAATTATAAATTACTAATTATCTCATCAATCTCTTTTCTCAAAACCGTCTGACGAGCAACAATCCTTTCAATATCTTTATTCAAAACTTCAATATCAATTATTTCCCTGATATCTTCCGGCTCCACATAGGTTGAAACAGAAGGGTTATAGTCCTCTTTTGCAATTTCATCATTTGGAACCAACCTGGAAATATGGTCGATTTCTTTTTTATCCTTATAGATTCCTAAAATCTTTTCAATATTTTCTTCAGTCAGCTTATTGTTGTTGGTAACCTTGGCAGACTCTTTTGAAGCATCAATAAAAAGAGTAAAATTTTCAGACTTGGATTTTTTAAGCACCATGATACAGGTGGTAATAGAAGTGCCGAAGAAGAGATTGTCCGCCAGTTGAATAACGGTATCCACATAGTTGTTGTCTATCAAATATTTCCTGATTTTTTGCTCTGCTCCGCCCCGGTACAAAACACCGGGGAAGCAGACGATAGAGGCCGTGCCGCTTGTGGCAAGCTAAGCTATTGTTAAGCGCAAAACGGAGTTTTGCCTTAAGCGACCGAGGCTTTGCAATGGAAAATTGCAAGTGGCAAATGGAAAATTTTGCCTACGGCAATCCTTGCACGGACAAACACAGTTCGCCCCTACCGGATTTACAACTGCTTTGCTATTGCTTCGCCATTGCTTTGCTACCGCTTTGCGGCGGTCAAAGACCGCCTAACTGTTGTTTTTCTGTATCTTCTGTAATTCCCTAAAACTCAACTGCGTTGATCTCAGGGCATCCTTGTCAAAGTTATTATCTTGCTCATAAACGATATAGGGAATATCTAATTCCATGCAGGCCTTGAAGCAGGCGTCCAAGTCTACTTCGCCCACGCCCAGTTCCGTTATCATGGGGCAATCGCTTTCAATCTCTCCGTCCTTAAAGTGGCAAACCTTGACCCTGCCCTTGAGCCGGTGCAAATATTTGGCCGGGTCTTCCCCGCCCACTTGTATCCAGTAGATATCGGGGATGAAGCCGAAAAGTTCCGGGTCGGTTTCGTCAATGAAGATATCCATAATAGTTTTGCCGCCCATGTCCGCAAACTCAAAGGCATGATTGTGGTAGGCAAAATGCATATCATGCGCCTTTAGTTTTTTGCCGATATCTTCTGTCAGTTTAATAAACTCCCGCACGCCTTCCTCGGTTTTTCGGTATTCATCGGGCATGGAGCCCAGACCGATGGTGTCGCAGCCTATCATCTTGTGTTCTTCAATCAAGGCATCCAAGTCATTTAACATTCTGTCAAAAGGCTTGTGGGTGACACAAACATCCATCTGAAAATCATTGACTAATTGAGCCACCTTTTCCGGTTCAATGGGGCCTATGCCGGAAATTTGGATAACATTGGTACCAAGGCCTTTTACAAATGAAAAAGTTTCCTCGGTGTCTTCATAGTTTTGGATATGTTCACGCAGGGTATAGAGTTGGATTCCGATTTTTGGCATTGTCATAATAAAAGTCCCCTCTTTTTATAATATTTAAAAATAATAGCGCCTGCCGTAAGGATACATTCCTCCACCGTCCCAAGAAAACTTGCCCTTTAAAAGTTTTGGCAACCAAAGTTCAACATCTTCAAAGCCGTAAGGGTATTTCATTATCTTATAACTTTCGGCATAGGGGCAGTGGGCCATCTTACCCCGAAAACGGGTGGCAATCTCTTTTTCCCGCCAGAGGCCGGGGCCGTGGGCATGCTGTTGGTCAAAGACCATTAGGCTTTCCTTAACCCTTTCCATAACACTTGTAATATCAATATGAAAGTCGGGGTTGAAGAAGGCGGAAGTTTGGTTGGGTCCGGCCTCAAAGGCGTAAACTTCCCGCGGGGCATAACCGTGAACATCCGCTATGCAAAGGGCATCCAGGCTGCACTTGGCTGCGGCCACATGTTCAATATGATAATCTTGGTGCCAGTGGATGAAGACAATGTCCGCCCTTATATCAAGCAATTGCTCTTCAATAATATTAACATTGGCCCGGGTGTATGAATAAGCCTCCCGTCCCCGCTCACCGGTGATAATCTTTTTAGCCCCCAAGACGGCGGCCGCATCTGTTTCTTGCTTGTTCATACGGGCCAGGGTTTTTTCGTCAAAATCATCATGCCGGGTGCAGGCTATGTTTAAAAACACGGTTTCGCAGCCCAGTTCATTGAGCAAGGCCGCCACCCCACCCGTGCCGTACTCACAGTCATCATTATGGGCGCCGATGAACAGAATTTTAGGTTTGTCTTTCACCCAAATCCCCCTTCCTTTTAGGATTATATTCAAGTTGCTCTAAAGTACTTATGCAATTATAACACAGGCAAAACAAGATTTCACTGCGGGGCAATGAATTTTTATTCTATTTTTCTCGCATTTTGTGAAAATAATTCTTGACATAGCGGGTTTATGGTGGTAAAATGAGTTTCAATCTTTGCAGTTTGCGGTTTTTGAACCGTGCAAGGCAAAGTGCATTTTAAAGATAGGGGTTACTTATGTTTGGTGTAGGCACTCTCGTAGTGGGTATAATTATTGTAAGCGTTATCGTGATTATTATCGATGGCGCCGCAGGAGTTTTACCCAAAAAGAGCTTGTAGACTACGACCCTTTAGCAGTCAACAAAGAGCCTGTGGTAAAACTCACCACAGGCTCTTAAGTATTTAAGAGGCATTTTAATTTCGAAAGGATGGTTTATATGAAACTCACAGGCGCTCAAATTATTATAGAGGTTCTGCAAGAGCAAGGTGTGGACACCGTCTTCGGCTACCCCGGCGGCGCCGTGCTGACCATTTATGACGAGCTTTATAAAGCGGCGGACAAAATCAAGCACTACATCACCTGCCATGAACAAGGCGCGGCACATGCTGCCGACGGTTACGCCCGCTCAACGGGTAAAACCGGCGTTGTTTTTGCAACATCGGGCCCCGGTGCCACCAATCTTGTAACCGGCCTGGCCACCGCCAACCTTGATTCCACCCCGCTTGTGGCAATCACCGGCAATGTGGCCTGCGACCTTATCGGCCGTGACTCCTTCCAGGAAGTTGACACTTGCGGCATTACCATGCCCATCACCAAG
>LSQX01262204.1_pt1 | contig 15136 bp, 16 predicted proteins | sample 654561 | NCBI WGS metagenome assembly LSQX01 (sample SAMN04489861, study PRJNA283612) | anaerobic digester metagenome | isolation source: 4 biogas reactors fed with cattle manure at either 37C or 55C with and... | place: Denmark: Kongens Lyngby | collected 2014 | reverse complement strand
GGAACCGGTGTTGGCGTCGGTGACGGAATCGGTGTTGGCGTCGGCGACGGAACCGGTGTTGGCGTCGGCGATGGAACCGGTGTTGGCGTCGGTGACGGAATCGGTGTTGGCGTCGGCGTTGGTGTTGGGGTAGCATCGTCATGATCATTAGAAATAACATATTTATGTAAGATGTAATTACCAGGTTCATTTGTTACATTGCCAGGAGTTCCACCAAAGCCAAGGCTTAATTTCGATCCAGGAGCAATAATGCTGTTATATCCGCGGTTTTCAATGATGTAATGATTTCCCACATGGTTTATTATATCAGCGGTCCAGAAGTTTGAGATTTCTTTGTTAAAGTCAAACTCTAATATCCAGTCTTCAATAGGTTTTTGGGTTTTATTTGTAATGGTTATACTTCCATTAAATCCTTGTTTCCAATCATTTGTAACGTTGAATTGAACATCATATTCACTGTTTGCGGATGTGCTCCTTTTACTAACCAAAGCATAATTACTTGGTTTTTTGTTTACATTTCCCGGGCTTCCCCCAAAACCAATTTTTACACTGGCACCGGGTTTAATATCTGAATTCCAGCCTTTGTTCTTAATAACATACGAGTTGCCTTCATGCGATACTAAGTCTGCTGTCCAAAAGCTTTTAATTTGATACTCAAAATCAAAGCATATAGCCCAATTTTCAATTGTCTTTTGGCTTGTATTGGTTATTGTAATTTCACCGTTAAAACCACTACCCCAGTCACTAGTCGTTTTATATTCAAAAGCACAACAGTCTATGTTTGTTTTTGAATTATTATCATTTGCAAATACCTGTATCGGTAACAGCCCGATAAGAATAGTCAGTAATAAAACCCAAGAAATAGTTCTTTGCTTTTTAAACATAGAGAGATTTACCCCTTTCAAATTATCTGTATAATACAAGTTTTGTGCATAAAATAAACTGTACCTGATTTTGATTATGAATTTTTACACTTTTAGACACAAAGTAATTTAATTAGGGTAATTATACTTTCAATTTATCGATATGTCAACGATTTACATGTTAATAGTTTCCTTGGTAGGTCTATTACTCCATTTCAAATAAAGCATCCCAGTATTATAGATTTCGGTATGGTTGTTTGATCCCTTTGATTTGATAAAGAACATGTATGGTTTATTGTTTGTAAATCTTTATACCATGCTTTAAGAAAAATACGATATTATCTTTTCCATAGACTTTAGCCTTATCAACAACCACGAACCAAAGATCCTCATCAAACTTAATAAGAATAGAATCCTGCCTTCTCAGTTTTAATATAAATAAATCAATTTTCTCTCGTTTGTCCTGACAATCCTTTCTTTTGTCTTCGATCTTATCAAGTTTTTCTTTGATGCTCTCATATCTTTCTTTAAGACTGATATAATTCTTTAGGTATTCAGCTTGATCCAATTCTGTATGGGCGTTTTCCTCGATACATTTTTGAACTGCATCTGCAACCATCGCTAATTCGCTTTGCAGTTTTCTCGCTTCATCATCCAAATTAGATGTGTCGGTTAGCGCCCTCTTCATAGCCTCGCAGTTATCAATGATTTCATCCTTATTGGTTATCAGCTGGTTGAAGGCTTTCATAAAAGCCTCCTTGATATCTTCTTCATACAAATGCGGAGTCTTGCATTTCTCATTGTTTTTAAATTTATGGTTGCATTGCCATATTGTCCGCTTGTACTTGCTGGTCGAATGCCATACCTTTGAGCCATAAAAATTACCGCACTCCCCGCAGATGATCTTACTTGAAAAGCAACTCGTCCCGCTGTGATGTCCAGTATTTTCTTTCCGTCGCTTCATTTCATGTTGAACCATATCGTACACTTCCGGTGAAATAATTGCAGGATGACTGTTTTCAACATAATACTGAGGCACCTCACCTTCGTTAACTTTAGTCTTTTTTGTTAGAAAATCTACTGTAAAAGTCTTCTGAAGCATCGCATCACCCTTATACTTTTCATTGGTGAGAATGCTCTCAACTGTACTTGTTCGCCATTTTTCTTTTCCTGAAGGAGTCGGTATACCTTCTTCCGTTAGATAACATGCAATGCTAGAGGGAGTCTTTCCTTCAAGGAAAATCTTATAAATCAACCTCACGATTTTTGCTTCAGACTCCACAATCTTGGGTAGACCGTCTTCACCTTTTTCATACCCAAGGAACCGTTTGTATGGAAGGCTGACCTTCCCATCTGCAAACCGCTTTCTCTGGCCCCAGGTAACGTTTTCGGATATGGAACGGCTTTCCTCTTGCGCGAGGCTGGACATGATAGTGATTAGAAGCTCTCCCTTACTGTCGAGAGTATATATGTTCTCCTTCTCAAAATACACCTCAACACCTTTTTCTTTCAGTTGCCGGACAGTGGTCAAGGTGTCCACAGTATTTCTGGCAAAACGAGAAACCGATTTTGTGATGATAAGGTCTATCTTACCACTCAAGGCATCTGCTATCATCCTTTTAAATCCATCACGCTTTTTGGTGTTGGTAGCTGAAATCCCTTCGTCGGTATATACATTTACAAAGGACCAGTTTTCTTTCTCTTGAATATATCGGGTATAATAATCAACTTGAGCTTCATAACTGGAAAGCTGTTCTTCAGTATCCGTCGAAACGCGGGCATAAGCTGCAACCCGTTTCTTTGTCATAGTATTAACCTGATACTGAGGAAATCTTGTAACGGATGCAGGAATTATTGTAATTGCCTTCGCCATGCTTATTTTAGCTCCTTTCTTTTGATGAGTTCCCGTTCCCTTGCTTTTTGTCTGGCTACTGTATCCCAACTCTCGCTCCGGGATTTATACGTCCATTCTTTTTCAAATCTACTGCCATCATAAAATGATAGGATTAAGAGGTTAGGCTGGGGTACAAGAAGCTCCTTTATTTTCTTCTCAAATAACTTTTCATTGAACTCATCAGTACCTAAAGCTTCATTTACCGTTGTGATAAGAATGTCCTCAGGAATCTGTTTTGCGGAACATTTATCTTTTCCAAACTGGTTATAGGTCGGGCAAATCCATACAGCTTTTTGATACTTCGTACCGGCATTATTGAGCTTTCTCTGATAGAAACTACCACATAAACCACATCTGATTTTACCTGTAAAGGGGTAACTATTGGTCGTTGATTTTACCTGATAGCTTGAGCTTCTGTTTTTGAATTCTTCCTGCGCCAGATTAAAAGTCTCTCTGTCAATGATGGCATCATGGTTTTCTTTAACATAATACATTGGAAGCTTACCGTTGTTTTTACATGTTTTTTTGCTAAGGTGGTCTGATTTATATTTTTTTTGAAGTAGTATGTCTCCCGCATATTTTTCGTTCCGCAGTATCTCCCTGATTTTGTCACTGTTCCATTCCTTATTGTTCTTTGTTCTAATGCCAGAAGCATTCAGTTCCTTGGCAATTGCCAGCCTTCCTTTTCCGGATAAGAACTCAGAGAAAATCTTTCTGACAACTTCTGCTTCTGTCGGCTTAATCTCAAATTCGCTCCTTGAAATCTTATACCCATACACATCTAAAGTATTAGGTATCCCCTTTTTGAATTTGTCTCGAATCCGCCACTTGCAGTTTTCACTGACTGACCGGCTTTCTTCCTGTGCAAAAGAAGCGAGGATGGTAAGCATTAACTCCCCATCCCCGCTGATTGAATGAATATTTTCTTTTTCGAAGAATACATCTACATTCAGATTCTTCAGTTCTCGCACAGTTTCCAACATCGTTACGGTGTTTCTGGCGAACCGTGATATAGATTTTGTAATAATCATGTCAATCAAACCAGCCCTGCAGTCCGCCAGTAGCCTTTGAAATTCGGCACGATTGTCCTTTGTTCCGGTAAATGCTTCATCGGCATAAACACCTGCGTATTGCCATTCTCTATGTGTTTGTATGTAGCTACTGTAATAACTGATCTGAGCTGAGAGCGAATGGAGCATAGCATCTTTACCTGTCGAAACTCTTGCATAAGCTGCCACGCGCTTCTTCTTTGGTAATAATGGTACTGATGGTGATACTTTTCGAATAACTCGTTCCATAAAAACCTCCCTTTCAGTGTCACATATTACCTCTACAGCCCCGATTTATCAAGCCTTTCAGCTACATATGCCACCTAAGGGAGGGTGGTATTTTTCAACCATCATTCTGTTTATTTTTCTAAATTCTCGCTTGGTGATTATCTCTTTTTGAAGCATAGAACGGGCGATTGAAGTGGTAACCTGATATGCTTTTTCACGTTCGAATTGTTCTGGCGTCATTCTATTACCTCACTTTTAAAACGGGCGTTTATATAACAGTCATGTGTACAGTATTTGCGCTTTTTATTTCCGTAACTATCAAAGGGCTTTCTACATCCGGCGCATTCCAGATGATAGATGGCTTTTTTAGATACCTGATCAGAATGTCTGTTCCACCAAGATAAGCGGCATTCATCACAACAAAATTTTCGCGGCTTCACACCCGGTCTTATTTCGATTGGTTTACCACAATTTTTGCAGAAAAGCGAGTTCCTTCTGTTCTCTCCTTTGTTCTCAGACTTCTGTTCTGTAACACCACCAAGGTTATTTCTTTTGCAGAAGGATTTTACTGTGTTTTCTGATAAGCCGAGCAAGGCGGCTATTCCCTTATAGCCTTTACATTCATTTCTCAAACGCTGGATATGTTCCTTTTGATATGGTGTCAATAAGATCACTCCCAACTAAATATATTTGTTAGCTATTTAATATTGTTTTTAAATATGCTTTGTATTATCTTCATATTAAGGTGGTGGGTTAATATGGATATCAGTAAAATTAATCAAAACTTCTCCGATGCAGTAAAGGAAGTCGAGAAGACCGGTATGATGACTATTGAAAAGTACGGTAAACCTGCTTATGTATTCATGACTTATGAGTTTTTCAGAAATATTCAAACTTTCTGTACATCTCTGGGCTCCCTACCTATAGATGAAAAGGATGATGAGCCGGGAATCACTTTGCATGAAGCTATGTGCATCGTATTAAGAGAACAACCAAATAGGTCTATGCGGTATAACGAGCTAGCTAATACCATCTGGGATCGTGGACTATATCGCAAGCGGAATGGAGAACAAGCCGCCTCAAGCCAGATCATGCTAAGGGCTAGAAACTACCCACATCTCTTTGCAATTGGCGGAGAAGATAACCATGACATCATACTGAAATAAAAGCAATTGAATGAAAAAGCCTGCAGATATTACTCCGCAGGCCTCTTTTTTTAACGCTCAGGTGATGCCATATTTCTTTATGTATACCGCCATCCTCTTTATGAGGAAACCGGTATACTCACCATTCGTTGTTTTTCCTTTTATCGCGTTATCTTTCCAGTATTGCGGAGAATCAATCAGCTCCGCTGCCACAAGCACATCGACCGCTTCATGAAGTTCCTTGTCCTCCTCTATGTACGGGATAACAAAGTAATTCAGGATTCCCTTTGCCAGGGCAATCCCGATAGGTTCAATGTTGGCAAGGATCCATTTCGCATCATCCGGGTTATCATGAAAAGCAATCTCCACCAAGGCAGCTGGTGCGTTTGTTTTAGCAAGCTCATAGAGGGGTTTGCCCGGGCCGAAATGATTCAGCCCCTCTTTAACTCCCCTGTCCTTCGTAGGTGTCAAGGGTTCCAATTCTGTATAGACAAGCCTTGCCAGCCTCTCTCCTTCTCCACCAAACCTATGGCAGAACACCTCGCAGCCTCTTGCTTTTCCGTTTACCGCATTGCTGTGGATTGCAAAGTGGATTATCGGATCTTTCCTGTTGCTGTCAGCCACAACCTGCTTTAATGTCATGTCCGGCCTGTTCCTGAAAACAGTAATGCCATGACGGAGCAGTTCCTCCTGAACCACATCGCATACCTGCTGCATTCTTTCTTCTTCCGTCCCATAATCACCAATGCCAATGTTGTTCTCCTGAGTGGAGGGGCTTAAGTATACACTCTTAATCATCTTTGCTTTCCTCCTCTTTATTGATCTGCTCGAGCACATCCCTAAGTTTTTTGGGAATGGGAAGCCCTATCTTGCTGCTGTTCTCAAGGATGCTGATACCTTCATTGGACAGATAGAAGAAAATCACTGCAGTTCGGATAATGCTGCCGGTTTGAATGACGTTTGTGTCGATGATATGGCCTATGCCAACCAGGACAAAGATGAGAATCTTTTTGAAGATCCCCCGAAAGCCGATCTCGCTCGACAGCTTCTTTTCAAGCACAGCAACCATGACCCCGGTAATGTAGTCTATGGCAACAAACACAATTAGTGCATACATAAAACCATCAAGTCCTCCCAGGAACCACCCGAGATATCCACCCAGTGCGGTGAATATCAGTTGAATTGTATTAATGATGTTTTTCATTTTGAACCTCCTCCAAATAAAAAACGCCATGCTGTGCACGGCGCTAATGCTTTATTCATATAACCTGTTGCTGCTGGTTTTGTCTCTCGTTAACCTGGCAATGTAGTCTGACAATCTTCCCTTTCCCAACCTCCCTCCACTGTCGACCGTGAAGTCTGTGTAGAATCCATTCTTGCCAAACCGATGGGTTATCTCTGTAATTTGGCCCAGGCTGGTTGTTCCGTTCTCTCCGATGATCACCGCCTCATCCCCGATGATGATCTGTGGCCTGAAGGGACCGGTGAAGCTTTCGATCTTGCCCACGTACTGAAGGTTGCTTGCAATCTGCTCCGCATAGTTTTGGGCATCGGACAGGCTTGTCCCGTCTGGTACATTCACATACAGGGTTTTGTTCGTCTGCAGGTTCCATCCGGTATAGGTCTCTACCTCTCGATACACCTTGATACTGAAATCCCCGGTGTGGACGCAAACTTTCCGGTAAGCCTCCTGGTCATCCCGGACAATGCTGCGGGTGAAGATGTCCTTGTTCCTCTGAAAGACATAGCTGGAGTTTCTAACGAATCCTGAATAACCGTTCGAGCCGATGACCACAGTACCGTCCACCAGTTCTTCTATCTTCCAGTTTTCGAGAGCCTTCAGGATTTCCAGAATGCCCTCCAGATAGGACATGGTCACATCAAACTGGTAACCGGCATAAACCGATGTGTTCTCCACCAGCATCTCATCGGAGCTGATGTTGGCTTTCGATAAAATACTCTTCAGGGTTTCATGCAAGATGCCATAGGGACACTTGGAACAGTCCCCGCCGGGATCGCCTTCACCGGTTTTTCCGTCATAGCTGCCGCAATCCGGAGGGTTGCTTCCGCCGGTGTATTTTTCTTTGTAGAAGGAATTCACTGCATGGTGGTACAGGATGACACCTTCAATGGTCTTCACCGGCTCGGGTTCACCGTTTTCTCCTGTGACCTCAAACATCAGACCGCCGCCTGAAGGGATCTTCACCTTGTCAAAGGTCGTTGTTAGGCCGTCCATTTCTTCCATAAGGCCTGAATCAGCATTGAAATTTTGAACAGTAAGATATCCGTTTTCTTTAACGATTAAGTCTTTCTCAGACATATTGATTACCTCCGTGAAATTCGATTTTTGCGTAGGGTCACCCCTGCAGACATTTTTTTGATGTTGCATTATTGAATCTTGCTTCATTGAAATGTGATCTTTGAATCTTTGAATTTTTGAATCTATGTATTCTTGAACGGTTGATCCCAGACGATCACTTGGACCGACGGATGCCGATGGTTGTCTTCTCAAAAATGTTGACCTTGTCCTGAAGCCATTGGGGAAGGGCTTCGTCTTCATCGCTGCGCATTTCTTTGACGAATGCAGACAGGGAGTTTGCGTTGATGGTTTCGGTTATCAATGAACCGTATCCATTGTTTTTCAGGGCTTCGTAAAGTTCCTGTTTTCTCTCAGCCACCGCTGAGGCATAGGTTTTTGTGTTCAGGTAGATTAGGGTTCCGGATCTGTTGAAACTCTGGGTTTCTGTGTCCACCATGAGGTTCGAGAGCTGCTCGTCCACTTCTTCAATCTCCGAGTTTACCCCCTTGACCTCTTCTTCCAACTCTTTCTTTCTCTCCTTCAGGTCTTTCAACCTGTCGGCCAGTTGGAACATTTCATTGTTCATCCACATCGCTCCTTTCTTTGTGTTCAGGTTACTTTATAATATTTCTCCAGTTGTCGACGATGGCTGTTGCGATATCCTGCTTTTGCTCCAATGCCGACATCACTTCGCTGTCGATAGTGTTCTGGGCTATCAGGTGGATATACACGCATTTGTTTTTCTGCCCGATGCGATGGATTCTGGCTTTGGCCTGGATATAGTCGGCATAGTTGTATGATAGGCTGTAGAATACCATGGTGCTGGCCGCTGTCAGGGTGATCCCCATGGAGGTTGTCTGAATCTGTCCTATAAATACCATACAGTTGCTGTCCTCCTGGAATTTCCTGACCTCTTCCGCCCGGTCTTTCACTCCTCCATGGATGAGAGCATGTCCGATGCCTTTTTTATCAAGGAGTTTCTGGATTTCCATGATCTCTGGAATGAACCGCGCCATCACGACTACCTTTTGGCCTGTTTCGATGACTTCGTCCAGAACATCTTCCAGTGCCTCCAGCTTTGCTTTTGACACTCGCTCATACCGGTCAGCTTCCTCGTCAGGCCTTATGAACCCGCCTGTCAGTTGCTGGAGTCTCAGGAGCCGGGTCAATACATTAGTGGCAATGACCTCTCCCTTTGACAGTTCCATGTACGAATCCTTCACAAACTGCCTGTACAGCTTCTGAGCTTTTTCCTCAAGGATTACCGGCCTTAATTCATCAATGGTGTCAGGCAGGTCCAGGGCATCCACTTTGGTGACTCGGTATGCTATGGAGTGGGCTTTGGAAATCAGCTCCGGCATGTTCTTGTATCCTATGGGCTGGTTGTAAGTGCCGAGGACTGCGTAATAGTTCTTGAAAGCGTAGAATGATTTTCCGAAGATCCCTTCATCCAGCATTTTGTACTGGCTGTATAAGTCCAGCGGATTCTGTGTTATGGGAGATCCGGTCAGAATCATCCGGTACCTACAGCCTTTTGAAATTCGGTGAACGGCCTTGCTTGTCTTGGCATTCGGGTTTTTGATTCTGGTGGATTCATCTGCCACAATAAAGTCTGGTTTCCACCTCACCAGGTCTTCTTCAATTAGCTGAACACTGTCATAATTCATGACTGCCACCTGCAAACCCTCTCCCCTGATGCCTTTAAGCTGCTGCTTCTTTTTCTCGCTGCTGCCTTCCAAAACTGTTAGTGTAAAAGGGAAATCGGCAAACTTCTCAAATTCCTGCTGCCAAACCATGACTATGGATTTCGGGGCTATAATCAGGACACGTTTTGTCTTTCCATTCAGGAAGGCTCGTCCGATAACAGCAATGGTTGTAATGGTTTTACCGCAACCCATGTCACTCCATCAAGAGAGCAACACCTTTTGATTCGGCTTCCTCTTTTGACATATTCATCACCTCCCTTCGAATATCCTCATTATTTCACAGGCTTTGTTGAAACCTATGATCTGATGGGCATATGGAGTACCTTTGACCGGCATGGTCTCTTGTGGACTTTCTCCCTGGTTGCTGCTGCTTTTCATTTTTTCATTTTGCAGTATATTGGTTAGGGGCTTGTCCAGCTTGCAGCCAATCAGTTCCAACGTTATGATGTTGTCAAGGTTTGTCGGGACAATCCATGCTTTCAGTTCTGGGTCCCACACCCTTCCGGTCATTTGTTTAATGGTTTCCTTGTGAACAAAGCTGTCGAAAATTACGATCTGGTTGTCTTTCAGTTCTGCATGCATGTTTCGCTCCTTCCGCCCACGGCTTAATTAAGAACGTCTGTTCTGGCTACTTTCCGGTATCTTCTTGAGTAAAAAAAAGAGCTTGTGTGCAGTTCACCCGGGAAAGATTTGCAAATACCAAATATGTTCTTACTTTCCGCTCCGCGTTTACCGGTCATGTTCCTTGAAATCGCAACGCAGGCAATCCAAGTAATTATGGCTGCTTGCCGTGTTGTCCATCCCTCATTTCGAATGATTTCAATACAACATTCTACACTCAGCATCTGGTTTTTCTTCCTTTTGTCAAGCTACCGTTTAGTATCTGAAATAATACTATCATGTTCGTTTACTGTTCGTCAATAGCATTTTTAAAATTTTAATTGCCTTTTAGCAACGCTTCAGATATACTGTAATCGGAAGGAAGTGATATCATGGGGTTTGGAGAGTATTTGAGGCAGAAAAGAAATGAAAATAATTTATCTCAAAGAGATCTTGCCGCAAAATCCGGAATCAGCAATGCTGAAATATCCAGGATTGAAACCGGCGACAGGCTAAAACCCGCCCCCCTTGCGCTGAAAGCTTTTGCCCCACACCTGGGTGTTCCATATGAAGTTCTTTTGAAGGAAGCCGGTTATATGGAGGAGGTTATTGACCATCCAGGTTATGTTGAAAATGTGTATCGAGATGAGAAAGGCCACTTGATGGACATCGTCAGCCGTGCTAAGGAAATGTATGACAAAGACATGAAATGGGCCAATCTTGCTTATAGGGTTTCTAAATCTGATTTATCGGACACCGAGCTAGAAATAATACGGGGCCAGACTGAGCTCCTCCTGGAACAGTTTTTGAAGAACAAGAAGAAATAGAATGTCAAGACTTGTTTTATGTTCCCTATGCATGTATAATCTTTTTATCGAACACTTGTTCTTTTAAGGAGGTTATCCATGCCCGCGCTTTACAACCCGCAGTATTACACGTTAGACAAAATACCGGAGCACCGGCAGGATTTTATTAAGGAACATATACGACAATTCATAGCAATGTATAAAATAAAGGGCAACGAATGGCCTCTGGACTGCCCTAAAATACTTCAGAAGATGAGGGCTACCCAGGTCATTCCCTTTGACTATGGTTTTTTCAGGCTTTCTGAAAAGTATGATGCTATAACAGACTACCGGAAAGAATACAATGTATATTTGATGCAGATAAACCGGTCAAAAGTCCGGTACCCCTTTGAAAACTCTTCGGACAGAAGACTTAACTTTACATTGGCACATGAAATTGCACACATCATGCTGGACCACTTGAAAATACCCCGTGATTTAAAGTCTCAAGCGATATTGGAGCAGGAAGAATATGAAGCCAATGAATTTGCTTCCCAGCTCCTCCTTCCGGAAGCAATGCTTTATACCTGTAATTTTTATTCTATTGACAAGGTAGCAGAGTATTTCAATGTTTCAAAAACCGCCCTCTGGATGCGGCTCAATAACATGAAGCGGCTGGATCTTCTAAACTCCAGGAGAACAAAATCCTGTAGTATTTGTGGGAATACTTCTTTTTCACCTTTTGCAGAATTCTGCGGGATTTGCGGCACTCCTCTTCAAAGGGGCCTTACAGGCATGAGGAAGATTATATACCCGACAGAAATTCAGATGGACAAATACAAACGGGTTCTGGTCTGCCCTGTTTGCCATTCATCAAAATATATGAAAACCGGAGACAAGTGTTCTCAGTGTGGTACTCCTATTTTTAACCTCTGCAGTGGTATCCATGATGATAACTGCCCTTATGCCAATTTAGGTAATGCACGATATTGTGAGATGTGCGGTAAGCCAACTATTTTCTTTCATCGGGGAATATTGAATAGCTGGCAGGAGACTATTAGTAACGGACATTCAAACTCCTATGATTCTGATGTGGAGCCTTATTACGAATACTCCTTAGTTTAATATTTGTATATGGATCGAAGCTAAACCAAAAGGCAATTTGCGGAATCTGAGTTTCTCAGCCTTATATTACATTATATGAATAATGCGCACTTTTTACTGTTATTTTATTTATACATGCAAAATTTCATATCCATCATACGTTATTACCCGTCGATATACCACATTATATAAAGCATCATCATCAATGTTGAGAATTCAATAATTCCTCAACAAGTTGTTCATCACCAATTCTTTTTCTAACAAATTTTGATAAAGTTTCTCTACTGTCTTTAACATAATCTAGTGTCCATGCAATACATGCTGTTGGTATTATATCAGTACCTGGTATAAATTCTTCTAAAGCTCCTCCAAGCGCTGTTAGCTTACGGTTTGGAAATAAAATAAATATAAATACTCCGCTGAATAGCCCCCAAAGCAAGTCTCCACTCTCCCCTATTGCAGGAATCAAATAACTTGCATTACCAAATAAATCTATTATTACTGCACATATAAGTTTTAGATATTTTGTTCTTTTAAACTTTTTTAATAGTTCTTCCTTCAACCTGTTTTCTTCCTCCTTGATGTAGTAAGTGCAATTTTTATAATTCTTAGCATTCTTCTTTTGCATTAATGATTATTCAACTCATTTGCTGTGGTTTTCTATTGACCATATTCTTTATTTTTGTACAAATGCGATCTGATTCAATTTCAATGATTTTATCTTTATACTCCCTAGCTTGTCCTCAATATATAGATTTTTCGTAAATTGGATGTATTAGAATTATCTTCAACGATAATTTTAGTGCCTATGTGTTGAGATACTCACGAATCTTGAGAAAACACCTGATAAAATTACATTCTTTTCCTATGGTTATATTCTACTATTTTCGATTCAATTTTACAATACATGAAAAAAGATGCTATACATTAAAATTTATAGTAGCCTATACAAAAACGCAACCTTATCGAATAAGCAAAAGGCTAATTTCGTTGAATTAGCTGAACCCTAATTTCGCTCAATTTTCATAAACCCAATTCCATTTATTACTTCAAATTGAAGTCAGGGTTCTATCTAGAATGTTTTTCAAGCACCGTGTTTCGTTATTTCCCGAATATCTCATCTAGTTTCTGGTCAAGAGTTCCCTCTTTAGCGTAAGGAAGTGCGTCCACTTGCTTGAAATTATGCTTCAATTCATCAGTATTATCGGCAAATCCAAGAATATAGCTTGTTGCAATCTTGTATATGATTTCAGTCGGAGCAAGACCATATACCTGCATCTCAAAGATATGTGCAAGCCTTTCCTTTTCATTCGGGAAATGCTTCTTCATCTCTTCGCTCTGGTACAGTCTCTTGACGATTTCTGTTATATATAGACCGGACTTCATATACAGATCGATAAAGGTCTTATCCTTATCATCAAAACATCCCGGATTCTCCTCTTCAAGCATATCAGCCATACGCTTAACTACATCTTTAGGTGTAAATATCTGGTTGGTCCTCTGTGGCGGGATATAATCAAAGATATCTTCAACGCTCTTCTCATCAAAGTAATCCGCCAGTTTCTTCTTAAGGGACAAGAACTCCTTTACAGAATCATCAAAAACTACAGGATCAAACAGCTTTCCATTAAAATGTTTTGTTTCACCAGTCTCTTCTTCGGTATAATCGCCACCATCTCTCAAAAACTTGAACTGATCAAGAGTAATACTTGTCACTTCAAGAAATACCTTGCCCGGAATCACATTATCAAATGTTGTAAGCGTAACCGTGTCATCACCATATGCCATAAGGAATGATGGTATAGTACGCGAAAATCCTCTTAAATGATCCCTGATTCCGTCCTCGATTTCAGACTTCATGCGTTCTTTTTTCTTTGTCTCAACCGTACGAATAGTTGTCTGTGCAGATGAATCAGCGAAATCCTGAATAGCCGTTTTCAGATCCTCTTCAAATTTCTCAACGGACTCCTGCTTCTTCTGTTTGAATTCTTGATCAATTTCTTCGCTGGTCTTTTCGGTTTCATAACGCTTCTGCTGAGCTTCAACCCTCTGATTCTCAAGTACATTCTGTTCAATCTGAAAATTTCCGTGTAACTTGTCGATAATGCGGTCTGCATCGGAGTTGAGCTTATTTTCAATCTGCCTTTTATCAGAAGCCTTCATATCGGAGCCATATGTATTCTGAGCAGTCTTTACTACATCTTTAACCGCCTTATTTTTAACAAACTCTTTTAACCTATCAAGAGCATTGTCTGTTTTCTCAGGTGTCTGCTCTATTTCAATAAAGGTATCTTGTATTCTTGCCGTCATATCGGCATCGTAAATTTTTTTACCGAACACATCTAATGTTCTACCTATTACATAATCCTCCGAAAGTTCAACCATTCCTTCTTCATTCAAAGACAAGTCATCTTTAACTTCCTGGGTGAGGTTAATCTTTCCTGCTGGCTCCTCTACAGCATCAAACTGTTTAATAATATCAAGCACTTCTTTAGGTGCCGAGAACACATTGCTAATATTCTGGAAAAGGAAATTGCTCATAAATCCTCGTCTTACTACCTCGACAGAACGGATCTTACGAGGAATGGACAAAACTTCTCTTGCATCCAGTTCTACCAGCTCACCATTGTCATCCTCTCCAATAACCGGGAAGAAGTTAAGAAGATTCCTAATGTTCGCTTCACGTTCATCTGCTGTACCACCACCCGTCGCAGTAGATGGATTCAGATTATTTGCAAACTGTTCAAATATGGTCAGTGTCCTTGCCGGATCGAAATCAAATACATATGCATTTTCTTTTCTCCAACTTTCTGTACCAAGCTTAAATAGGCAAGGATTCTGTGCCCTAAAGGCCGCCTGCATATATAACGCCGGTGACTTTACATTACTAAGTATAAGAACGGCGGTCCACTCCGGTATTGTAATACCTGTAGTGAGCTGTCCAACGGACAATGTGATGGTCTTTTCATGCTCCGATATGGCTTTAACAACCTTATCATAAGACTTCATGTTCTCATCGTCATCGTCCAACTTTCCATCTCCAGCAGCAAGGATTATTTCATAATCTTTGAAAATCGGATGTTCAGAAAGTTTCTTTGCCATTACCTTAGCGCTGTCTACTCTATCAAGTAGCCAGAAAGTATGCTTAAGTTCAGCGCGAAGCTCCAGTGTAGAGAATGGGAATTTTGTCTGCAAAGTCAATGCATCAAGGAATCTATCAACTGATGCATTATACTTAAATCTACTATTTTCTACAGAGAAGAATTCATTCAGATCAAAAGCGTACTCTTCCGTTTCACCCTGTATTTCTATCCCTTGCTTAAGTTCGTCCCTTATGATTTCAGACATCTGATATGTATACAGATTAAGCTTAGGGAGTGTTTCATAAGGATTTTCTTCCTGTGAGGAAACATCCCACTCCTCTTTCTTATTCTGCTCATCAGCATATGTCCAGTTATAAATT
>LSQX01089078.1_pt1 | contig 15136 bp, 14 predicted proteins | sample 654561 | NCBI WGS metagenome assembly LSQX01 (sample SAMN04489861, study PRJNA283612) | anaerobic digester metagenome | isolation source: 4 biogas reactors fed with cattle manure at either 37C or 55C with and... | place: Denmark: Kongens Lyngby | collected 2014 | reverse complement strand
ATTTTCAATTTGCAATTACGAGAAAAAGTCAAGATCACCTCAATTCTTTAGGTTAAAGACTTATCTTATATGGCTGTTTCATATAAAATTGAACTTATCAATTAAATCTTCATATTAAAATTTTGCTATGTTTACCTCAAAATTTATTTCTTTTTATCCTATTTTTTTGTTCTTTTGCGACTGTTTTTTAGAAAACTATCGATAAAAATTACAATATATAATTTTTGTTACTATTTCTCAACAAATAATTAAAATTCTATCATCCCGAATTTAATTGGGAGTAATTCATAAATTAAATATTAATGTCAAAACTAACAAAAGAAGATGCCTTGCTTTATCATTCGGAGGGAAAACCGGGGAAAATAGAAGTAGTCCCAACGAAACCATACAGTTCTCAACGTGACTTATCACTCGCATATTCACCCGGAGTTGCCGAACCGTGTTTAGAGATTGAAAAGGATGCCTCAAAAGCATACGATTACACAGCTAAAGGAAACCTTGTTGCAGTTATTTCTAATGGAACTGCTGTACTCGGATTAGGAGATATCGGCGCACAGGCAGGTAAACCTGTGATGGAGGGTAAAGGTTTGTTATTCAAGATATTCGCAGGTATAGATGTATTTGATATTGAAGTAAATGAGAAGGATCCGGAGAAATTTATTCAAGTTGTAAAGGCTATTTCACCAACATTTGGAGGGATTAATCTCGAAGATATAAAAGCGCCCGAATGTTTTGAAATTGAAGAGAGATTAAAAGACGAGTTGGATATTCCCATTATGCATGATGACCAGCATGGTACCGCTATCATTTCGGCAGCCGGACTTTTGAATTCACTTGAAATTGCAGGTAAAAAAATCGAAGATATCAGGATTGTTGTAAATGGAGCAGGAGCAGCAGCAAACTCATGTACAAGGCTTTATATTGCGCTCGGTGCAAAACCTGAAAACATTGTAATGGCAGATTCCAAGGGAGTTATCAATACAAAACGGACCGATTTGAACGAACGTAAAAAACCATTTGCTACAAATAGAGAAATTGACACGTTGGAGGAAGCTGTGAAAGATGCGGATATGTTTTTAGGATTATCTGTAGCAAATGTTTTGACAGCAAAAATGGTGAAAAGCATGAATGTTAACCCCATCGTTTTCGCTTTAGCTAATCCTAATCCGGAAATTTCTTATGAATTAGCCATGGAGTCACGCCCAGATATCATTTTCGCAACCGGAAGGTCGGATCACCCGAATCAGATCAACAATGTACTTGGATTTCCATATATTTTCCGTGGCGCGATGGATGTTCGAGCTACCTGTATCAATGAAGAAATGAAAGTAGCGGCGGTAAAGGCGATTGCTGAACTGACAAAGAAACCTGTTCCGGAGGTCGTTAACTCTGCTTATGCGTTGAAAAAATTGACTTTCGGCAGGGATTATATCATTCCAAAACCACTTGATCCAAGACTTTTGACTACAGTTGCTCCGGCAGTTGCTAAAGCAGCAATAGAATCCGGTGTCGCTCAAAAAGAGATTACCGACTGGGAAGCTTACGATCATCTCTTACATAAAATTATGGGCTTGGATCATAAGATGTTACGTAGAATTTATGATACTGCACGTCAGCATCCAAAACGTGTTGTATTCTCTGAATCTAATCACACAAGTATGCTTCGTGCGGCTGAAACTGCACTTTCAGAGGGTATATGCTTTCCGATTTTGCTTGGAAATGAAGAAAAAATTACAAATCTGGCAGCTGAAAATGGAATTGATCTGACCGGAATTGAAATTGTAAATCTTCGTCACGACAGAGAGGAAACTCGTCGAATCCGTTATGCTACGCAGTTAGCTGAAAAACGGAGTAGGGAAGGTGTAACTTTTGAAAGTGCCTATGAGTGGATGTATGAGCGAAATTATTTCGGAATGATGATGGTTGAATCCGGTGATGCCGATGCTTTGATTACAGGTGTAATCACTAAATACGAAGATGCTGTAAAAGCTGCAAAAACAGTGATTGGAGTACGTAACGGGCTGAATACTATCGGCGCGATGCACATTATGAACACGAAAAAAGGTACATTTTTCTTGGCAGATACATTGTTTAACAGACATCCTTCTGCAGAAACAATTTTTGATGTAGCAAAACTAACTTATGAATCTGTGAAATTCTTCGCTGTTGAGCCTGCAATGGCGCTTTTGTCGTATTCAAACTTCGGTTCTGAAAAAGAGGGTAGCGCAGGTAACATGCAAAAAGTCACTAAAATGCTGCATGAAAAATATCCAAATATGGTTGTTGATGGGGAAATGCAGGTTAATTTCGCATTGAATAAAGAGCTAAGAGACAAGAAGTACCCATTTTCAAGACTGAAAGGTAAGGATGTTAATACGCTGATTTTCCCAAATCTTAATTCTGCCAATATGGTTCAGAAAATGATGTTTGAAATGGGCGTAGCGGAAGTGATCGGGCCAATTCAAATGGGATTAAATAAACCGGTTCATATTTTAGATGTAGAAAGTTCTGTAAGAAGTATCGTAAATATGACAGCCGTAGCAGTACTTGATGCCATGGTAGAAGAACGAATTATTAAAGGTGAAATTGAACGTATTTCTGAAGAAATGAGTTGATCACTAATTTTTTATTACCGGTAAAATGAAAAGAAAAGAGTATTTATAAATATCAAATACTCTTTTTCTTATTATACAGATTGATAGGAGGTTATACTTTATTCTATTTGACATAACGTAAATTATAGGAAATTCATACAAATTCATTTAATGAATCAAAAAAGTAAGAATATTTATTTATTGTTGTCCAAAAAAAGTTCATTTGAAGTTATTGTATTCCGAAAATTGAAGTCAAATCCCAATCAAAACACTATCAAACATAAGCGAATTTATATTTTATTGAAAAGGAATTTCATTCTTGTTCATTCTTGACTAAGCTTACGTTAAATAATAAAAATTCATTAAAAAAAAAGAACGTTCAAATCTATTTTGACTTGAACGTTTATACTCTTCTATACACCTATTTTAACGTTTTTTAACGTCAAAATAAGTATTAAATTTAAAGTGGGGCTACACTACCCTATTTTAACATCTGTACTTACTTTTCTTACTAATCCTTTCAACACATCGCCCGGTCCAAGCTCGATAAACTCGTCTGCACCGTCATTAATCATATTTTTAACGGTTTGAGTCCAGCGAACGGGAGCTGTGAGTTGTGCAATTAAGTTTTTCTTAATAGATACAGGGTCGGTTTGCGGGTGTGCATTTACGTTTTGATACACGGGACAAATCGGGTCGCTGACCACAGCCTTTTCTATAGCAGCTTGCAATTCCTTACGCGCAGGCTCCATCAGCGGCGAATGGAATGCGCCACCCACAGGGAGTTTCAGCGCACGTTTTGCTCCACGTTCTTTCAGCGCTTCACACGCTTTGTCAATACCCTCAATGGAACCGGAAATTACTAACTGACCGGGGCTGTTGTAGTTAGCGGGAACTACTACGTGTTCTTTGTTAATTTGGTCGCAAACTTCTTCTACCACTTCGTCAGGAAGCGCTAAGATCGCCGCCATGGTAGAAGGCTCTATTTCACATGCCTTTTGCATGGCCAAGGCACGTGCATACACCAATTTCAGTCCGTCTTCAAAAGTCAATGCTTTGGCTGCCACAAGCGCCGAAAACTCACCCAACGAATGCCCCGCTACCATATCGGGCTGAAAATCATCCCCTAATGCGATAGCGGAAATAACTGAGTGGAGAAAAACGGCGGGTTGCGTTACTTTTGTCTGGCGAAGGTCTTCCGGTGTGCCATTAAACATCAAATCGGTAATACGGTAACCGAGAATTTCATTCGCTTTTTCAAAATACTCTTTGGCAACGGGCGAATTGTCGTACAAATCTTTACCCATGCCTACAAATTGTGCTCCCTGTCCGGGAAATACGTATGCTTTCATTTGTTCTATATATGCTCCTTAGCCCCCCTGTACGAGGGAAATTGAAGCATAGCTATTAAGTTATAATAATTATCTTGAATTCTAATTTTGGCTGCAAAGTTACGATTTTTTAATTGTTTTGACAATTGCATGACAAAATGAGTTTGAGAATTTGGGGAAATTAGTGTAATTTTGGAAGATGAAATATGGTGTTTTGATATACCTGATTTATTTAAAGCAATTCGTTTATCAATGAGTTATAAAATTAATAAAATATTACCTTGTTTAGATTTTCCTGTTTTTACCGAAAATTTTCTTTTTCTGCATCAAGGACGCCATATCGTAAAAATGGATGAAAATTTCAACATTCTCTGGCGTTCACAACAACAAAGCGAAGTGTTTGATTTTGCTGTAATTGCCGATAAAATATTGATTATCCCAGATGAAAAAAACTTATTTTGTTACCATATTTCAGATATGCGTTTGGATTTTCAACTCCATTTTGAAGAAAAAGTAGCTCTACTCAATCAGAACCACAACAAGGATAAAATTTGTTACTTAGGCACTAAGACGTCTGATTATCAGACTTTTATAAAAATAGACATCACTACAGGAAAACAGATTTCGCAAGCAACTCTAACCAATATTTTTACTCCATACGTTTTTCAACACGGAATAATTTCAATTGATTTTAATCATCGTGAGATTATAAGAAAGTATAACAAAGACACTTTACAATTAGAATGGGAGCATTCATTGAATAGTGAATTTGAAATAATTAATAACGATTCATTTATTGTAATTCAGGTGTTTGAATATAAAAAGCACTATTTAATTACTTCAAAATCGGGTACCATTCTTTTAGATGGGAAAACGGGGAATTGTATTTGGAAAAGTTTTTTGCAAGGACGCTTTGAGGAGACATTTAGTCCTATTTACACCGACAGTACGCCTTCGGAACTCAAAGCATTTTGTAATGGAGAAAATATCTACCTGATTGACATTGATACGGAAGATATATATTTGCTTACACTTTTTGATAATAACAATAACCATCGTTTACCACAAGTAAGTTTTAATGGTGTTGTATACGAACCCGACAGATCTACGATTTATATATACAATGATTTGTTCTGGTATATTATAAGAGACAAAGGAGAAGCTTTTCTTGTTATTTTCAGCGCATTAAGTGAAAAATATGAGCAGATCATTCCGCTCGGGAAAGGAATAATTTTCTCGATTTATTCTTTTAAAGATAAGGTGCTGATAGCCAATCTCGATAATGTAATCCTATTCACGTTAGAAAATGAGATGTGAAAGATAATACTGCATAATTTATTAAACAAGCTCCAGACTTAGATTTTTATGAAACAACTTTTCAACTACTTTCCCAATCTTACAGAAACTCAAAAGCGCCAATTTGAAGCGCTGTACGGGCTTTATTTGGACTGGAACAGCAAGATCAATGTGATTTCGCGCAAGGACATCGAGAATTTATACGAACGACACGTACTTCATTCGCTCGGAATTGCTGAAATAATCAAGTTTAAAAGTAATTCGAAAATACTTGACGTCGGTACCGGAGGTGGTTTTCCGGGTATTCCTTTGGCAATTTTTTTTCCGGATTCTAAATTCACTTTAATTGACAGCATAAGAAAAAAAATTAAGGTCGGACAAGAGGTTTCTAATGCTATCGGTTTAAAAAACATTGAGTTAAAGCATCTGAGAATTCAGGAAGAAAAGGGCAAATTTGATTTTGTTGTAAGTCGTGCAGTGATGCCGTTAGATGATTTAGTAAAATTAACACGAAAAAATATCTCAACGAATCAACAAAATGCCCTTCCAAATGGTTTAATCTGTTTGAAAGGCGGTGAGTTGGGAAAAGAAATCCAACCGTTTAAAAATATCGCAGAAATTTATGATTTAAGCGAATGTTTTGAAGGAGAGTTTTTTGAAACAAAAAAAGTGGTATATGTTCCGCTCTGAAAATTTAGAATATGAACTTGTAGAATTGTCCGACATTTAAGTTAAGGTTTCAAACATCTAATAAAATGAACATAAAAATATTTCCATTTAATCCTTTTCAGGAAAATACATTTCTGATTTGGGATGATACGAAAGAAGCTGCAATAATAGATGCAGGAATGCTCTTTGAGCAAGAGAAACAACGTGTAAAGCGATTTATTGAAGAAAATGAATTGAAGTTAACGCGGGTTTTAAATACCCATTTGCATCTCGATCATCAGTTTGGCAATAAATTTCTTTTTGATACATACGGTTTGATGCCGGAGGTTGGTATCGAAGATGAGTTTTTGCTTGACAGCATGCTGCTTTCCGCAAAAAACTGGGGACTTCCCTATTACGAAGAGCCGCAACGGCCGGGAGCTTATATAACAGATAACCAGGAGATTAAATTTGGGAACACGACACTTTTAGCACTTCACACACCGGGTCATTCTCCGGGAAGTCATTCGCTTTATTGTGAAGAAGCCGGAGTTGTTTTTGTTGGGGATGTGCTATTTAAAAGATCTATTGGTCGTACCGATTTTGAGCGCGGTGATTTTGATACGCTGGTTCAGTCAATCGAAGAAAGATTGTACACACTTCCGGATGAAACGATTGTGTACAACGGTCATGGACCCTCTACAACTATTGGAGAGGAGAAAAAATTCAATCCGTTTGTGGAATTTGGAAAAAAAGCTGATTAAAAAACAAGCAGATAACTTACTCAATTCTTACCTGTATAATTCATTTTCTAAAATAAAACGATATACTTCAGGATGTAGCCATTTAGCTGCATCCTGTTTGTTTTTTATCATTTCCCGGATCTCAGTGGATGAAATTTCGAAAAAAGGAGCTTCTTCCATAATGTGCATATCAGGATATATCTCCTCAAATGGCTCATAATCAAATCCTTTTCGCGGATAAACCAGAATTGAGTAGTTTTCCAGAATCTTTTGATAATCTTTCCACTGATCAAAAATCACCATGTTATCACTACCAATTATTAAGATAAAATTATCCTCTTCATTATTTTCAGATAATGCTTGCAATGTATTGATTGTGTAGGATGGTTTTGGCATATCGAACTCAATATCAGAGGCTTTAAGATATTCTTTTTCTTCAATTGCCAGTTCAATCATTCTTAAGCGAAGCTGTTCATCAATCAATTCTTTTTGTTCTTTTAGCGGATTCCTGGGACTTACGATAAACCATATTTCATCTACTCCGGAAAATTCAAAAATATAACCAGCTAAAGCAATGTGTCCTAAGTGGATAGGATTAAAAGAACCGAAGAATAGACCGATTGACTTCATGTTTGGTGTATTGGATACCGATGTTTCGGGATAGTTGATTGGTTGATGAGTTTTACGTGTTATTTTAACAAATCTAATTTAGATTAAGAAATTCCTTTATAGTTTTTACAGCTTCTGATTTTGCTTTTTCCAGGTTGTCGTTTACAATTATTTTATCAAACTGAGAAGCAAAAGTCATTTCATACTCCGCCTTCCCCACCCTTTTTTCAATCATCTCCTTGCTATCAGTACAACGGTTGACAAGACGTTTTCGCAAAGATTCGATGGAAGGTGGTGCAATAAAGATAGACAAAGCGCTTTCACCAAAGTGCTTTTTCAGATTTATTCCTCCAAGTACATCCACATCAAATATTACTACGTTACCTTTTGTTGAAATCCTGTCTAATTCGTTGCGAAGAGTCCCATAATAACATTCAGAATAAACTTCTTCGTACTCAATAAACTCATTGTTTTCAATCTTTTCCTTAAAATCTTCAACTGATAGAAAATAATATTCAATTCCATTTTTTTCGCAACCTCTTGGCAAACGAGTTGTAGCAGAAATGGAAAACTCCAACCCTAAATTTTGTTTCAACAGATAATTTACAATTGTGCTTTTCCCCGAACCGGAAGGTGCAGAGAAAATGATTACTTTTCCTTTATTCTCTAGCATGTGAAGTTCTCCTGTGGGTTTATCTTTTATGTTTTTTGATTTTTTCATAAAAACTTCAATTGGTTACAACGTATTAAGCACTTGCTCTTTTATTTGCTCTAATTCATCTTTCATCATTACCACTATTTTTTGCATTTCGCTGTGATTCGATTTTGAACCAAGTGTATTTATCTCACGTCCAATCTCTTGAGCTATAAAACCAAGCTTTTTTCCGGCAGATTTTTCCGTTTTCATTGTTTTCAGGAAGTAGTCTAAATGATTTTTCAGACGGACCTTTTCTTCATTGACATCTAATTTTTCAATATAAAAAATCAATTCTTGCTCGAGTCTGTTTCTATCATACTCTATTTTGTCCGAAATTGTTTGAAGATTTTCTTCCAATCTGTTCTTAATTTTCTCAATTCGTTCAGCCTCAAATGGTTCAATTTCAGCAAGTAACTCCCCTATCCTATTAATATTCACTATAAAAACTTCTTCAAGAATTTTACCTTCCTGAATTCTGAATTCATTCACTTGATCCAAAGCTTCTTCTATCAATTTCACGATCTCTAACCATTCATCTTCATCCAACTCTTCAACATCTGTTTTCATCGTATCCGGCATTCGCATTATCAATGCCAACCAGTCTTGTGTGACGGGAATTTCTGTCTCTTTGGCAATTTCCTGAAGTTGCTCGTAATATGATTTTATGATACTCTGGTTTATTTTAGTACCGTTTTCTTTGCCCGAATTATCAATAAAAAGTGAGAAATCTATTTTACCACGTTCTAATTTTTGATTAATCAGGCTTCTGATTTCAAGCTCTTTCTCACGATATAAAGGAGATATTCGAGTAGAAATATCGAGTTGTTTGCTGTTAAGCGATTTGATTTCAACAATTATTTTTTTATTATTTATTTCGCCTACGGATTTACCATAGCCGGTCATGGAATGTAACATTTAGTTTGGTTTTTTAAAGTAATTGGTTTTGAGATTTTAAGACAAAATTACGATAATTATTTTGGAATAACAGATAAATATACTGTATAATTGTTGTTTGGTTACACTTCCATTTAATCAAAATGTTAATTATCAGTACATTTGTAGTGTAAATTCTTCGGTTTAGTAAATGTAGATCAATTAAACGCGTTCACAAGCTGTTAAGCATGTTGTTTTTCTTAGTCATCTATCTGAAAAACGTTCAGGCATTCCCACATAATTCACTAAAACAGCTTAATAGTAGCTGAAAATGCAAAATGGCGCTTTGAATATCTGATTATCAATCTATTGGCTACTAAACTCTTTCAGCAGTGACCGAAATTAAAACATCCGACTTTCTAAAACTGAGAGTCGGATGTTTCGAAACCATAATAAATATCATCAGCTAATATGTCGTTTTTCTTATTCTTAGAAAAAACAATCATTACTTGGTGTCTTTTCCGTCAGATGACGGATTTCATGTCGGCTTAACTACTTAAAATCCTATAGATAACGTAAATGCGCTTCTCGGCATATAGTTGTAATTTCCTGACAATAAAGACATTGAATAATAGCTATATGCTACGCGGGCGCTGAAAAGGTAAAGAAACTGCATGTTGCTACCAACAGTCCAGCCTGTTTGGAATCGATTGATTTCATCAAATCTATAGCCGTCTAATTTCGAGGCTAAAATCAACTCAAATTGAGGTCCGGTGTAAAGATTTAATCCAAATCCTTTTGACTGAAAAACCTGATAACCTCCACGTAGAGGGACAGATATTGAAGTGGTTTTCAATGTTGTATTGTTATTCATCATTTCATATTTACCACCTTTATATAGCGTATATTTACTCCAGTTAATATTCATACCACCATAAATATATGCTTTGGGAAATGATGGAAAGTTGTAATAGTAGCCGCTGCCGATAAATAAATTTCTCCAGCGATAATCCTGTGTGCTATAAACGTCCCAGCCAAGATTGAAATTACGCCAAAGTTGTCTGCCCAAGTCATTTTGCGCGCTCAAAGAGAGAGAAACAAATAGAAAAATGAGTGGAATTAATATTTTTTTCATGAAATAAGTCTTTCCAAAAAGTGAAATATTTATTAAAAATTGCTGAAATAGACGCAAATACCGTGCAAAAAGTATTTTTTTGAATTAGTATCTACGATGAAATTAATTTCAATTGAATCCTCCTTCTTTGCAAATCAACATCAAGTACACGTACTTTTACGTGTTGATGTAGCGAAACAATATCAGCGGGATTTTTTACGAATTTATCTGCTAAATTTGAAATGTGTATCAGTCCATTTTCTTTGATTCCGATATCGCAGAAAGCTCCAAAATTGGTTATGTTGGTGATAATTCCGGGAAGCTCCATTCCTTCAATCAGATCCCTGATATCCTTCACATTCGGGTCAAACTCAAATACTTTAATAGCAGCTCGTGGATCTAACCCCGGTTTTTCTAACTCATCTAAGATATCATTTAACGTTGGCAAACCAACTTTCTCTGAAACATATTTTTTCAAGTCAACAGTTTTCCTTAGCTCTTTATTCCTTATCAGCTCATCAATATCTTTTCCTAAATCTTTTGCTATTTGCTGAACTATAGGATAACTTTCCGGGTGAACCGCAGAATTATCCAGCGGATTATCTCCATCGGATATCCGAAGAAATCCTGCACACTGTTCAAAAGTCTTAGCGCCTAATTTCGGAACTTTCATCAAAGACTTCCGGTTTACAAAAGCACCGTTTTCAGCTCGGAAGTCAACAATATTTTGAGCAATTTGAGGTCCAACTCCCGAAACATAAGTAAGTAAGTGCTTACTTGCCGTATTCAGATTCACTCCCACCCGATTTACGGCATTTTCAACGGTCTGGTCAAGCGATTTTTTTAGTTTTGTCTGATCTACATCGTGTTGATATTGACCAACTCCGATTGATTTTGGGTCAATTTTGACCAACTCAGCCAACGGATCCATCAACCGCCTGCCTATCGATACAGCGCCACGCACCGTAACGTCATATTGTGGAAATTCTTCTCTGGCAATTTTAGATGCCGAGTAGATTGAAGCGCCATTTTCACTTACAACAAACACCTGAACTTTTCTGTCAAATCGTGTGTCTTGTACAAATCGTTCTGTTTCTCGACTTGCTGTGCCGTTTCCAATCGCAATTGCCTGTATATCATATGATTCGACCATCTTTTGAATTTTACGCTTAGCCTGCGAATGCTCACTAACCGGAGGATGAGGATAGATGTTCTCATTGTGAAGCAGATTGCCTTGCGCATCTAAGCAAACCACTTTGCACCCGGTACGATATCCCGGATCAATACCCATAACGCGCTTTTGTCCGAGTGGCGGAGCGAGTAAAAGCTGCTTTAAATTTTCAGCAAAAACCCGGATTGCTTCTGTGTCTGCCTTTTCCTTGCTTTCAGCTGCAAATTCATTTTCGATGGATGGTTTAAGTAGTCGTTTGTAACTGTCAATCACAGCTTCTGCAACTTGTAAACCACTCTCGTTTTCTGATTTTTGAAAAATACGCAACAGCCGTTCGATACATTTATCGTCATCAGGAGAAATATTGACGCGCAAATACCCCTCCGATTCGCCGCGTCGCATTGCTAATAATCGGTGCGAGCTTATTCTTGATAATTTTTCAGATGTATCGAAATAATCTCTAAAATTTTGCGCCTCCTCTTCTTTGTCTTTGATTATTTTCGAGGAAATTCGAGCGTCATTTCTGAAAATATTCCGAACTGAATTTCTGGCTTCTTCACTTTCATTTACCCATTCTGCAATTATGTCTCGCGCACCTTTCAACGCTTCTTCTTCATTTGCAACTTGCTCATTCACATACATTTTAGCTATTTTATGAATATCTGCAAACTTTTGCTCCAAAATTACTTGTGCCAATGGTTCCAACCCCTTTTCGCGCGCAATCTCTGCTCTTGTCCTTTTCTTGGGCTTGAAAGGCAGATAAATATCTTCTAACTCCGTCGAATCCCAACATTCTTCGATTCGGGAACGAAGTTCATCAGTCAGTTTTTCTTGCTCATCAATGGTTTTCAGAATAGTTTCTTTTCGTTTTGAAAGTTCAACCAACTTTTCGTGTTGTTCTTTCAAATCGGCAATCTTCACCTCATCGAGTCCGCCGGTAACTTCTTTTCGATAACGGCTGATAAATGGAATCGTAGCGCCTTCACCAATAAGTGTAAGCGTATTGCGAATCATTCGGGGTGAAATTTGATTGGAATTGACAAGGATAGTTATATGCTGTTCGTTTATCATAAGAGAATAACTGATTTGATACGATTAAATTTGTTTTTTACACCAAAGACGTTTGGAACACGCCATTAATCATTTCCTTGAGCTTAAGACTTGTCAAAAATGGCTGTTTCGTAGAGTGAAAAACAGTTGTTTGGTGTAATAACTAACTGAATATTATGTTTTTTATCTACTAAATAGCTTGTTGATCTATTGTTGATTCAAGCACGTTTTCACTTTTATTGACTAATAGTCAGTGTATGAAGAATTTGCTCAAGAGTAGTTTTTTGAATTTCAGAATTATATGTCAGGATAAAAGTTAAAGCGAATTCTTTTTCTAATTTAACATAGTAATCTTGTGTAAAACTCTGATTATCTGAATTATAATTTACCACTCGCATCAAGGCAAACTCGGAGTTATTAATATTTTTTATCTGAAAAGAATTGAATGGAAATGTTTTTGGGCTCGGTTCTTGCTGAAGCGCGTTTCGTGTAATGTGCAGATAGTCAGCAGAAGAATTGACTTTATCCGTTCCGCTTATATTTTCTGCAAGCAGCATTATATTGGGATTGTACTCACCTTCTTTCACATCCAAACCATATTGAGAACCGGTAAAAAGTATCACAGTCGTTATTTTTGAAGTTTCCACTGCTTGCTGAAGAATTTTATTGTCCTCCGAAATGAACTCATCAATTTTGTTCATCAAATTGATATTTTGCTCCTGTGTAAGTGCATGCCAGTCATCCGGAATAGAAAACTCTAAATTGAAATAGTTGTTTGAGTATGTACCATTTTCAAATTTTCCATAATCAAAATTATAAGTTTTAGCATGCCTGTTGCATGAAAATAATGTTACCGTAAAAAGGGTTATCAAAAAAACATATTTCACTTTCATAATCTACTGTTTGAATATTTGTAAGACAAAATTAGTGATTTTTTTCGTAATTTTGTAATCTTTGAACCAAACAATGACAATATGCGGCTAAACTCAATTTCCATATTAAATTATAAAAATATAAGCCAGGCAGATTTGAATTTTCCTGCAAAAATAAACTGTTTTGTTGGCAATAACGGAATGGGAAAAACCAATTTGCTTGATGCGATTTACTATCTTTCTTTTTGTAAAAGCCATTCTAACTCCATTGACAGTCAGATCATTAAGCATGACACTGATTTTCTGATGATTCAAGGGAAATATGAACTCAGGGGAAATGAGGAAGATATCTATTGTGGAATAAAACGTCGACAAAAAAAGAATTTCAAACGAAATAAAAAAGAATATCAACGTCTTTCAGATCACATCGGACTGATTCCGCTCGTTTTGATTTCGCCTTATGACGATGGATTGATTGCCGAAGGAAGTGACGAGCGCCGGAAATTTATGGATGGTGTGATTTCGCAATATAACAATCAATACCTGAGTGCTTTAATCCAATATAACAATGCATTGAAACAACGAAATGCGTTACTCAAAGATGAAACTATGACCGATACCGCGCTTTTTGAGATTTGGGAAGAGCAAATGGCTACGCATGGCGACTACATATATGGTGAACGAAAAAAGTTTGTCGAGCGGTTTATTCCTTTATTTAAGGAAAATTACAGTTTTATTTCCGATGATAAAGAGAAGGTAGATTTAGTTTATAAATCACAACTGCACGATGCCGATTTAGCCGAAAAACTTTCTAAAAATCGAGAAAGAGATCGGATTATAGGGTTCAGCATGAATGGAATACACAAAGATGACTTAGAAATGTCGCTCGCGGGCTATCCCATGAAAAGAGTCGGCTCGCAAGGACAAAATAAATCTTTTCTGATTTCCTTAAAATTAGCTCAATTCAGCTTTTTGAAGGAAACACAAGGCATAAACCCGATATTATTGTTGGATGACATTTTTGATAAGTTAGATGAAGAAAGAGTGACTAAAATCATTGAATTGGTGGCCGGGAATGACTTCGGACAGATTTTTATTTCTGACACAAACAGCAGTCACTGGGAAGAGATTTTACCTAAAATAAAGCAAAGTTCAGCGATTTTTAAGGTGGTGGATGGTGAAATTAAGCTTATTTAGTGTGGTTTGTTTTTCCACTCGTGGATGAGATTATATAGACCAAACATTACTCTATCGCCTTCTCGCTTGCTTCACTTACCCCGTTTTCAGCCAATTCTTTCAGAGCATTTTCTACTTTTGATGTATCCACATATATGTGTACATGTGTGGCTTTGCCCCATTTCACAATCGCTTTCATGATGCCGTTGTTTACGTAAGGCGTGATACCTTGCGGTGAAACTTCATCTTGAAACTCCATGATAACCACCGTATTCCAAGGTCCGCCTTGAATTATCATATCCTTGATGTAAAATTTGGATGGAAGCAATCGGATAAAACGCTGAAACCAAAGCTCTACTTTAGCTTTGTTGAATCGCTCACCCGCCAATGCATGGTTTCCTTCAAACTGTTGATGCACATTATTATCATAAAGTTTTAACAAAGTTTGGTAATTCCCTTTACTGAAATCAGCAAATCCTTTTACGATTTTGCTACGTAGAATGTTTTTGTATGGGTTAAGATACAGCCGTTGGGTCGCACTTTGAGTTACCATAATCATGATTAAAAGGTTAATAATTAAAATAAAAACAAGCAAGTGGTTGTTTTTGTTTGCGATAAGACTCAACTATACTTCAACCTTAAAAACCTCAAAATTGATAAAGTTACTGTCTGGGATAGCGGTAATGGGAATGATGGGAAAACTTCCACGGCTAATTTTATGTCGGGATTGCTAAAGACCATTCCCCCACTCGATGACCTCTTCAAATCTGCAGGAATGAACCTGCCCTCGTTTTTGAAAGGTGCAGATACTCAGGAAAGTCTTAATAATAATGAGGATTTTGAGGCTTCTCAGGAATATTTAGAAGAGGAATTCGAAGATATTGAATAGTGCGTGGAGACAAAATTGAAAATCAAAGAAATAGATTTATTTTCTGGCTATTACTGGTTTTCCTGTGAAAAAT
>LSQX01215872.1_pt1 | contig 15138 bp, 11 predicted proteins | sample 654561 | NCBI WGS metagenome assembly LSQX01 (sample SAMN04489861, study PRJNA283612) | anaerobic digester metagenome | isolation source: 4 biogas reactors fed with cattle manure at either 37C or 55C with and... | place: Denmark: Kongens Lyngby | collected 2014 | reverse complement strand
TGTCACTTTCTTGACACACACCCGTTCGAATAATGCTGCACCATCTTGCTGGACGCCGGGGCGCGCGCTGGCTACAATGGCGCCATTTAAGCGGTGGAGGCAGGTCTCCGCCGCCGGACAAGAGGAGAACCGCGAATGAGCTTCATGAACAAACTGGGCGTCCAGAGCTATTGTTACCGTGATATCCGCCAGTTGCCGGATCTGGTTAAGGCCGTGCGCGAGACGGGTGTCAACCGTATCGAGGTCTGCGGCGTACACATCGACTTCAACGACATCGCCAGCCATGCGCCGGTCGTCAACGCGCTGCAGGAGGGCGGTCTCACCATCGTCAGCTCCGGCGTCAACCGCGTCTTCGCCGACGAGGCCAAGTCGCGCCCGCTCTTCGAGTTTTGCGCCGAGGCCGGCGCGCGCCTCATGAGCGTCTCGTTCAACATCCACGAGCTGCCCGACTGCCTGCGCACCGCCGAGAAGCTCGCCGAGGAGTACGACATCCGCCTCGGCATCCACAACCACGGCGGCTACGACTGGCTCGGCAACATCGAGACTCTGCGCTGGATCTTCAATCAGACCTCGCCGCGTATCGGGCTGATGCTCGACACCGCCTGGGCCCTGCATACCGGCCAGCCGGCCACCAACTACGTCAAGGCCTTCGGCGAGCGCCTGTATGGCGTACACCTGAAGGACTTCTCCTTCGACGATAAGGGCAAGTGGCGCGACGCGACGGTTGGGCAGGGCACACTCGACCTTCCGGAGCTCAAGCGCGCGCTTGAGGAGGTCGGCTTCAGCGGCGAGCCGATCCTCGAGTTCGAGGGCGATCCCAGCAATCCCGTCCCCGCACTCCAGAAGTGCGTGGAGGAGATCCGTAAGGTATTCGCGTAGGCGGCCAGCCGCGGGTGCGCTCCACAATAGTGGATGCGCACCCGTTTGCTCCCGCCGCGTCTATTCAAAGACGTTCGGCAGACGCAACTGATTGTGGATGGTGCGGATATCCGTGCAGTTCTGCGCGAAGATGCCCATCCGCCACGCCGGGTCCGCATGTTCGATGCGGACCCGGTAGAACTCCACATCCTGCACATTCTGCAGATGGAAGGCGGCGTTGGGCTTGTCCCATCCCCAGGCCTTGCAGCCGCCATCCACTCCGGGGACGTTGCCGGGGCCCGTGAAGCGCATGACCACATCGGAGAAGGTCAGCGAACGGACGCTGCGGTCGGACTGCCCGATGATGTTGCAGGTGCGTTGGGAGTCGATGCGCAGGTTGCGGAAGGCGATGTTCTCGGTCGTGAAGTGACCGGCGGGATCCTCGAACACGCCGAACCAGTCTGTGACGAGGCTGATGCCGTAGTAGGCCGTGACGTCGATATTCTCGAAGGTGATGTTGCGCACGGTGCAGAAGCCGCGGTAGCCGCCGTCGGGTTTGCGGGCGTTGAAGCGGTTGTTGATGCTGATGCCGTGGCAGGTGTTCTGGATAATCAGGTTCGAGAAGAGGCAGTTCCGGATCGTGCCTTCGCCCACGCCGACGCGGATGGCGTTGGTGGTTGATGACAGCACGCAATTGGTGACAGTCACATATTCGCATGGCCGTTTGGTCTTCAGCGGCTCGTCGTAGGCGCGCAGGGTGATGCAGTCGTCGCCGGTTTCGATGATGCAGTCGCTCACCACTACCCGGCTGCAGCAGTCCAGGTCTATGCCGTCAGTGTTCCAGGTCTTGTGCTGGATGTTCTGGATACGGACGCCGTGGATGATCACGTCGGTACAGCCATGGAGGAAGCAGGCCCAGTAGGGCGACTCCATGAGGCGGACGTTTTCGATGGTGACGCGCGAGCATTCGCAGAGGAAGATCATCTGCGCGGGGCGGAACATGCCGTCGCGGAAGTCATCGAGCTCGTACCTGTCGGGCAGCCAGTCGCGGTCCTTGAGCTTATAGAAGAAGCGCGCATTGCCGTCGATGGTGCCGCCGCCGCGGATGACGATGTTCTCCTGCTCGACGGCCACGATGAAGTGCGCGCCGCAGACGTTCTCGCCGCGGAAGGCGCGGTTCTGGGGGCAGAAGTCGTCGGCGTTGTAGTCCGCCTCGCTGGTGCTGGCCAGCAGCCGCGCACCGGGGGCGAGATCAAGACCACCGTTGGACTTCAGGTAGAGCGTGCCGCACAAGTAGGTGCCTTCAGGGAAATAGACCATGCCACCGGCATCGATCGCCTTCTGCACCGCGGCGGTATCCATGGTCACGCCATCGCCTACCGCGCCAAAATCTTTGACATTCCTCATCGCATCATCCTTCCACGTGGTTATTCGGGCAGCCGCCAAGAGAGCGTCAGCATTGGGCGCAGAGTTTAGCAGTCCGGCGGGGGTTAGGCCAGTCAGGAACCGCCCCCCTGCCGCCACAGGCGGCACGGGAAGGGTGAGAGACGCCACTTTGTCGCGAGCTTTGTCGAAAACTTTGTCGAAGGTAACAGGGAAAGCCCTCGCGGAGACGCGGAGGCGAAGGTGCAGGGAGGCGGGTGGGAGGCGAGTGGGAGAGAACCGTTTGCGACACAACTCAGTTGTATCGCAGAAGAGTGTAAAAGGGTAAGAGCCATTTTTTTAGCCGCGAATGCAGAGAAGTCCGCGAAAATGGTTATGTTTTGGCTGGTGCCTGTACCGAACCACCCCGTCCGCAGGCTCCGGCACAAGCTCACGGTACAGCGAACCGCAGGGTAGGGCGAGCCGTCCCTGTCTGCCGCTACGCGGCATGACCGGCGAGCCGCACACAAGGCTCTGTGCCGCCAACCCCGCCCATTCCACCACCAGTCCGCCCATGTCGCCGATACCCTACCTGTGCTGGCGCGCTTCCACAGGAGCGTCCCCGGCACTCGACGACAATCGACAACGGCGGGCAACCGGCAGATAGCTCCTGCCCAGCCTGACACCCTGGCACTCACTAGCTCACTAGCCCCACTAAACAGGTGATTGACAGGCGGCGTGAGAGATGGTAAATTGCCGCTACTTTTTACACGGAGAAGCCTCCGTGACCCGGAACTGGGGGTATAGCTCAGTTGGTAGAGNNGGTTCGACTCCCCTTACCTCCACCAAGTCCGGCAGGGAAGCCCCCGTTATTCTTCAGCGGATAATGGGTTTTTTTTGTGCGCAGACGCGCTTAGTTTAAAAATTACATGAAACGCATTTTGATAATCAATCTGGCCATTCTTGGTGGCGGAGCACTTATTGCCGCGTTCGTATGTGCGGGCTATGCCATGGCATGTAATGATAATGCTCCCCGTGCAATGGGTTATCCGTTAAAGTGCATCGGGTCACGCCAAGCCTTTTGCAACTTTCGCCGCTGCCACCATCATGGGTTCTATAGCCTTGGCAATCTGGAAGATGCGGGCCAGATGGATTTCTTACGTCACGTGTACCCTATGGGTTCTCGTATGGTTTTTGGGGATGTTGATAGACGCCATTGCGGGCTCCATTGGGTAGCTATGGATGAAGCCTAAGTTGATTATTGGCACCCTCACATCCACTTCACGATCTCCTCGACGGCTTTCCGCTTTCGTTCTGTTCCGGGATCCCTAACCGGCTCTGTGGGATAGCCTACGGTGATCACGGCGGCGGGTTTTATGCTCCTGGGCCAGCCGACGATGCGGGCGACAGCACGTGGCTTGATCCAGCCGATCCAGCAGGTGCCCAGCCCCATTTCGGTGGCGGCCAGCACAAGGTGCTCGCCTGCGATTCCCAGATCCAGCCAGGGATAGTCCACCCCCGCGAGCGAAGCTCCAAGCCGATGGGTGCCGAACGACCGCTGCATGCCCAGCACGATATGCACCGGCGCCACCTGCGCCCACAACATCTTGATCCCGGGCAGAAAGCCCTCCTGCACGATGCGTCCGCGCAGTCCGGCATCCTGCACCACCGCCAGCCGCCAGGGTTGGCGGTTGCAGGCCGAAGGCGCCAGCCTGACGGCCTCGACCAGCGACTCCAACTGTTCCCTTGGCACCGGATCAGGCTTGTATGAACGGCAGCTTGATCGCTTTGCTATGATGTCCAGAATGCTCATTTAATGCCAACCTTTCGCAGATAGGCCCGGGTGTATGGGCAGGCCGCGATGCACATGCCGCAGACGCCGGAGCGGCCCAGCCGGGCCATGCTGACCTTCTGCATGCCCGCCATGCAGGCTTTCGGATCCCAGAACTCTTCCCGCGGCATTCCCGCCCGCCAGTTCTGTCCTGAACAGGCTTTGCCGGGACAGATATCCACGCACACCGTGCAGTCGCCGCAGCGGGACTCAACTATGGGTGTCCCGGTCATGAGCGGCGCGTCCGTGAGCACGGTACCCCACCGGATGGCCGCGCCGTAGTCGGGTGTGACGAGCAGGTCGCACTTGCCGATCCAGCCGAGGCCGGCCAGCGTGGCGGCGGTCTTGTGCTGGAACGGCGCCCGTATGGTGGTGGGCGACCAGTCGCCGGTGGCGGGGCGTGCCTGCGCCCGCCAGCCCTGGCTCTCGATGAAGGCGGCGGTATCCTTGGCTATCTGCGTTTGGAGGGCGTTGAGTCGGTTGTACTCCGCCGCATAAGCCTCGGTTGGCCCCTCGCCAATCTCAGCCACAATCGAGGGAGTGAGCGGCATGGCAAACGAGACCGCTCTGGGGAACCCCAGTCGCGTTTCATCGGCCAGCGGTGCCAAGTCGGCAAATCCGACCAGAACAGCCCCGGCATCGCGCAGGCGGCCCGATATGGCGTCTGTCAACATGGTGGCGTCGTTATTCATGCGCTGCCCTCTGATGTGTCCATATTCTATGCTTTATGTCCTGCGTCTGCAAGTTCAGGTACATACCGCCGTATTCTGCTCCTGTCTGCCAAGAGCATGGAAAGCGAACGGTGCCGCCGGGGAGGGTCGTCGCCCCTTCGGTCGCGTTCTGCGCGCGTTTCATGCGCTGCCTGCGTGCGCAGACAGGAATGTCCGCGCCACTCTGGGGCAGCACCCGCAATGGCGGATAGATGGCGGAATGGGCGGGGTTGGCGTTACAGTGCCTTGTGTGCGGCTCGCGGCGTCGCCCTTTCAGTGGCTGTACCGTGAGCTTGTGCCGGCGCGGCGGGCGGGATGGTTCGGTACAGGCGTCAGCCCGAACTTTGGAACTTCTTTCGCGTATTTCGCGGTTAAAAAAAACACCTTCCATTCGCGCCCGTTCGCGTCCATTCGCGGTTTCACCTGCGCGCTCCATCACTCCACCACTGCGGCTCGCCGGTCACACCGCGTAGCGGCGTGACGGGGACGGCTCGCCCGACCTTATCGGTGGCTGTACCGTGAGCTTATGCTTGTGCCGCTTGTGTGCGGTGACGGTACGGGCGGGCTGGTCGAACTTGTCGAAAGAATCGAAAGAATCGAGTGAAACGAATCATTCAAATTACTGTAAATTGAGGACGGGATTGCATCTCGTCCACTTGCAAGGTGCAATGACCGCAAACTGGGAGACACGATGGAAAGAGCGAGACTGCAATCAGTGGAGAACTTCGAGGCGATCGTGGCATTTGAACCGCGCGAGGTAAGGCGGGTGGTTGCGTTGCTTGAGGCGCAGGAGATCCCGTTTGACCTCCAGGCTGATAATTCGGCGTTGTCCAATCCCGTTCGGGCCGTCCAACTCTCCATGGGAATCTACCCCGAAGGGCCGAAGATCGTCGTCTTCGTGCCGGAAGCCGACTATGCCGCGGCACTTGAGGCGATAAGTGTGATGTTTCCTGTTTTATGAATCCGGTGGTGTGGTGCCGTCCTGGTGCTTGCCATTCTGTACGGTTCTCTCCCTCTTTCGCTGACAGAATGGCGTATTCTCGTATGCGGATCCGCTCCCGAAGAGCTCCCCGTGGTTGACAAATGGATTATGACAAACACGGATGAGAACGCTCTAATCATCGGAAATGGTAGTTGGGATCGGAGATTCCGAACCCAGAGGGTTGTGCTTGAGAGTGGCTACCCGGAACATCCCGAATTTACGGAAACGGCAATCATTGACTTCGTACACAAGCATGCCCACCGTTTTTCAAGCGCTTATATAGTCTGTTACGCCGGGGATGCGGTTGACAACATAATGGGCAATCACCCAATCGTGTTTGACGATGGAGCTGCTCTGTTGATTCGCCGGCTTAAGCTGCCAGATAGATGAGCCCTGGCGGATAAGGTTTACACGATTGCGAATTTATCGGAACGAGATGGTGTGAACCCTTGTAATAGTTTTGGCGCGTAACATGCTAAATATATTATTTTTAGCAGGACTCGACACCTTTACGGAATTGAGGAGATTTATGAGCAGCAGAGCAACCCTCATCGCACTTGCGGCGGCCTTTGGCGCCGCGGCTTCCGCAGCCTTTGCCGCGCCCGCTCCCTTTGTCTTTGCCGATGAAGGCCGTGCCAGGGCCGCGGTGGTTGTCGGCAAGGATGCCGGGCCGGGGGCGGAGTTCGCCGCGCGGGAACTTGTGGACTACCTCAACAGGATGACCGGCGCGCGCTTCCCGGTCGCAACCTCGCCGCTGAAGGGGTGGAACACCATCCACATCGGCCGCCCGCTCTCCGGCGACGACCGCTACGAGGCCTTCCGCATCCGGGCGTCGAAGGACGGCCGCACGCTCGATCTGGCCGGCAACGACGAGCGCGGCAACGCCTACGCCGTCTACGACCTCCTCGAGACGCTCGGCTGCGGCTTCTGGTCGCCCGACAACGAGACGGTTCCCTTCGTGACGAACCTCGTACTCGCGGCCGGCTACGAGAAGTCCGACGCGCCCGCCTTCTCCTTCCGGAATAGCGATGAGCCGTTCGGCGATTTCGCCTGGGTACTCAAGCTCCGCGCCAACACGAACCGCCACCGCCGCGACCTCCAGCCGCGCCTGACCGCGATGGGCGGCGACGCCTTCGAGCAGATCTCACACTCGCTCGGCAACTGCCAGTGGGTTCGGAGCAGCACCTTCTACAAGGATCACCCCGATTGGTACGGGCTCGCGGAAGTTACCGACACAAACGCCTGGAACTGGATCCTCGGGGGCGGCACGAAGGCTTATGACACCAACAACATTCCCGCCGGGCGCAGCGGCAGGTGGGTGCGCATGAAGCTCGTTCCTTGCACGATGAACCGGGGGATGCGTGCCCAGCTTGTCTAGGAGATCGACGAGTACCTCGCCGCCAACTACCCCGTCCACAAGAGCGTCTCGATCTCCCCGCCGGACACGTCGGAATACTGCCATTGCGACGACTGCCTGAAACTCGTCAAGTCCGACGAGGCGCACACCTCGGCGGTGCTCTACATCGATCTCGTCAACTACGTCGCTACGACCCTGCTGCCCAAGTACCCCAAGGCGCACTTCAACCTCCTCTCCTACGGGGCGAGCTACACGCCGCCCAGGGACACCAAGCGCTTCAGGATGGGGCCCGGAACGGGCGTCGCCTTCGCCCACCACTGGCGCAACCACGGTATCCCAATCAACTGCTGCGAGCGCTTCATGCCGCGCTTCCTCGGCTGGCGTGAGGTTTGCGACCGCTTTCTCTTCTGGGAGTACTATACCAATTTCCGCTGCTACCTCAACCCGTTCCCCAATACCGACATCCTCGGCCCCGCCTTCAAGTTCTACCTCGACAACAAGTTCGATGGCGGCTTCTGCCAGATGACGAACTCGCGCCTGACGCCCTTCGCGGACCTCAACTGGTGGGTCAAGAACCGCATCATGTGGAACCCCGACGCCGACGCGCAGATCCTGGTCGACCACTACATCGAGGGCGCCTATGGCCCTGCCGCGCACCATGTGCGCCGCTATCTCGATATCATCCTCCACGCCAAGCGCCGCCAGCGCTGGGCGTGGATCGGCGACTACGTTGACGACACCGGCAACTACCTCGAAGCCGGTGACATCATCGAGATCATGCGCGCGCTGCAAAAGGCGCTCTTCTCGATTGCCAAGGATCCCAACATCGGCCGCCGCATCGACGTGCGCCGTCTGGCCTTTTCCATCAACCATCTGGGCGCGATGCGCTATCCCGACCTGATCGAGCCGGCCAAGGCGGCACGCTTCCGCTTGTCCCCATGGCAGGACTACGTCAACGGCTGGAAGGCCGCTGCGGGCGACTATCTCAACAGCGACGAGTGCATGGGCGCGCGCCAGCTCGCCAACGAGGGCGACGGGTCGGGACTGCGCGGCCAATTCCGCTATTTTGACATGCTTAAGGATACCGCCGAAATGCCGACCGCCTGGCCCGTCCGTCGGGCAAAAGCGCGACGAAATCGACCGCTACAACTACTTCGAGCTCGACTGCCTCTCCACCAACCAGCCCGGCGCGATCAACGCGCCAATCGCGCAAAACAAGGATCTAACCTCTTTCGCAACGGGCGAGAAATACGTCTTCGCCCGCGTGTGCGTCTCGGCCACGGACGTGCTAATCGGAGACGCGGCCCGCGTCCAGCTTGTCCAGCCCGCCAAGGGCGACGAGCCGGAGCAATTGGTCGCGGAACTCCCGGTCGGCGGCTCACATGGGGCCGACGAGGCGTGGCCTCGGCCGCACGACGCTGGAGGAGGGGATGAGGGTCAACCTCGTGCCGCGGTCCGGCACCAACGACGTGCCGCACTACGTTGATGTGCGCAGCATCGTGCTTCTCAACCCCGAGTACAAGGACAAGACGCAGCCGCCCCTGCCGCCGCCTGCGGCGGCAAAGAAGTAGCTTGCTGTTGGGGGAAAAGCAAAAGTAGAATGCTGGAGCGAGCAAAAGTGGAATCCGCGTGGAGCGAGCAAAAGTGGAATGGGTGTTGATGGAGATGGCTGGTTTCCAAGGTAGTATGGAGTGGGGACTGTCTAGGGGGGCGCCCCCTAGGGGGCGGCGCGCGGTGGAGCGAGCAAAAGTGGAATGCCGTCCGGAATTTCGGCACTATCCCTGGCATGAAAACACAACTTGCCAATCGTCTGGGGGCTCCCCACATCCGCCATGTTCTCGATCAGTTCTGCCTGGGTGCCATTGACCGCGGCCAGTCCTGCGAATCACTCGGCATCTCCCAGGCCAGTCTCTACAAACTGCGCACCGGGTACCTGCGCGCGAAGGCGGAGGGACATGCGGAGACATGGCTTCCCGGAACGTCGGGCGGCAATCATGCTCCGAGCTGGCCCGGGGAGGTCGAGCAGTTCATCCGGCAGGCGCTGGCATCCGGCTACAACAACGCCTTCACTGCCAGCGAGGTCGACCGTCTGTTCGGCCTGCGCCTGGCCCGGTCCCAGGTGCGTGCCTGGGCGATCCGGACGGGTCTGGCCCAGCCGTCCAGGCCGCCGCGCCTCCCAGCGCATGTGCGCCGCTGGCAGCGCTCGTTCGTGGGCGAGCTCTGGCAAATGGACGCCACACCGTTTCAATGGTTCGGGCCGGACGGCCCCTTGCTACCCTTGCTGGACATGATCGACGATTGCAGCCGCATGCAGACAGGGTGCGCCCTCTACCGCCGCGAGATCGTCCCCGCCTACCTGGACTTTCTGCGCAAATCCTTTGAAACGCATGGGCTTCCGCTTGAAATCTATGTCGATCATGCGCGCGCATTCAAGAGCAACAAGGACGACAGCATCACCCGCATCGGCAAGCGGCTTAAGTTCTAAGACATCTCGCTTGTCTTCGCCAACTCCCCCGAGGCCAAGGGGAAGGTCGAGCGCATCCACCAGGTCTGGCAGAACCGTCTGCCCGCCTATTTCCGGCTCAACGCCATCGACGCCGACACGCCGGACGAGGAGATCAACCGCCACATCGGCCTGCTCTATGACCACCGCAACCGGCATGAGCCGCACCGCGAACTGCATATGACGCCCCGGGAGGCATGGGACACCGCCGTCAGGGAAGGCAGGAGCAAGCTGCGCCCGGTCCCGAAAGAACCCTGGTGGCAGTATGTCTGGGCCAACTGGTACAAAGTCAAGGTGGCGCAGGGCGGATACGTCTTCTTCAGGAACGAGCGGTTCCCAACCCGCATGCCCACGGGAACCCGTGCCTTTCTCTACGAGCATCCCGACGGCAAAATATCCATCCTGAAGAACACCCCGCAAAAGGGCGAACTCCCGGTTATCCTCTTCACAAACCGACCGTGCTGACCCTCGCTTCCATTCCACTTTTGCTCGCTCCAGCTTTTCTACTTTTGAAATTTCCACGACACAAAGAAGTAGCTTGCTTGGCACGCATCGTGCAAATGTTATGCTCTCCGCTACTCATCACCTGCAGTAAAAGAGAGGTTTATGAACATCAGAACGACCACCTTCGCCCTCGCGGCGGCTTTTGCCGTTGCAGCCTCGGCAGCTCTTGCCGCGCCCGCGCCCTTTGTCCTGGCCAGGGACGGCAAGGCGCAGATCGCCATCGTGCCCCACGGCGGCATCGCCACCAACGGCGTGAACTTCGCCGCCACGGAGCTCACCAACTTCCTCAACCGCATCACCGGCGCGGAGTTCAGGATCAGCGACAAGCCCGTCCCCGGACTCAAGACGCTCGCCCTGGGCACGCCCTACCAGGCCAAGGCGGTCGATGAGATCAGCATCCGCGTCAAGGATGCCAACACCCTCGAGGTCACCGGCGACGGCCCCATCGGCACCGTCTATGCGGCCTACGACCTGCTCGAGACCTTCGGCTGCGTCTTTGTCGCCCACGACTTCGCCTATGCGCCGCGCAAGAGCGAGATCTCGCTGCCCGGCGACTACGCCAAGACCGACGCGCCCTTCTTCTACGAGCAGCGCTCGACCTGGTCGGAGATCGCCTATGGCGGCAACCGCAACAAGTGGAGCCAGATCCTGCGCACCCGCATGCAGGTCACGGGCCGCAAGCCCGGCATCCCCGAGGATCTCGTCTGCAAGCGCCAGCACGACACCAACCACTCCATCGGCACGCGCTGGCTCCTGACGAGCAAGTTCGCCAAGACGCGTCCCGACTTCTACGCCTGGGTGCGCAACAAGGACGCCCGCAACGGCATGTGGGTCTGCGTCTCGAACGAGGAGATGTACCAGCAGATCTTCAAGGAGATCGACGAGTTCCTCTCCAAGCATCCCGACCACCGCGAGCTCTCCGTGGCCATCGGCGACTGCGCCAACTTCTGCGAGTGCGACAAGTGTACCGAGCTCGTCCGCAAGTATCCCGATCCCGACGGCGCCGAGGCGTGGAATGTGCAGTGCGTGCTCTTCGCCAACCGCATCGCCGATCACTTTGCCAAGAAGTACCCGAAGATCCGCTTCAACTTCCTGCCCTACGGCGAGCGCCAGCCCGCCAACCCCGCGATCAAGCTCTCGGAGAATGTCGGCGCCTGCGTGGCCGAGCTCTGGCGCAACCACGGCCTGCCGGCCGACTGCAACGAGCGCTCGGAGCAATGCCTCGGCCGCATCTGCCGCATGGCCTCGCCGCGCTGCGGCACCTACGTATGGGACTACCTGACGAACTTCAACGACTTCCTGATCCCGTTCCCCAACCACACCATCTTCGCCCGTACCGCGAAGTATTACAAGGATCTCAACATCCGCGGCGTCTCCCCGCAGATGCAGTTCGTTTACTTCGGCGATCTGGCCGAGTTCAACTTCTGGCTTTTCGGCAAGCTCACGTGGAATCCCGATGCCGACCTCGAGGAACTGGTCGACACCTACATGAACGCCGCCTACGGCGCCGGTGCCCGCTTCGTGCGCGAGTACTTCGACCTCCTCGAACATGCGCGCCTACGCCAGCGGTGGACCTGGTACGGCTGCTACGTCAACGAGACCGCCCACTACCTCACCGACGATGACTGCGTCAAGATGCTCCGCGCCCTCGACAACGCCGTCAATGTCACCAGCAACGACAAGCCGCGCAACATGCTTGCCCGCCGCACGCGCATCGCGGCCCTCTCGCTGACGCTCTGGCGCTACAACGACATGATCGAGCCTGCCAAGCGCCTCGGCTTCACGCTCCGCCCGCGCGAGACGATCTGGAAGGAGTGGAAGGAGGCGATCTTCGCCCCCGAGCACAAGGGTGCCAACTACGGCATGCTCGGCGAGAACTTTGGCACCGACGGCTACGAGCGGCGCGTGATGAACATGTTCACCAATTCAGCCCCGGTACCGACCGTCTTCCCGCGCAAGGCCTCGGTCATCCGCATCGACCCCGGCATGATGACCGGCGGCAAGAAGATGACGCGGCAGCGCGACAAGGACGGCACGAACTACGCCCAGATCAAGGTCGCGCTCCACAACGAGGCGGAGTCGATCTGGATGAACCCCGGCTACAGCGAGATCGGCTACACCGCCAAGGCCGACGAGGCCGGTGACTGGTACATCTTCGCCACCGTGCGTACCGGCGCGACGGTGCCAGTGGACAACGCTGTCGCCTACATGGGCATCTACCAGCAGTGGTACCCCAACGGCGTCAAGACCGGCGGCAGCATGGAGATCGCCAACCTTCAGGTGCAGGGACGCCTCGGCGATACCGCATGGCACACCGTCTCGCTCGGCAAGCGCCGCCTCTTCAAGGACTCGCGCATCTGGATCATGAACGGCGTGCTCCATCCCTGCGACTTCGTGGACGTCAAGGAGTTCATCCTGGTCGATCCCGCGCTGATCGAGAAGGGCGTGAAGGGTGCCGACGCGCAGTCGCAGGCGCGTTCCATCGTGGTCACCGCCGACACCTTCGACAAGGGCGAGAATGTGCGTGTCGAGGAGGACAAGATTGATGCCTTCAAGTACGCCCGCGCCGCGGCCTTCAACACCAACGCGCCCGTCGAGGCCGTCTCGTGGACGGTCAAGGCCGCCGAGGCCGGCGACTGGAACGTCTTCCTCAAGGTGCGCATCGGCGCCGCCATCGCGCTCGACCAGGATCCCGCGCAGGCGACACTCACGACACCCAAGCACTGCACCGAGTGCGGCGCCGTCCAGACACCCGCGCGCCGCTACGTCACCGGATCGCTCGGCGATGAGTCCTGGCAGCTTGTCTCCCTGGGCCGCGCCAGGCTGGTCGAGGGCATGAAGGTCAACCTCGTCCCGCGCGCAGCGGAGACCAATGCTCCGCCGGCTCCGCACTACGTCGACCTCGCGAGCGTGATCCTCGTTGATCCCGCCTACCTCGGCAAGACCCAGCCCGCCCTGGCACCCTGATAGCGCCAGACCACGTCACCGCGCCTTTCGCACGGCGCTTGGCGCGGTGGCATGGCAATTTCAGCCACCTTGAACGATAACCAGAAATGAACACAGGAAATGACGGCGGACGCGAGGCGATCGCCTTTGTCTGCGCCCACCCCGATGACCTCTGCGGCTGCGCCGGGCTCGCCTTCCGGCTTGCCGACCTCGGCAAATACGATCTGCACGTCATAGACTTCACCCACGGCTAGCGCGGCCTTGGCGAGGCCGCCTACCTCGACGGCTCCTGCAGGGCGCAGCGCATCCAGGAGGAGGAGGCCGCCTGCGCCATGCTCGGCGCGCAACTCCACTGGCTCGACGAGATCGACGGCGACTCCTACGCCAGGCCGGAGACCTGCGCCAAACTCGCGGCACTGCTCTCGCAAATCCGTCCGCGCGCCGCGATTGCCCACTGGCCCATCGACTGCCATGCCGACCACTCGATGTCGGCCGCCGCCTTCCAGCGTGCCATGCAGCTCTCGCGGGTCTTTCCCGAAGTCTACTTCATGGAGCAGGTTCACCAGTCCCGCCACTTCCACGCCGACCGCTATGTTGACATCACCACCACGGCCGAGCGCAAGTACGCGCTGCTAGGCCTGTATGTCTGTCAGAGCGGCGACCAGATCGCCGCGGAGCGCCGCATCGCCGAGATGTACCACGGCAGGAAGATCGGCGTCGAGTTCGCCGAGGCATACGCCGACTGGCCTCTCACCATGGCCCCCGGCCGCTGCCTGCTGGACGAGATCATTTGACCACGATAGGGAATCACAGAATTATGACTAGCAAGCTTGCCCAAGGCACCATCGTCGCCACCTGCGCACCTTTCAAGCGCATGCGGATTTTTGTATGCACCATGCTCCTGGGCCTGGTTGCCGCACCCTTCGCGGCGCGCGCCGCCGCACCGGAGTTTGTCATCGCCAGAGACGGCAAGGCCGAGGCGGTCATCGTCGTCCACGGCGGCGTCACCAACGGCGTGCGCTATGCGGCCAACGAGCTGGCGAAATTCCTCGGCCGCATCTCGGGCGCGCGCTTCATGGTGGCGGACAAGCCCGTGCCGGGCTACCGCACGATCCTCGTCGGCACCCCCTACAAGCCGCAGAACCCCGAGGAGCTCTGCGTGCGCGTCAAGGACGCCAACACTCTCGAGGTCACGGGCGACCGCTCGCGCGGCGTGCTCTACGCCGCCTATGAGCTGCTGGAGCATTTCGGCGTCGTCTTCTGCGCGCGCGACTTCGACTATGTGCCGCGCATCGCCCACCTCGCCATTGCAGGCGATTACAACAAGGTCGACTGGCCCTTCATGTATCTGCAGCGCCACACATGGTCCGACACGGGCTGGAACGACTTCGCCTTCAACCATAAGCTGCGCAATCACGTCTCCAAATCCATCGCCACCAAGGCGGGTTATCCCGACCTTGCCGAGGACTATCCGCACAGTTACAACCATGCGATCACCACCCAGTGGGTGCGGAACCGCGACTTCGGCAAGACGCATCCCGAGTGGTACGCCTGGGTGCGCGCCACCGACAGCCGCAACTTCAACTGGGTCTGCATCTCCAACGAGGAGATGTGGACGCAGCTTCTCAAGGAGATCGGCGAACACCTCGCCAAGCATCCCGGCACACGCGAGCTTTCAGTCGCCATCGGCGACTGCTCCCACTACTGCGACTGCGACAGTTGCATGGAGAAGGTGCGCGAGTACCTCGACCCCGACGGCTCCGAGGTGCCTTCGGTACAGTGCTACCTGCTTGCCAACCGCGTCGCCCGGACCTTCGGCAAGCAGTACCCCAACTTGCGCTTCAACTTCCTGCCCTACGGCGACCGCCAGCCGGCCAATCCCAACCTGAAGCTCGAACCCAACGTCAGCGGCTCCTCCGCCGAACTCTGGCGCAACCACTGCCTGCCCGCCGACTGCAACGAGCGCTCCGCCTACTCCCTGGCGCAGTTCTGCCGCAACGTCGCTCCGGGCAATGGTACCTACGTCTGGGAATACCTCGCCAACTTCCGCGACTGGATGATCCCGTTCCCCAACTCCTACATCAT
>LSQX01249033.1_pt1 | contig 15140 bp, 12 predicted proteins | sample 654561 | NCBI WGS metagenome assembly LSQX01 (sample SAMN04489861, study PRJNA283612) | anaerobic digester metagenome | isolation source: 4 biogas reactors fed with cattle manure at either 37C or 55C with and... | place: Denmark: Kongens Lyngby | collected 2014 | reverse complement strand
TATGCAAGGCAGTTTTTAGGGCAGATGGAAAAGCCTGATGTAGAAAGTATAGAGGGGCTTCCCCCAGCTATATCTATTGATCAGAAGTCAACTAATCGTAATCCCAGGTCTACAGTCGGAACTGTAACTGAGATTTATGATTATTTTCGATTGCTATATGCTAGAATAGGTATTCCCCATTGTCCACACTGTGGTATAGAGATTAAGAAGCAGACTGTAGATCAGATGGTTGACGAGATTATGAGTATGCCTTCAGGCACACGAATACAGCTACTTGCACCGGTTGTTAGGGGACGTAAAGGAGCTCACGTTAAGCTCTTTGAACAGACAAAGCGTAGTGGCTATGTGCGAGTCAGGGTTGATGGTAGCATATATGAATTAAATGAAGAGATAAAGCTAGATAAGAATCTTAAGCATAATATTGAGATACTTGTCGACCGTTTAGTTGTCAAGGAAGGAATAGAACAAAGGCTTTCGGATTCTATTGAGAATGTATTAAAGCTTGCAGAAGGTCTTATGGTTGTTGATATAATAGACGGCGAGCCTAAGACCTTTAGTCAGAATTTTTCTTGCCCTGACTGTGGTATTAGTATTGAGGAGATGGAACCAAGGGTATTTTCCTTTAACAATCCTTTTGGAGCTTGTCCGGAATGTCATGGTATAGGAATTAAGATGGAATTCGATGAGGAGCTTCTAATTCCAGATAAGGATTTGAGTCTTATAGGTGGAGCACTAGTGGCACCCGGGTGGCAGTCAATTAAGGATAAAGGAAGCTATACCAGATGTATTGTAGAAGCATTGGCCAAGGAGTATAAATTTGATTTAAGTACTCCCTATAAGGACCTTCCTGAGAAGATCAAGCATATGTTTGTTTATGGCACAGATGGAAAGTCGGTAAAGGTTCATTATCGTAGTCAAAGAGGACAGGGAATCTATGATGTTGTCTTTGAAGGACTTATTAGGAACGTAGAAAGACGCTATAGAGAGACAGGCTCTGAGATTATTAAGCAGGATTATGAGACGTATATGAGGTCTACCCCATGTAGAGAATGTAAAGGAAAGAGACTGAAAAAGGAAGCCCTTGCCGTAACCGTAGGGGATAGGAATATATCTGAGCTTACTGAGATGGCTATTAATGATTTGGCTGAATTTATGGTTAATATTGAGCTTACTGATATGCAGATGAAGATAGGAAAGCTGATTCTTAAGGAAATAAAGGCAAGATTAAGATTCCTAATAAGTGTGGGCTTGGATTATCTGACTCTTGCCAGAGCAACTGCATCATTATCCGGAGGAGAAGCTCAAAGAATTCGCTTAGCGACACAGATCGGCTCAGGTCTCGTAGGTGTGGCGTATATACTGGATGAACCAAGTATCGGACTTCATCAGAGGGATAACGGCAGATTAATTAACGCATTAAAGGATCTAAAGGATCTTGGAAACACGCTGATAGTGGTTGAGCATGATGAGGACACCATGTATGCAGCTGATCATATCGTAGATATAGGTCCCGGAGCAGGAGAGCGTGGTGGATTGGTGGTTGCCGAGGGTAAGGTAGAGGATATTATAAATAAAGAGGATTCTATTACCGGAGCTTACTTAAGTGGCAGAATCAAGATTCCCGTACCAGGGGAGAGACTGAAGCCCACAGGCTACCTTACGATCGTAGGAGCAGCAGAGAATAACTTAAAGAATATAGATGTGGATATACCATTAGGTGTCATGACCTGTATTACCGGTGTATCAGGCTCAGGAAAGAGCTCTTTGATATCTGAAATTCTGTATAAAAGACTGGCTAAGGAGCTAAACCGCGCTCATTCAATTGCTGGAAGACATGAGGATATAGTGGGTATTACGCAGCTTGATAAGGTAATTAATATAGACCAGTCACCGATTGGAAGAACACCAAGATCTAATCCCGCGACCTATACAGGTGTATTTGATCATATTAGAGATATGTTTGCTGCCACACAGGATGCTAAGATGAAAGGCTACAAGAAGGGAAGGTTCAGCTTTAATATCAAAGGCGGCCGTTGTGAAGCCTGTAGCGGAGATGGTATCATAAAGATTGAGATGAATTTCCTTCCTGATATCTATGTGCCCTGTGAAGTATGTAACGGAAAGAGATATAATCGAGAGACCCTTGAGGTAAGATACAAGGGTAAGAGCATATATGACGTACTGCGTATGACAGTAGAAGAGGCACTGAGATTCTTTGAGAATGTTCCATTAATAAAAAGAAAGATAGAGACATTGAATGATGTAGGTCTATCATATATTAGACTTGGCCATCCATCTACCGCTCTTTCAGGTGGAGAAGCACAGAGAATTAAGCTGGCGACGGAGCTAAGCAAAAGAAGTACAGGAAAGACTATATATATACTGGATGAGCCTACCACGGGCTTGCATTTTGCAGATGTTCATAAACTTATTGAAATATTAAAGAGATTTTGTGACACGGGAAACACAGTAGTGGTTATAGAGCATAATCTTGATGTGATTAAGACCGCTGATTATATTATTGACATGGGACCCGAAGGAGGAGATAAGGGCGGAACTGTAATAGCCAAGGGAACTCCTGAGGAAGTAGCAAGGAATAAAAAATCCTACACCGGACAGTATCTAAAAAAACATCTTGATGAATAGCTATAAGCATGTATAGTTCATTATATTATGGGACTAAATGAATTTATGTAGTCTACAGTACCAATATTGTAATGGTTAATACGAATAAATGGGGGATGGCTATGGAATCTAATTTTTTTGCTATGATATCAAGGATGAAATTCATAGAGCGATGGTCGCTGATGCGTAACTCAATACAAGAGAATCTTAGTGAACATTCTCTTGAGGTCAGTATGCTCTCTCATGCGCTTGCGGTTATCAGCAATGAGCGCTTGGGTAATAAACTCAATGCAGAAAAAGCTGCAGTTATTGGGATATATCACGATGCTTCAGAGATTATTACAGGAGATATGCCGACACCTATAAAGTATTTTAATGAGAATATTCAGGGGGCATATAAGGAGGTGGAGAAGCATGCTGCAAAAAGGCTTCACCATATGCTGCCTGAGTATATGCAGAAAAGCTATGAGGATGTCTTTTACCCAACTAAGGAGGATGCTTACCTTTGGAAGCTCGTTAAGGCGGCAGATAAGCTGGCAGCACTGATAAAGTGCATCGAGGAAGAAAAGGCAGGTAACACCGAGTTTATAAGTGCTAAGAAATCAATTCGCAAGCTTATCGATGACATGAAGCTTAAGGAAGTGGATATATTTATAGAGGAATTCTTACCAGCATATAGTAAGACCTTGGATGAGTTGAATTGATTGGTACCAGGTACAAAAAGATTGATTCTTTGGGTGGTGGGAGCGTCCACTCACTTGGAAAAAAGTATCAAGGAGAGATAGAATGATTACTGTTGATGGTAAATGGACAATGGAGGGACTAGACCGATCAGACACAAGACGAATAAAAACCGTAGACGAGCTTAAAAAACATATTAATAATGTCGGATTCCTACCATTTTTTAAAGGGGGAATAGACGGCTTTTCTCTGGAAGAGCTTACAGTCGGTGATTCATGGTGGTCTGGAGATATTGCTGAGGATCCATGGATGTGGCGAGCAGTAATTGCAGAAGAGGGAGATATGGCCTATGGCAAGCTGTTTAGAGGTAAGGCCGGCTTTATTTCCAGAGAGTGGTTTCCGATCTTTGCGGCATATCGCAGAGATGGCTATGATTTTGACAGCAGGTACGAGGATGGGCTTGTAAGCAGAAGACAGAAGAAATTAATAGATGTGCTTAACGAATACGACAGACTCCCTTCATATGAGCTTAAAAAGCTTGCGGGCTTTGGCAAGGAAGGGGAAAAGAACTTCGATGGCACAATCTCAGAGCTTCAGATGAAGACCTATGTAATAATCCGAAGCTTTCGTAGGAAGAGGAATAAGAAGAATGAGGAATATGGATGGGCGGTAGCGGACTATATGCTTAGTGAGAATCTATACGGAGCCGAGCATGTACGAAGCGCTTATGGAATGTCAGCCACCGAGGCAAAGGATAAAATCATAGGACAGTTGCTTAGGCTATTTCCTAATACTGATTTATATGAGGCAGAGAAGCTAATCAAGTAACCAAGGAACCAAATGGTACCAGGTACAAAAACCGGTACCTGGTACCAAAGACAACAGGTACATACAGAGAACGGTACCTGAAACAGAAGAATGGTACCAAGTGCAAATTTTACTGTTGAAATTTACCAAGAGTAATGCTATAATATCGAAATGATTTTCTGTTTTTCACCGTAAGTACTGACACCCACCCCACGTCAGGATTTACGGCATATTTGCATGGGCGAAAGGAGCAGAATATGATAACCCTTAATAATATTTCTCAGACATATAAGGTGGCCAAACGCAAGCCAGGACTTAAGGCCGCTTTGAAGTCAATTGCAAAGCGGGAGTATACATATGTCCAGGCCTTGAAGGATGTTTCATTTACTGTTAATCAAGGTGAAATAATAGGCTATATTGGGCCAAATGGAGCAGGGAAATCAACAACTATTAAGATTATGAGCGGTATATTAGTTCCTACAGGTGGTAGCTGTACAATTCTAGGAAGAACTCCTTGGGAGAATCGTATAGAGCATGTTAAGAATATCGGTGTTGTTTTCGGACAACGATCACAGCTAATGTGGGATATTCCAGTAATTGATTCCTTTGAACTGTTGCGTGATATTTATAGAGTACCTGAAAAGCAATACAAGAAAAATCTTGACGAGCTAATAGAAGTATTTAGTCTATGTGAATTTACTGACACTCCGGTTCGTCAGCTAAGCTTGGGTCAGCGGATGAGATGTGAAATAGCAGCATCCTTACTGCATAATCCAGAAATTCTTTTCCTAGACGAGCCAACTATAGGCTTGGATGCGGTGTCAAAAGTGGCAGTTCGTAACTTTATCAAGAGGATTAATAAGGAATACGGCGTTACTGTCATTCTGACTACCCATGATATGGGTGATGTGGAGGCTCTCACGGATCATGTAATGCTAATAGGAAAAGGGCAGCTTCTCTATGATGGTAGTTTTATTGAGATGAAAAATAGGTTCAATAATACTAATATTCTGACAATTGATTATGATGCTAATCAGCAAGTGGTACTTGAGGAGCATACAACACTGTTATCAAACGAGCATGGCAGAGCAGTAATATCTGTTGATACCAGAAGAGTTCCGGTTTCAGGTGTTATCAGCTACTTATCGCAAGCATTGACAGTCAATAACATAACAATAGCATCAAGACCAATAGAAGAAATAATTGCGAATATATACGAGGGGTACTCAATATGAAGCCATACTTTTCGCTTTTCAGAGTAAGATTATTAAACGGTTTGCAATATCGTGCCGCCGCACTCGGTGGCCTTTGTACCCAATTTTTCTGGGGAATAATGCTTGTTTTTATTTATGCGGCTTTTTATTCTGGAGCGGTGGAATCAGGTGGATTTTCCTATAAAGACCTGGTTACCTTCGTTTGGCTTCAGCAAGCATTTCTCTCTTTGGTATTCATATACGATTGGGATTCAGAGCTGCTAGATATGATAATAACAGGCGGAATAAGCTATGAATTATGTAGACCAATAAATCTTTATCAGGTGTGGTATGTGAAGCTGCTGTCCAAAAGAGTGGCAAGAGCCTCTTTACGGTTTTTGCCAGTTGTGGTATTTGCATTTTTGTTACCATATCCATATAACTTATCCATGCCACAAAGTCCAATTTCATTTTGCTTATTTGTTGTGACATTATTTTTGGGTATGCTTCTGGTAGTAGCTATTTCAATGCTAATTTATATTTCAATCTTCAAAACAATGTCACCTGTGGGATCAATCGGAATATTCGGTATAATCGGAGAGTTTTTCGCAGGAATGACGATTCCCATACCTCTAATGCCCCCATGGCTACAAAGGTTATGTATGATGCTTCCATTTCGTTATACATCAGATTTACCATTCCGTGTATACTCTGGGAGTATCGCTACTAATGAAGCACTAATGGGGATTGCTCTTCAGATGATATGGATTGTAGTGCTAATATTGACCGGAGCATTTATTATGAGAAAAGTTATCCGCTTGTCAGTCGTTCAAGGAGGATGAAATGGAATGGGGGGTAAATATGAAAATATATTTTAGGTATATCTCATATCTTTTGAAATCACAGCTCCAATATAAAGCGTCATTTATTATGACGGTTATAACTCAATTTATTACACCCTTTGCACTATTTGCAGGCATATATTTTTTATTTGAACGATTCGGGAGTATAAAGGGATGGACCAGATATGAAGTGTTTATATGCTACGCTGTGGTTGGAGCTTGTTTTTCCATTGCCACATGCTTTGCCCGTGGATTCGACAAGTTTGATAATATGATAAGAACAGCTTCATTTGACAGGATATTAGTTCGTCCAAGAGGCACCGTACTTCAGGTTCTGGGATCAGGTTTTGATATAAAAAGAATAGGCTCCTTATTGCAAGCAGCTATTGTCCTTATAGTCGCGCTTGCTGGTGCTGATATATCCTGGAGCCTTGTAAAGATAGTTATGTTAATTAATATGCTTGTCGGCGGAAGTATTATTTTTTCTGGTGTATATATGCTTCAAGCTGCGGCAGCATTTTGGACAATTGAAGCCCTTGAGGTTGCCAATATATTTACTCACGGAATGAAAGAGCATGCAAGCTATCCGCTAAATATTTTTCCAAAATGGATAACAATTTTCTTTACATTTGTCATACCTTTCGGAACAGTAAATTATTTACCAATGCAATATTTACTTGATAAGATTGATGGTTTCGCGTGGATTTATACATTTATACCTTTAGTGGGAGCGTTGTTTATCCTGCCCTGCATAGGGGCATGGAGGATGGGGGTTCGCAAATATTCCTCTGCTGGGTCATAGTATTAATTTGGTACAATAAAAAACAAAATCAATCTGATATAGAGTATAATAAATAATGAAGGGGGGAGTATTATGAGTAAGAATAGAAAACTTAATTGGGGCTTGGTGTTATTTTCTGTACTAATCACCATACTTGCAGGTGGTTGCAGTATAAGAGAAGAAGCCGTGATAAATGAGCAACCTACAGTAAAGGAACAATCCACGGTAAAGGAGCAGCTCACGGTAAAGGAACAACCCACGGTAAATGAGCAAGTCCAAAAGGAAGATGAGAAGGATAGTAACGGTGGAAAAAATGAGAATAGAGGTGTCATAAGTAATAACGGTGGTTTTTACGTTTGCTATAATGACACCGTTTATTACAGACAATATACAAGCGAAAGCTATGCTTCGGAAGGCATATTTGGTACCTATGAAATAAATTCCGGTAGTGTCAAGGATATGATAGCTATGACGAACGGAGAAAAGCAGGTGGCCTTTAAGGACACAGGAGACGGTCCGATATATATATATAAGGATAAGATGTATTTACAAAAATATAATGAAGAATATATACCAATCATATATGCCGTTGATTTAGACGGAGGAAACGAACAAATCATCGGAGAGGGATGGATTGAAGGCATTAACCAGGAAACAGGGATATTTATATGTACCCTGGCGGATAGCGATAATGAATATAAATTATTCCGATTAGACGGTGCTACGGGGGAAAAGGAGAAGTATGAATTAGAAACCTCCTGTTGGGAAGTTCTGGCATTAGAGGATGGTGTGATTTATTATCAAGGTATGGTGGAGATGAGTGCCTCTACGTTAGGTGCAGTAAAGCTTTGCAGGGTCAATGTGGATGGTTCCAATGAAAAGCTGTTAGCTGAAACCAAGGCTGATTTATATGAATATGATGATCGTGGAACCGTAATACCGACGATTCAGTTTGTAGACGATTGTATCTATTTCTCATATGGTGCTTATGGTGGAACCGGGAATTTTTATCAAGGGGGTAACATTGTCAAAGTAGGAACAGATGGTAGCAACCATCAGATAATGGTAGGAGAAAATGAAACGGGACCAATCGCCTCAGATGTATTTTATGTTGCGAAGAGAGAGAATGAGGAAATTCTTTATTATTCAAAGATATATGATAATTTAAACTTTGCATTAGTGGTTAGTTCCGGTAATGTAGAGGAGACAGAATTTGTACCTCATAAGGCAAATAAGCCTTTTGTATATGAGGATGGAGTATGGATCTATTCCAATGGAAATCCTGAAATGACAGAATTGATTCCCTACATAGACTATAGTACCCTGGGAGTGGATGGGGATTACTATACCATTGAAGATGTGGAATTATGTGACAATTGGGTTTACTATAAAATTCAAGCCAATGAAGAGGAGCCGGAGGCCAGTATAGGATGGCGAGATGGTTATCATCGCTTGAAAACCCAGGTTATTCGACAAGAGCTTGATGGTGAAAAGAAGGAAATATTGTTTGAATACTAAAAGTTAAAAGTCTTTTCTCTTTAATGGTTTGCTGAAAGCATAGCAGATGGCAGCATTTATAGATCCGGAAGCAATAATAATCAGTATATCTATAGGGGCAAGTACAATACCTTCAAGTCCATCAAACAAAAATCCAGAGCCGAAGCGGTATAAATGACCACTCAGAAGAATCATCTCACCAATATACATAATAAGTGTAACTACTGATGCTACAATTGAAGGAAGTAATATAGAAAGTGTCTTCTTCTTTTCAAGTAGAAATGAACCAATATATATGCCTGCTGTTAGACCAAATATGATGAAGAATAAACTCATAAGCAGCGCTGAAAGAGGCGATACTGTAATTTCCCCATCCCTGAAAAATGCGGTAAAGCAGGCTAAAATACAAAGACCAAGAAACAAAACGGTGGATACCGATTGGATCACCAATGCTTTAAGCCGGCCTTTGTTTTTTGTTATAATTATTCTGGCAAAGCCGTAAAAGCAGTTTAGGATAGCGAATATCAAAACCAGAGAAATAATATAAAAATGAATCTTGAATGACGGACTGTAATCTCCAATCAGCACATCAACTGCTCGCCAGGTTCTTGTCTCAAGGTTCTCTGGTGGCACATAGCACATAAACATTTGCCAATTTTCAAGCGTCGTCGTAACCGTCGATGTAATTATGACCTTGCTTTCAAGCAGCAGCTCCGATACAAAAAAGACGACAAGAGATATGTCGGATGCTACTGTCAATGCATATTTTTGTGCGTATTTCATCAAGACCGGCAATAGCAAAATGGCAAATATGACTGCCAAGCTGATCGGCGTATAGGGAATTATGTATTTCGGATAATTTTCTGCCATAACCGTTCCGCTTTGTACCATATCGGCAATAACCTTTACACCCATAAACAGAGGGTAAAATGAGGCTATAAGTACGCCTATCAAAGAGAATAGATAAAACTTCTTAAAAGTGGTCATTTATCTCCCTCCTTATAATCTAAGTCAGTGTATATTGAACTGTGAGGTATATTAGCACCTGACTGAGAACTAAGCATGCCATGCACAATATCGTTCCATGTTACCTTGTCATCATCTACCAATACATATCTTATATACGAAGTGAAGGTGGCTTGGTGAGTTTCGGCTTTTCCCTCGTACCTCATCAGATATTTGTATTCAGACTGATACAGCATTTCCTCTTCGTATTGGCTTACGCAGAATGTTTCCCCATTATAAACAAGCTCTAATATATACATCTTCGGGTAATCGTCTTTTATACTCTCATAATACGCCGGATCGTAACGCGACGGATTGCCGATTGTGTAATAGTGGACGACGCGGATTTTGCATGGTGTCTTTTCTTTCGTCAAATCAACAAAGTCTTGCCAAATATCTTCTCCACAGGTGACACTTAAGTCCTCCATAACGACATAGCCGTTACGCTTTGCATCCTCCAAAGAATAAGTATCAGTGGCATCTTTAAGGTTCTTCCATTCAACAGGTGTTGGTGTTTTGCTGCAGCCAGACAGACAAAGAACAAGTAGAGCTGCCGTAAAATAAACATAATGAATTCTTTTCATACAAAGTCCTCCTATTAAAAAGCATTTGTCAGAAGCACATATCCAATAGCAATTGCAAGCACTGTAAAGCTTATAATTGAAATGACTGACAGCTTCTTATATGACAGAATGCGGTCAACTCGCACCCGTATCTTTGCTCCACCGAATGCCGAGGCAAAGACAATTCTGCTTTCGGTACAATCAACAAGAGCTGTAGCATAAGCTTTTTTATCATCTTCGGTACAGTCTGCCAATACTCGCTCATCACAGGCAAGCTCGGTAACTTCTAAAAATTTCTTTAGGAATAACCAAGCAAATGGATTGAACCAGTGAACAGAAGAGGAGATAAGGGCAAGGATACGCCATAAATTATCCCTACGATGAATATGCGCCGATTCGTGTGCCAGAATATATTGCAAGTCACCTAGCTCGTATCCTCTGGGAATAATTATTCTCGGGCAAAAAATACCGTAAGTTGCTGGTGAGGTTATTCTATCTGAAACATAAATATTACCTCGTAAATGGTTGGCGTCTTTTAATTCAGATTTTGTACTAGCATACAGGACTAAAGAAACAATCAAAAGGGCAACAGCAACAATAATCCATATCATAGAGGCAAGGCGGAATAAATTATCAAGCAGATTCACTTTATAGGTAATTGGAGAATACTTGTCAGCCGCCATAATATGATTTGTAAAGGTTAAATCCAATGCACCATCATATACGACCACAGTCTTTGTAGTGAACCTCGAAATCAGTGTCATCAGACTGTATTTGCTTGACAATCCCATAGGAATCCACATTCTAAGAAAAGGAATCGTCCACAATATATGAATTAGGCGCCGTGGAAGCTTTTTAATCTTCCCTAATAGTAAAACGACTATTCCGACAAGAGATGCCGATATGCTCATATTGAAAAGCCAATAGAATACTTCAGAAAGCAATGCCCTCACCTCTTTTCAATCATCTTTCTCAATTCATCCAAATCAGTAGAAGAGAGCTTTTCATCCTCGAGTAAGGCAGAGAAAAGCGCCTTTTTTGAACCACCGAAAAGCTTATCGACAAGGCTTTGGGTTTCAGTCTTACATACATCCTCACGGGAAATTAGTGAGGAACAAATAAACCCCGGTTCTTCTCTTTTGATATATCCCTTGCCTTCAATCTTCTTAAGTACAGTATATGTAGTGTTCTTGTTCCAGCCAATTTGCTTGGCAGCAATTAGGCTGATTTGTTTGGCGCTGATAGGTTCATTTTCCCATATGATATCCATAACTTTGATTTCGCTGTCAAATAATTTTTGCATTATAACTTCACCTCCGCAAGACTATTACTATAGTCTATACTATCTCAATAGTCTGGAGATGTCAATATTTTTTTAGAAATCCAAGCTTGTGAATGCTAATTAAAGTGCTAATTATAAATTATACAATATAAACAAGCTCATTGTTGCTAGAGCAAATAAATGATATAATTGGAAAAAACTAGTTAAAGTTACAGTTTAGAAAAGAGACAACACTTCACAGTATTGCCGGTGGTAAAACCACCGGCATAAGGTTTATTCTACGATTCCACGAATCGATATTTCTTCAAAAGCTGTCCAAAAACAATACATACGATTGCACCAGCTAAAACAATCACTACTTTATAATAAATTAAAATTACGAAATAAGCAATCCCAATAATCCAAAGAAAGCTCCTGTTGATGTATCTGATTTTTTTATCTCAATTGTATGTGCCGCTGCTTCCTTAGAGGAGTATACTTCAGCTGTCTCTGCATGATTTCCCCATCCTCCCGAAAAATCTGCATCCAGCTTTCCGCTATACTCACCATCTATGTACACCTCGTATTGACCACCGGTGCCGTTGGTTGTTTTATAATACATGATACCGATGTTTTTAGCAGTAACTTCAAAAACAATCGATTCCTCTCCTGAGTCAGTAAACCAATTATTATTGAATCTATCAAAAATATTACCCTTCTTAAAGCTACCCATTTGTATAGGCTCTATTATCACGTTGTCCATAATGGAAGCATTTGCATATGCCTCTGAGGAAAGCGGCTCCTTAATCATAGATTCAGTCTCATTATCTATTGCATCCATTTTTAGGTATACCGAATTAAAGAAGTTCCACATTATTTCACCTATAATAGCATGCCCCTTATTATTGGGATGAATATCATCCGGTGAGATAGCCTTCCAGGCTAGCCTTCCTTCCTCCATCTCCTTTAACACTACCTGGCGGTAGCTTATTCTAGGCAAATCATAATTAAAGCCTACATATAGATGCTGGGTTTGAGCACTTGTACCATCCTCCATTGTTGTAAATAGTAATAGGACAGCAGGATTATTGTCTGCCTTTAATATCTTGCGAACCAGATCATCATAGGTATTTCTAAAGAATGTTGTATTACTATCATTTACGGAGAACTCGACTACAACCACATCCGGTTCGCTGGCCAATAGGTCCTTATCAACACGATGAACAGCTAAATATGAATTGGTTGCACCTATTCCTGCATTAACATAACTGATCTCTGCTTCAGGAAATGCCTCGACCCACCACTGATGTACAAAATTAGCATAGGATTTATTTGGACTGGTGGCTGCTGAGCCCTGTGTAATTGAACCACCAATTACTCCAACAGTTATTGCCTCACCATCCCTTGCTCTTCTCATGACTGATGCTAATCTTGATAAATTACCCTCAGCCATTATCCCATTAGTCTGCATAAGCTCGGTCACTAGATTGGTATCCATATGAGGAAGATTTGGGTCCGTTGAAATAATAGATGCTTCTATAGGCTTATTTTCTTCCTTTTTATTATCATCACCATTATCTGATACGTTATCGCTATTAAGAGGCGGATAAATATCTTTCTTGCATCCATAGCAAATCATAGTTGCAAGGAGCATTATTATTATTAATTTTATTCTCATATTCTCTAATAACCAGACCTTTCTTATAGATGACTGTAATTTAATATTAAGTTATAATAAAAAAGTGAATCCCTCAATAATGTATATAAGATACTTTAAAAGTATTCAGAAACAATCATAACAACTGACTATAGCTCATTATATTTATTATTTAATCCCTTCGAAGATTCAACTGAATACTTTATAGCATTTTTCTTAAGCTTCATCTCTAAGGCTTTTGCCAGGTCAATATTATTAATTTGTGCAAAACGGAGCACAAAGAATAAGGTATCAGCTAATTCCTCTTCTATGTGTTCTTTCTTATTCATATCTTGAAATAAATCTTGCATCTGTTCTATACTCTTAAAGCGAAAAATATCTAGCAGCTCATTTGCTTCTGTTGAAATACCAATTGCCAAATCCTTTGGATTATGAAATTGATCCCAATCTCTCTCTTCGCAAAATAGTCTTACTTTATCCATTAATTCTTGTATAGTATTTTCCATACTCTATAGCCTACCTTTCAGATACTCTGATAATTCTTTGTCAACACAGTATACATAACAACCTTTCATTCCACGTGACAATAAAGTACGGTATGTGTTTTTGATTAATTCATCAGCAACTTCACAAGCTTTTTGAGGATCCTTTTTATACATGGATTTTATTCCTTTTAAGGATTGGTCTGTATTAGCTCTTTTTGTGAAGTCAGTAATTACTTTGCCGTTCTCATATTGCAAATCCTCACCTATAATAACTCCCACATAGTCAAATTCCAATCCCTGTGATGTATGAATACAACCCGCTTCATTAACAGAAGTTTCATCTATAGCAAAAGTAGTAGTGTTTCCAAGATTCCAACTTATTTCAAAATCGCCAATTTTTATATCGTGAACAGATGAATCGTTTTTACTGTCCCTAATCCAATTCCAGCAGTAGCCTGCCAAAATCCTCGATCGATTTACATTACGATTTCGCTCTAAAATTAAATCTTGCATCTCCTGTGCTGTATCTACTATTCTAATATCATAATCTATATCTCTCATATCAAAGTTAGCTGTCGGCCTTATATCTAGTACATCATCTAGCCAGGCAATATAGCCGTCAGAACCATTACAACGAAATTGTGAAATTAATTTCTGATAATAAATTTCGGCACCAAGTTTTTTAGCCCATCGTTCAATTTCATCAATACTTCCGATGTCATTTATTGTAACCCGTTGACTCTCATCAATAAAAAACACACTACATTTTGCCGCACTAATAATTTCTTTAATTTGGTTTTCACCTAAATTCTGGAACATACCAGATTTCTCATTCAATCTGTGGGCTTCATCTATCAATATTGTATCAACAGCATTTGCCGGTGCTTCTGTATAAACACCAGACCCCTTGAACAAATTGTCTACGCTGCTCTTTTTTATCTGTCCTTTTAGCTTTTTCTGATATACATTTCTGGGTGCACTGTTTTTTGAAACATACTGACAAAACTGTTCACATGCTGTCAATTCAGTTAGTAGGTTTATGGCAACAACTGTCTTTCCTGTTCCGGGTCCTCCTTGTACAATCACGACTCTCTTTTTTAAATCCTTTTGTGATCTTTTAGAAATGTTAAATATTTGTTCGTAAACAACCTTCTGTTCATCTATCATAACAAACTCTTTATTCCCATTAAGCATTGCTAATAATGAATCCTGTAGTGATTTTGATGGTTTTATTTTTCCTTGCTCAATACGGTAAAGCAGCTCTTTATTATCACCTTTTACAATGGATTTATTTATAAACGCTCTTAATTTATCAACTTCACCTCTTGTAAATACTGGTGCTTCTTCCAAATACAAATCATACTGTGATTCATCTATTGGATCGTTTTCTTTTCTGCGATAATTATGCATATATGAGCATGGCGAAAGTACAATATTATCCTTTTGGACAGTTTCATTATAATCCTTTATTAGCATCATATATGACCAGGCTTGATAAGACGGATGCACTACTTGTCTCATTGCATTTCCTGTGTAGGTCTCCACCAAAGCATCTAATCCATTTACTGAATTAATCTTATCCCATTGCTTTAGTTCTATAATAATTACATTTCCTATATTGTCTTTGTCATACCCGGACAACAAAAAATCTACTCTTTTTGATGTCTGCGGAATATTATATTCAATTGCAACTCCGGCATCTGATGGAATCGCAGGGTCATTTAAAACCTTATACATATATTC
>LSQX01182097.1_pt2 | contig 15141 bp, 14 predicted proteins | sample 654561 | NCBI WGS metagenome assembly LSQX01 (sample SAMN04489861, study PRJNA283612) | anaerobic digester metagenome | isolation source: 4 biogas reactors fed with cattle manure at either 37C or 55C with and... | place: Denmark: Kongens Lyngby | collected 2014 | reverse complement strand
CCCTTGACTCAGAGGGGCTGCCCTTTTGAGACAGCCCCTGGCAATATGAACTCAATTTTGCCCTGTGCTTATTTAATTAGGATGGACCAGTTATAGCCGTTGTTATTGTCCCAGTTGTTGGCGCTGTCCTTAAAGCAGAAGTTCATCTCCTTGCTACCCTGCACCATGGCTGTACATGAAAAACAGCCCTGCGCGGAGCGGCGCATATGAATATCCTGGACCTTGCTCCAACCGTCAAAGCCGCAATGCATCCAGACGCTGTCGGCACCGCTCTGGGCCAAAAGTCCGCGGTATTCCACAGTAACATTCTGGCCCCGGGAAGGTTTTCCCGGTTCGAGAGAAATGCGGTCGTCATAGTGCATGGAAAATCACCTCCTCGACGAGTTTATTGATTGTCAGTTTATTGTTTTCCGAGATCCGCGCGAAATATTACTCCGGTTTGACGCAGGAATGAACATTGGCAATCATCACGCGGTAGTTGGACACTTCCTTGCATCGAACAGTAATGATAGAATAGGATCGGTTTGCACGGCCCCGGTAGCAGAAATTATCCGTTTTTGAAACAGGAGGAAAAAGGGATATGGCGGAAGAATTGATGGCAGAAACGGCCGTTTCCAGGAAAAAAATGATCCTTGCGGATGTAGCGCTGGTGCTGGCGGCCCTTTTCTGGGGCGCCAACTTTGTCGTGGCCAAGGCTGCGCTCGATCTGATACCGCCGTTTACCTACCTGGGCTTGCGCTTCATCATTGCCGCTGTTTTACTCGCGGCGGCCTGCTGGCGGAAAATGCTCAAGGCCACGCGGCAGGATCTGCTGGCTGGCCTCCTGGCCGGTTTCTTTCTGTGGGCAGGCTTCGCCTTTCAAACGGTAGGGCTGCTCTATACAACCCCGGCGAAATCGGGCTTTATTACCGGGATTTCAGTGGTGCTCGTGCCCTTTCTCTATATTTTGGTCACCAGGAAATCACCAGGCTGGTTTTCCTTTGCCGGCGGTTCTCTGGCTTTGGTGGGACTTTTTCTGCTTTCCGGCGCATCGTTACAGCCGCAGTTGGGTGACGCCCTCACCTTCATCTGTGCCATTGGCTTTGCCGCCCATATTGTTGCCCTGGGGGTATTTGCACCCCGCCAGGATCCGGTGGTCTTAACCATTGTCCAGATGGCTCTCACCGGTGCAGGAAGCATGGTTTTGGCTCTACTTTTTGAACCTCTCTCCGGGATGTTTTCCCACCCGCCGCTCGTCTGGGGGGCCATCCTTTTCGCGGTCTTATTTTGCACCATCGGCGCCTTCCTGATCCAGAACATGGCCCAGCGTTTTACCCCGCCGACCCATGCCGCCCTGATCCTCTCCACGGAGGCGGTCTTTGCCGGGATTTTCTCTTTTCTCTTCTGGTCCGAGTCGTTTACCATACCAAAGCTGGCCGGTGCCTTGTTGATTTTCGCCGGCATTGTCCTGACCGAGCTCAAACCGGTTCTCGTGGCCGGATCCGCCCGGCGGTATGAAGCCTAAATAACCGCTTTACCCTTCGCACTTTTCCTTCATATCCCGAAGTGCTCAAATCGAGGGCCATCTCGCTCCCTTGATTGTCCCCTTTTGCGTCGTCACCAAACCCGGCCCGCCCCAATATTATAAATATGTGCATGACGATCCAAATCAAGAGGAGGGTAGGAGCAATGAAAAAAAGTTACATAGCCATGACCCTGGCCGTGATATTGGCGGTGATCATGGCCTTGCCCCTCGGTTGCGGTGAAAGCGGGGAGCTAACCAAAGTGCGCCTGAACGAAGTGACGCACTCGGTTTTTTATGCCCCGCTGTATGTGGCCATGGAAATGGGTTTCTTCACCGAGGAGGGGATCGAACTGGAGTATAGCACGGGGCAGGGGGCCGATAAGGTGATGACCGCCCTCTTGTCAGGCCAGGCCGATATCGCTTTCGCGGGACCGGAAGCCACCATCTATGTCTACAACGAAGGGCAGGACGATTATGCCGTTAACTTTGCCCAGTTGACGCAGTGTGACGGCTCATTTCTGGTGGCGCGGGAACCGGACCCGGATTTTACCTGGGAAAAGGTGCGCGGGAAAAGCATCATCGGCGGCCGTCCCGGCGGAATACCGCTCATGACGCTGGAGTATGTCTTGAAGAACAAGGGCCTGATGCCGGGGGAAGATGTTGAGGTGCTGACCCATATTCAATTCGCCCTCATGGCCGGTGCCTTCACCGGCGGCGAGGGTGACTACGTAACCCTCTTTGAACCGGTGGCGGCCACGCTGGAAAAGGAAGGTTCTGGCTTCGTGGTGGCTTCCATTGGCCAGGAGAGCGGCAGGGTTCCTTACACGGTCTTCTCCGCCCGCAAGAGCTACATGGAGAAAAACCCCGAAATTATCCAGAGCTTTACCAACGCCATTTACCGCGCTCAGCTGTGGGTCCAGGAACATAGCCCGGAAGAGATCGCGGAAGTGATCGCACCTTCTTTTCCCGAGGTGGAGCTGGATATCTTGACGGCGGTGGCGGCCCGCTACAAGGAGATTGACGCCTGGGCACATTCGCCCGTCTTTACCGAGGAATCATTTGCGCGGCTGCAGGATATCATGGAGCTGGCCGGTGAACTGGAGCAGAGAGCACCCTACGAAAAGCTGGTCACCAATGCTTTTGCCGAAGAGGCGATCCAGACCATTCAATCAGGAAGCTGAAAACTAGTGAGAGGGAGATGAGTGTGAAGGCGGAGCCGCTAGTCAGAATTAAAAATTTATCTATTAAATACCACACCCTGGAGGGGGAGATATCCGCCCTCCAGGATATCTCCCTCGACGTTAAGGAAGGGGAATTTATCAGCATCGTCGGGCCGAGTGGATGCGGCAAGTCGACCCTGCTCAACGCCCTGGCCGGGCTTTTGGAACCATCCGCCGGCGAGATCATGATCAATAACCAGAGGGTCAAAGGCCCTACCCCCCTGGTCGGTTACATGCCGCAAAGCGATCAACTCTTCCAGTGGCGCACGATCTGGAAAAATGTCCTCTTGGGGCTGGAAGTGCAAAACAAGGTGACCCCGGAAACCAAGGACTATGCCGCCGGTTTGCTGGAAAAGTACGGCTTAAAAGAATTCATGCATGCCCGGCCCAATCAGTTGTCCGGCGGAATGCGGCAGCGCGTGGCCTTAATCCGCACCCTGGCCATCAATCCGGAAATTTTGCTCCTTGATGAGGCCTTTTCCGCCTTGGACTACCAGACCCGCCTCCTTGTGGCCGACGAGGTCAAGCAGATTATTGACGAAGAACATAAAACGGCGATCCTGGTCACCCATGACATCGCCGAGGCGATCAGCATGGCCGACCGGGTTGTGGTGCTGACCAGGCGTCCGGGGCGCATTAAAAGTATACATACCATCGAGCTGACCTGCAGCGTCAAAACCCCGATCAAATGCCGGGAGGCGCCCGAATTCAGGCAATATTTCAACCTGATCTGGAAGGAGCTGGATATAAATGTCGCTTGATTTAACCGCGCCCCGCGACGTTTCTCTCGATCACCTGCGCTACATACGGGAGAAAAGGGCATATAAACAAAAGGTCCGGGTCTGCCAGGTGCTGCTCTTGATTGCCGCCCTCGCCTTTTGGGAAATCGCCACACAGCTGCGCTGGATCGATCCGTTTATCTTCAGCTCTCCTTCCCGGGTCATCAACACGCTGATTTCCCTGCACCAGGAGGGAAACCTTTACGAACATATCGGGATCACCCTCTATGAAACCGCTGCCGGTTTCATCCTCGGCACGCTCATCGGCACCGCCGTGGCGATCATTCTGTGGTGGTCCGATTTTTTGGCCGAAGTCCTTGATCAATACCTGGTGGTCTTGAACAGCCTGCCCAAGATCGCTTTGGGTCCCATTATCATCGTCTGGTTCGGCGCCGGGGCTTCGGCGATTATCGTTGTCGCCCTGTTAGTCTCGGTGATTGTGACCATCCTGGGAGTCTACTCCGGCTTCTCACAGGTAGATCCCGATAAAGTGAAGCTGTTAAAAACATTTGGCGCCACCAAGTTGCAGGTGCTCCAAAAAGTAATCCTGCCGGCCAGCGTACCCACGATCATCTCCGCGCTGAAGATTAATGTGGGCCTCGCCTGGGTCGGGGTAATTGTGGGCGAATTCCTCGTCTCGCGAGCCGGACTGGGATATTTAATCGTATACGGCGGCCAGGTATTCCGCCTGGACCTGGTGATGGCCAGCGTGATTATCCTCTCTTTGGCCGCCGCCTTGATGTACCAGGCGGTGGTATACCTGGAAAAAATCATCACCCGTTAATGGAGACAGGAAAGAGATTGGAAAACACTTTCCTGTCTCATGCCAGTTATTAATGGGACAAGGAGCCTCTCCTCTTCCTCCTTCCCCTCTTGCGCATCTATTGTTCCACGCGCTGGTTATGATATCCACGCCAGGCTGTTTCTTCTATTGACATCTTTAATTCACCTGTTATATCATATATTGACACAATGATTTGACATTTTATTATGTTATATATAAAAGTTTAATTGATCGATTAGGATGAAGAGGGATACTCGCAATGAACAAGGAAAACAACGCTCCAATGCAAGGAAACATCAACGGCATTGATCGGCAGTCGTACGAACCGGCTTACATACAACTTGTGAATATTCTGAAACAGCATGTCAGTTCCGGCATTATGCGTCCCGGCGACCGTCTTCCTTCCGAGTCGCAGTTGTGCCGGCAGTACCAGGTCAGTCCCATGACCGTGCGCCGGGCCATCAACATCCTTTCGGATCAGGGGATCGTGGATACGGTCCAGGGACGGGGTACTTTCGTTAAACCGATCAAGCTGATCGCCGCCACATTTCATCTTAACGAGCTGCAGGGTATCTTCGATGATCGCCAGACCAACGTAAAGATCCTGGAAGTGCGCATTGTGTCGTCCGACCGGAGAACGGCGGAGAAGCTGGGCATTGCGGTGCGGGATCGGGTTATCTATATTCGCCGCTTGCTCACCAGGAAGAAGAAACCGCTCCTCTATCACCGGGAATACCTGATCTATGATCCGCTTCGCCCGGTTGTCGAGTCTGAACTGGAGGTAACCTCCCTCAAGGGGTTGTTTGAAGGCGAGGGGGGCAGCGACTTTAAACGCGGGGATCTGAGCATTGAAGCCACGATCATCAATGAGGAGGAAGCGAAAATACTGCAGACGCAGATAGGTTCCGCCGCCTTTTGTCTCGAACATATTTTTTATGATTTTGAAGACAAACCGGTTAGCTGGGGCTATTTCATTTGCCCGGGTGATCAATTGCGTTTTACCACCACAGTGGGATTCAGGCCTGAGGGGGTGCAGGATTGAGCGTTGAGCCCAATGAGTTAGTCCAGGTTGTTGCCGAGTTAAAAGAAGACAAGGTTCCCGTAATTGTCCAGCGGCGCCTGGAAGCGGGAGATGATCCATTAAACATTCTTCATGACTGCCAGGAGGGCATGCGCCTGGTGGGGGATCAATACGGCCAGGGCCGCTATTACATTTCCGGATTGATCATGGCCGGTGAGATCTTGCGCCAGGTAATGGAGCTGATCGGCCCGGCAATTAAAAATAGCCGCCAGGAAAGTAAAAGTTCCGGGGTGATTTTGCTGGGCACTGTGCAGGCCGATATTCATGATCTGGGAAAAAACATTGTGAATATGCTGTTTACCTGCCATGGTTTTACGGTTCATGACCTGGGAGTAGATGTGCCGCCGGCCCGCTTTGTCTCCGAAACGGTGCGGTTGAAGCCTGATATTGTGGGGCTTTCCGGGCTGTTGACCGCCTCCTATGACAGCATGAGGGAAACGATGGTGCTATTACGGGAGGCGACCCGCGATTGGCCAAAACCTCCTTACGTGGTCATCGGCGGCGGCCAGATTGACCAGCAGGTATCACAACTGGTCGGAACCGATTACTGGGTCAATGAAGCTTCCGAAGGGTTGCGGTTATGCCAGCGGTTGTTATCCGGATGATTTTTTTAATAGGGGTTCGGCCTGGGGGATTCTGCTGTTGAAGCGGTAAGCAATCAACGATGCCCGCAGATATGACTCGATCAACATGGCCGCCCAGACACCGGCCAGGCCGTAGCCGAGTCTGACCGCTGCCAGGGTCAGGACGAGGCGGAGGCCGAGCATGTTGAGGATTGTCAGCCCCATGGGCCAGCGGGTGTCTCCCGCTCCCCGTAATCCGCCGTTTAAGGCCACAATGTACGCCAGGGCCGGTTGGGCCAGGGCCAGCAGTCTTAAGGGTGAGACGGTCAGCGCCAATACCGCCGGATCACCCGTGAAGAGCCCGGCCACCGCCCGGGGGAAAAAGAAAAAGAACAAGCCGGCGAGCGACATCAGGACCGTAGCAAAACGGGCTGTAATCAGGCCGCTCCGCAGGGCTTGTTTTTGTTTTCGCGCTCCCAGGAACTGCCCGACCAAGGTGGTGGCGGCCAGGGAAAAGCCCTTGCCGGGCAAATAGGTGGCAGTGTAAGCACTGTGCATAATCTGATGGGCTGCCACAGCCATGGTGCCGAGGGAAGCGGTGATCATCGAGTAAACGATCTGGCTGGTGTGAATGGTGATCTGCTCGATGGCGGAAGGAACGCCTACGGAGATCACTTTGCCGATAATCCCTTTTTGAAACTTAAACAGCCCCGGCCTCTTTAAATCAAGGCGGACCGGGGATACACCGGTAAAGAGAAGCGCCAGGCTCAGTCCACCGGCAATCATACCGGCGAGAGCTGTGGCCATGGCGGCCCCCTCCACCCCCATGGCCGGGAATGGACCGATCCCAAAGATCAGTAAGTAGTTTCCCACCAGATTGATCACGTTTGCCAGGATCATCAACAAAAGGGGAGTGCGGGTATTTCCTCCTCCCTGGAAGACGGCGTTTACAGCCAGCATGGAAAAGCGAAGCGATGCCGAAATGCCGACCAGGCTCAAGTAACGGCTTCCCAAGCTGATCACGGCAAGATCCTTCTCCGGCATGAAAAACACCAAGCCGCTGATCAGCTGCCGGCTGAAAACGATCAGAATAACACTTAGAGCAAGCGTGGTCATTAACACCGCGGCAACCGATTGGGCCGCCACCTTTTGCGCCGTCTTCAGGTCTCCCTTTCCCACCGCCTGGGCTACCAGGGCGGTGGTCCCGATGCTGAAAGCCTCCACAACGGCCACGGAGAAAAAGAAAATCTGGTTGCCAAGGCCCACGGCAGCCAGGGGAACAGCGCCAAGGGTGCCAACCATAGCCATGTCCACCAACTGAACAAACATGTTTAGAGAGGTGCGCAATACTACCGGCCAGGCGATCTGCAGGACGGAGCGGCGTAAATTTTGTGTTCCCACGATCTCCATAAAAATTATGTTCGTGGCGGCGATTCCGAATACCTTCAAGACAAGTTGAGTTGGCCAACAGCTTTCTTTGACTTTGAAGTGGATAACTGCTGGCGCGGGGTGGAGCTAATTAGCAAAAAACGACATAAAAACACAAGGATTCTTCTTTTTTATGCGGAACTAATAATGAAGTGAAGAGTTTGTTTCCAAGTTATAACAAGCGCTGAAAGGCGCCTGGAAAATTGCTTTTTCTGTAATGGTTGTAGGGGTGGTTTTATTATGAGCCGAAAAGGTGATTCTGTGGGTTTCGGGAAAAAAAAATGGGCGGGCGCTAAACCCGGTTTTACGCGTTACCGGGTGCGGGATGCTTTCCTTTCTGCGGACGAAATTGCTTTTTTCAGGGTGCTCCAGTCGGCTGTGGCCGATATGTTTGCCGTATTTCCTAAGGTTAACTTAAACCGGATTTTTCATCCAGAAAAGCAGTCCGAAAAACGCCCTGTTGCCGGTTCATTGGCTGAAATGGAAGTAGACTTTTTACTCTGCGACAGTAACACCATGCGGCCGGTCCTGGGGGTGGAACTCGATCCGGAACCGCGGGAACTGGAAAAACCGCAGAAACGTTCTTTTCTGATCGACGAAATATTTATCACCGCCGGTCTGCCCCTGGCCCGGATCTACATCTCTCCGGCGTATGACCCGGTCTCTTTACGCGAATGCATGCTCGAAGCAGCCGCAATAGGCGGGGTCCCTGGCAGGAGCCCTGCTGTGGCGCTGCAGGACAAACGGGAGGTGAAGATACAGCCGGAGGGCGCTGCAAAAGCCGGGAATGGAGCGGATAAAGGCCAATCTCCGGATGATAAGGCCGTCATCCCACTGGCTGAAGAACCCGCAGACCATCAAGCGGAGTTGGGCGCTCTCGTGCCTGAAACGGTGTTTGCGGAGCCGGCGGAAGTTCAGCCCGGCCAGGGAGATGATGCCGGCGCCAATTTGGAGCTTCCCGGTACCGGAGATAAAGCGAGCGATTTTGAAACAGATGATCATGCGGAAAGAAACGGGGAACAGGGGCCATGCGTTGCAGCTCCCGCGGCAAGCGAAAACAGCGCCGCTGAAAACGAGGCAGGCGCAGTTCCTTCCCCTGTCGCAAATCGGGAAGAGCTGCTGGAGAAACCGGAGCTGGAGCCGGATTCAACATCTGAACCCGGCAAAGCCGCTGCTACTGACCTGGAAGAGCTCAGGAAAAAGATCATCGAAGAGATGGCTGCCGCCATGGAGAGCAGCTCCGCTCCCTTGTGCCCGCAGTGCCAGGTGCCCATGGAACTGCGCACCTCCAAACGGGGGATCCGTTTTTACTGCTGTCCCAACTTCAGCGTTTGCCGGGAAGTACGCGGCATCTATGAATAGGTGCCGGGCCTTGACATTGTGACATTAAATGCTATTAATTGCCTGGAAATAGATGTTAATTAATGTCACAATGTCAAGGCCCGGCCCCTTGTCTCCCTTGCCTCGCTTAACCCCCTTTTCTTTTGGCCGCATAGCGGATACAATATTCCTTAAAATAACTGCAGGAAACCGGGCTGGCTGGCGGTGCCCCCAAGCGGTTTCCTCTCCTAAAAATCGATGGGGGCTGAGCTCCAGGCAGCAGCGGGCGTTCTGATATCCCGTGCCCCGAAAGAGGTTTTACCTGCAGCAAGGGGAGTGGTGAGACCAACCATGAAGATGAAAGCGGCGTATCCGATCCGGGAAATGCAGGCAGATGATTATGACGCAGTGTATGCATTGTGGAGCAAGACTCCCGGCATGGGTTTAAGCNNNNCCTTTTCCTGGTTGGCCGTTTCCTCAAAAATCGCTGATATTTGTACATACCCTTCTTTTTTCGCTGTGCTGGCATAAAAGGTATAGCGGTTTCTGGCCTGGGATTCCCCGGCAAAGGCGGTGAGAATGTTTTTCTCCGTTTGTGTACCCTTTAAATTCACCGGCAAAACTCCTTTCTTTATTTGGTAATCGGAACGATTATCAATATTATACTAACCACATTTGCAGGTGTCAATTAACAAGGGTGGAGGTAGTTGACATAAAAAGTTTTGTCTATTGACACTCCCGCCCTGCTCCATTAAGATGATGATAATAATAGTTCCGATTATTATATTAATGGGTTGATGCCATGAAAAATGAGGTGAAATACAAGCGCAGCAGGCAGCGGGAGCGAATCCTGGCTTTATTGAGGAGCACGGATCTTCACCCGACCGCCGGCTGGATTTATGACCAGTTAAAAGGTGAATTTAAAGGCTTAAGCCTCAGTACGGTCTATCGCAACCTTTCCATCCTGCTAGGGCAGGGATTGATCGCCAGGCTGGAATACGGCGGCACTTTTGGCCGTTTTGACGGGAATGTGTCGCCCCATTATCATTTTATTTGCGAGCAGTGCGATGCAGTCCTGGATCTGCCCCTGCCGGTAGATCTTTCGCTAAATAAAAAAGTCGACGCCGCCACCGGCTGTCAAACGAAGTTTTACCGCCTTGAATTCTACGGTATCTGCGATCAATGCCAGGGTTAAGGCTTCACAACCTCGCGCTATTTTTCGCGCGGCGTGCAGATGATCTCCTTGACCACTGTATCAAAGAAGTTGTTCGAGTGGGCCGGAACGATCACGCAGGCCGTATCGGCGCCCCGCGCGCTGCCGGCAACGGCAACGATTTCTTTCCCGTAGGGAATCAGGCCGGCATCGAGGGCCATCACGCTGATTTCGACACAGACTTTTACCCCCTCGCCGAAGAGGCGCAAGGTCGAAGCGACTATTTCAGCAGGATAGACTCCCTGGAACTTGTTGCGCAAAGAGCGGTCAACTCCCGCCAGCAGGTGCGTGGTCGTCAGGATCTTTACCCCTTTGTCCGTTAGCCTTTGCCTCGTCTCTGGCGGCATTTCATCTTTCCCCGGCCCGCTAAAGCCGACATGATGGGTTACACAGATCAGCTCGATCCCTTTGTCGGCGAGCAGTTCGGCGGTTGCACCGCTGTTCGAGGCCACCACGATCTGCTTAATCCCCAGCTCGTTCGCCCGCGTCAAGGCCTTCTGCACGGTGCCGTTCGTATTTTGGGGACCTTTTTTCAACCAGTACATGCCTTTTCCTCCCCGTGGTCATATACTTTCATAGTTTTTGTATTTCTATTGATTATATCATACGATTGATTGTTTTAAGCAGAGGGAACGAAGCGGAGTATAGGCGGCATACAGATTGCAAACAGCCGCCCGGCCGTGCGTTAAAGCCCCTTTAAGGGGGCAAACTAAACAAGCACGGCAGTGCGGTCTTGTCGCCTGCCTCCTGGAGATTGAGGCTGGGATTTGGAGCCTGCATTGTCTGATGAAGGAGGGTTATGATGAAAGACATCTACGTCATTTTGGCCTTTCACGCCCATGAACTGCTTTGGGATCTGCCGGAAAAACTGCTCTCCTACTTGGATGACGGCAACCCGATGAAAGATACGATCCTGGATCAGAACTACATTAAAAAAAGAAAAGCGGAAGGCCGCGACGTCTACACCCTGGGGATTGAACTGGGCGAAAGGCTTGACGCACCCATCTGCGTGGAATATACTAATGAACTGCTGCAGCAGCTCCACGCGGAGCTCCCCGAGATCTTCCACAAGATCAAGGGACACTTCCATTCAGGACGGCTTTACCCGCTCTACGGGCACGCCCATCATACGCATGTGTCCCTGCTGACCAATGAAGAGATTACCCAGGAAATAATCTGGAATATGCAGTTTCTCCATAATTTCTTGGAGGTGCCCTATCCCAAGTATAAAGGCCTTTTCTCCCCGGAGGCTTCATACAGCTATGCGAAAATTGAAGGGGCCGCCGCGGCCAATATGGACTACCTCGTCTTCCCGCACCTGGCAGAGGAGAAGTGCCCTTTTCAGCTTGAAGGGAAAGGCGACTATGTCTATAAGCCCTTCCTGATCAAAACCGCCAGGCGTTATCTCCTGGCCTTGCCGCGCAACTTCCCCATTTCCCAGGAAATCTGGCGCCCGATCACCCGCATGCAAAGGGATGCCGTGAAAAACCAGGGTTACCGGCTTGGCGATTATGCCGTCTTTTTTAACGAATACCTGACCGGACAACCGGAGCCCTACCCCATTGAAATGGATGCAGCGGTAGAACTGTATAAAGGGGTGTTGCGCCAGGAGCTAGGCCAGGCGCCTCCCGATGCGGTCCTGGTTTATATCCAGGACCTGGAACTGATGGATTTTGGCGATCTCGCCATCAAAATCCTGGCGCGCTCCTGGGAGGAGCTGCTCCAGGAGGATCGGGAAAAGTACCGGGTCCATTTTGTGACCCCCGATCAGTATATCGATCAGGTAGTCATTCCGGAAGGGGTGGAGAAACTGCCTTCAGTGCATTTTGACAAGGTCTGCTGGGCGCCGGAGATTCGCCTGGTATTGAGGGCTGACGGGCACTATCCACCCCTCGGCGTGAACAGCAGCGGCCGTTATTCCACTCAAAAGACCGGCATCTACGAGTATCCGCATGTCTTTTGGGAAAACGGCAAGTATTTCTGCGGCATTTTCGATATGCTGGTGCAAAATTTTAACATCACCGTTAATCTCGCGGCCCATGGCGAACGCTTTAACGAGACCGGCTACGAGCTATCCGCAGAGGATCTCGATACGCAGGCGATCATGCACCTGCGCTTCATGAAGCGGGCCTGCAACTGGGGCTGGCGTCCGACCGAGGGACGCCAGAAACGCCCATTCCTGGACGGCTACCTGCTCTGCGATGTCTTGCTGAAGAAAATTGACCGCTACCCCGCTTATCTAATCTTTTGCCGGGAACCGGCCAAGCTGGAGCCGCGCCATCTTGTTGGCCTGGTGGAAACGCTGCGCGTCTTTATCGATCTGCGCCTGGACTACCTGCGCTACGGCCTGGAGAAATATATGGCTGAACGGGGGGGAGATCTATCCGAGGCTTACCGGGGCATTGAAGAGGTTAACAAGTGGAAGGAAGTGGCGATCCAGAAAGCAAGGGAGCTATACCTGGTGAACCGGAATGAAAATATAACCCTGGTTTCGAAAATGAAACAGCTGATCTCCCTCATGCAGGACTACTGCCAGGCGGTATTTATGGCTACTGAATATATCCAGAGAGTATGGGGCGTGGTGCCCGACGCCGATTTCATGGTGGACCGGATGTACGACTACCTTTATGAAATCTATCCACCCCTCTTTCCGGCCATGCTTGCGCAAATCGATGGAATGACCGAAGGGGAAATCCGGGCTTATTTCGAACAGCTTGGTGCAAGGGAACCGGCTGGCGATACCCAGTTTGCCGGGGTGGGGGTTTCTGCAGGCCCAGGAAAGCGCGCCTAACAGGCGCTCCTCTTTTCATGCGAACAGCATGGGCAATAGCCTGGCGGTTAAGGCTGTGGAGATGGTCCTGGTGGGGGCATGGAGGTCTAGCCTGGATTAATCCGGACGCTCCGGAACGGTTCACCCTTTATCCCTGTTCAATGAGCAAAAACTGGCCTGGCAGGAGCAGCCTCTGCTCCGCCGCCTTTTCCCCCGCCCGGCCGCCGTAGCGGGCTGCTTCCGAATCGAGGAGCACCTTCCCGGGCACGGGATCAAAGGCCATTTCCTCCTCTCCCAGGTTGGCATAGGCGTTTACCACTTTCCCGCCGCCCCGCCGGCTTATGGTCACCAGCTTTTCTTCCGGCTGCACGGCAATGTCCAGCAGGCTCTCCTTGTCCGGTTCGCGCAGCGCCGGATGGGTTTTGCGTAAAGAGATTAAATCGCGGTAATAGCGGAAAACGGCCTGCTGGTGCGGTTTCCACCGCTGGCGCGGCGTTAGCCGCGAGGCCAGGAAGGTCTGCTCCGCTTCCGGGTCGGGGATGTCGTCCCAGCCGAAAGCGGCGAATTCCTTGCGCCGCCCCTCTGAAACCGTCTGTTTCAGCTTGGGATCTCCGTAGTCCGTGAAAAATAGGAAGGGGTTTTCCTCGGCGTACTCCTCGCCCATGAACAGCATCGGAATATAGGGCGCCATAAAGAGCAGGCCGGCCGCCGCCTTGAGATAGGGGAAATCCACCAGCCGCGACAGCCTTTCCCCGTAGGCGCGATTGCCGACCTGGTCATGGGTCTGAATGGCGACGACGAACTGGCTCCCCGGGTTGCGGCTGCCGTCCGTGCCGCGCTTTTTCTTCCAGAAGGTGGAGTACTGCCCGGTATAGAGATAGTTGCGGTAGACCTTTTCCAGGCCCCTGATATCGCCGTAGTCTGCATAATAGCCCCGGTTCTCGCCCGTGAGGATGGTATGTACGCAATGGTGAAAGTCGTCCATCCACTGGGCGTCAAGGCCGTAGCCGCTTTGCCCGGGAGGGTTGATCAGCTTGACATCATTTTCATCGGTTTCGGCGATGATCACGATTTTGCGGCCCAGCGACTCCGAGAGCTGCGCGGCGGTTTCGCCGATCTCGCGCAGGATATGTTTCGGGCTTTCATCCCGGATGGCGTGAACGGCGTCGAGCCTTAACCCGTCCAGGTGGTAGAGTTCGATCCAGTGGCGCACGTTCTGCAGGACCATCCGGCGCATGGCCTCGCAGCCGCAATCGTCGTAATTGACCGCCGCTCCCCAGGGCGTTTCATGCTTTTCCGTAAAATAGGGTCCGAAAAGGGACAAATAATTGCCCTCCGGGCCGAAGTGATTGTAGACCACGTCGAGCAGCACCGCCAGGCCTTTGCGGTGGCAGCTGTCCACGAAATACTTAAAATCATCGGGAGTGCCGTAATTGTGGTTCACGCTGAACAGCCCCGCCCCGTCGTAACCCCAGTTCCAGCGGCCCGGGGTTTGCACCACCGGCATGAGCTCCACCGTATTGATCCCCAGCTCGAGCAGGTAATCGAGCCTCTCCGCCGCGGCCCGGAATGTCCCCGCCGCGGTGAATGTGCCCACATGGAGTTCATAGATAATGGCATGGGGCCAGTCGATGCCCGGCCAGTCCTGGTCGCCCCACCGGTAGGCTCCGTGATCCACCACCTGTGAAAAGCCGTGCACCCCTTCCGGCTGGTAATGGGAATAGGGGTCGGGAACGGGCTCCTCTTCCCCGGCCAGCTTGATCTTGTAGAGCAGGCCGGGGCCGCAGCCCTCCACCACGGTGCTGTAAAGATGCCCGTTTTCTCGCCTCAGCGGGATTTCCTTTAACCCGCCCTCTGTTTTTAGCTGCAGCGAAACCCCGGTCCGGTTGTAGGCGCTGATCCGGAAGAAAATCCGGGATCGCTCCCGATCCAGAATAGAAGGTCCGATCCTTTCCATACTATTTAATATAACCAGTTGATGAGTGGGCTACACTGCCGGCGGCGCTTCGCAGCCGGAGGCGGCGTTTCTCAATTTGAATTTAAAGGAGAGCTTGCCGGATGGAGCTGGTGCATGTTACCCCGAAAAATTTCAACGACTACCTCCCCTTCATGGATGCGGCGGTGGCCGAAGAGATTAGGACCCTGGCCGCTGAGCTGGCGGGCAAGAAGATCGCCATGATCAATGCCACCGCCTTTGGGGGCGGCGTGGCTGAAAAATTGCATTCCCTTGTTCCCTTGCTAAAAGATTTGGGCCTGGCGGTGGACTGGTGGGTGATGAAGGGCGATTATGACTTCTACCAGGTTACCAAGCAGTTCCACAACCGGCTCCAGGGCCAGAAAGGAGAGTTAACCGAGGAGGCCGTGCAGATCTACCTTGATTATAACCGGGCCAACGCCGAGCAAATGAAGGGCTGGGATTATGAGATCATCGTGGTGCACGACCCGCAGCCTGCAGCGCTGATCAATTATCTCCCCAGAA
>LSQX01347952.1_pt3 | contig 15145 bp, 13 predicted proteins | sample 654561 | NCBI WGS metagenome assembly LSQX01 (sample SAMN04489861, study PRJNA283612) | anaerobic digester metagenome | isolation source: 4 biogas reactors fed with cattle manure at either 37C or 55C with and... | place: Denmark: Kongens Lyngby | collected 2014 | reverse complement strand
GAGCAGTAGCGGGCTAATCAGCCGCGCTTGATGGACTTCACGCGCAGATACTCGACCGCCACCATGGTGGCCGGGATCTCCGCGAGCGAGGCGATGCGCTCGATCGAGCGGTCAAGCTGCTGCTGGTGAAGCTCTTCGGCCTCCGGGTCCTCTTCGAGCGCCTTCTGCTCGGTATCAACCATGGCCAGCAGCGCCTTGGCGAATGCCTTCGCCCGCACGAGTGCGAAGCGGCGCTCACGGACGCCGCCAAAGAGGCGGCCGATCTCCTCGTAGAGTTCCGCCCAGATCGCCCGCGCGCCCGCAGTCTCACGGGAGACCTGCTGGCGGCGAATGGCTGCCTGCTCGCGCTGCTCCCGCCGCTGTTTCTCGCGCTCCCACGCATCCGGATCGGTGCCCTCGACTATCTCGACATTGACGCTGCGGCCCACAACGGCCTCCACGCAGCGGCGCACCAGCGGCGCGTTTGCGGTGCTGTCGAGGTGGCTCCCCAGCGACATCTTGCCCGGAGGTACTCCCAGCACGAACTGATCTTCATCGAGCGCGATCAGTTCGGCGGCGTTCGCGGCATCCCACAGGCTCCGGTTGAAGTCGCCCATTTCGTCGAGCAGCTTCTCCTTCACCTGCGCCCAGGTCGCCTTCAGGTCCTGCTGATCGCTCATCTTCATCCTCCTGAGCATAGCCCATGCGGCTACGCGCACTGATCGTTACGGCTGGTGCGGCTCGCCTCCGGGCACAATGAAGCTCTCCGTCCACTCCGGCTGGGGTGGCGCCGTGCCGCTGTCGAGCATGCCCTGCCACTTCTCGTCGGTAAGGCGATCTGAGGCGGGCCAGTGGAACTCCCAGTAGCTGAAGCAGCCACCGCGCGCGAGTTGCAGGTCGCCCTCAGGATGCGGCACGACCACGTAGATGCGGTAGGCCGGCCCGACGCCAACCTGCAGCACGCTGTCGAAGAAGCTGTGGACGTCTACGATGGCGGCCATGTTGCGATCGGTCGGGTTGGTGATCTCGAACCAGTGGCCGACAGCCTCGCCACCCTCGGTGACATCAAGCGTCAGCCGCTCAAGCTCGCCGCCGAAGTACTGGATGCGCTCGTACTCCTCCGTCGTCCGCGGCTCGTTGGTCAACTGCTTCTCCGCGATGGACTTGAGGAACAGCAGCGTGTCCTCGAACTTCTGCAGCGGCGCGTCGAGGCGCTCGGGCAGCAGGTTGCCGGCGGTCAGCATCTCGCGCGAGTACCACGCCAGCCACGCAAGTCGCGCGTATGTCTCGGGATAGGGCTCAACGTAACCGAGCGGTTGCCCCTCCTCCATCGCCGCGCCCATCTCCGCGCCGGACTGCTTGGCGTAGAGCACGGTATCGTGCCGAAGCTCCGCCCAGCTTGCGAGGGTGGTATTTAGCCCCTTATCGAGCCATGCCGTGGACTGCATGAAGGTCGGGTAGCCGTCGCCGAGCGGCTGAAGCAGCGGGCGCAGGCTGTAGAGCCAGCCCCGGTACATGTTCGAGCGCCACGTTGCCTCGTCGGTCTGCTCCATCTCGGCCGTGACCTTATCAAGCTGCGCCTCGTAGTTGGCGAAGCGATCTTCGTTGTACTGCTCGGTCAGGATCTCGCGGGCGCGATCCGAGCCGAGGGCGGCGGCGACGTCGAGGCCCATCGGCACATCGCGCGCGGTGTCGGCCCCCGGCAAGCCCACCAACGGCGAGACAAGCTGCTGCAGCACCCACGAGTCGGGAATGAAGCGCTGCCCGAGCAGGCGGAACTGCCTGCCCTGCACCTTCGGGTCGCCCACGAAGTCGCCCTCGGCGTTGGCCTCGTGGAAGAACGGGGCGATCTGCGGCGAGGGCAGCTGCTCGCGGGCGGCGGCGATGAACTCATCGAGCCGCCCCTCCGCTGCAAGCTCCTCCAGCGGAAGCAATTCGCCGAAAGTGCTGCGGGCCACCGGCAGGTAGTCCTCGAAGCTCAGATCGTCGGCGCCACCGACGAAGAAGTCGATGGGCCTCGCAAGCGCCTCCCATGTCGAGCGCGCCGGCTCGTTCTCGGCGAGCAACTTCGTCAGCAGCAGCGCCTGCATCGTCTGTGGGCGGTCAACTTCGGTCACGCCGGTCTCGAGGTTCAGCCCTACGAGGCCGTACCACATCATTGCGCGGAAGTAGCGTTGGAGTGAGTCACTGCGCGTGTAGTGGCCCCGGGGGACGAACTGCGAGTAGTGAATGGTGGTGCCGACGATCGGCGAGGCCGCGCGACCCTCATGAGCGTCTATCAGCGCAAGCTCCGCCTCGACCAGTTCTGATACGGCCTCGGGCGCGGTGGCGGCAGGATCAAGCAGCCGCTGCCCCACCGAGAGGTAAGCGAGGTTGCGCATGGCGGCATCCTGCACGAGGCCCTCGGGGGCATCCGCAAGCTGCTGCTCGGCCGCGGCCTGCAGGGCCGCCGTCATGTTGGTCGCCAGCGGGACGAGCCGCTCAGCCTCAAGCGTCCGCAGGGCGAAGTCGTAGATCACATGCCACGCCTGCAGCACGGAGTCGACGGTGATGAAGTTCGCTCCGAGGGGGTTCTCCACGTAGTCCTCGTAGAGCATGAACATCTGCAGCGCCTCATCGGGGACTACTACGAAGCCCACCTCCGCGAGTTGCCGCTTCTGGGGCTCGGTGAGTTCGGAGTAGAAGTCGAGGTTGCGGACATTACCGAGGTCGCGAGGGATTTCGTACGCCTCGGCCTGCGGCGTGATGTTCACGCGGAAGCGTTCGGGCACCTCCGGCATATCGAGCGAGGGGGCCGGCCCGGTGGCCGGGGCCTGCTCGGCATCTTCGTCACGACCATCACAACCGCTAAAGAACGTCGCTGCCACGCACAAAGCGAGAATCGTCACAAGCAGGCGGTCATATCTGCTCACGATGTACCCCTCCTCGAGGGCTCACGAGGCTAGTGCCGCGGGCGACGACGGATCAGGCCCGGGACAAGAGGTACTTCCGTATCAACGTGGGGAAACCTGCATGCCCCGGTCCCGGAGGATGCTACTGGCGGTCCTCGTCAGTGGGTTCCTCGTAGTTCAGGCCACCGAGGCCATCGCCCTCAGGCTGCTCGGCATCGGCTGAGGCCTCCGACGAGGGCTCCTCAGCGGTCTCAGTTTCTTCTGTGCCGGGCTCGGGCTCATCAGTTGGCGTCTCGGCGGAGTGGCCGTTAAGGCCGCCGAGATAGTCGCTCCACTTATCGCTCTCGGGCGCCTGCGGTTCTTCGCTCTCCTCCACAGGCTCGACAGGAGCATCTTCCTGCGCGGGCGCGGGCGGCTCGTTGGGCGCATCAGCTTCGGGCGCGGTGCCCTCATCTGCGCCAGGAGAGGCTTCTTCGGGCTGCTCACCCTGATCCGCGGACGGCTGGTCCTCCGACGGCCGGTAGTCGCGCGGTCCGCGATCGGGTGTCGGCGGCCACGTGATGTCCATGGTGCCTACGTCGGGTTCCTCGCGCGGCGGCTGCACGTTCAATGCCGTCAGGTCCTGTGGTGCGGACTCGGGCGGAGCCTGTTCCTGTCCCGCGGGCGGAGCATCGGTCGTGGCGCCGTGGCCGTTGGGCGGCTTCTGCGCGTAATCGTAGTAGTAGTAGTAATAGTAGTAGTAATAGTCGCCGCCGGTAACCCGCAGCTTGTTGAGCACGATGCCCAGCACATCCGCTCGAGCATGGCGGAAGAGGCGTTCCACGTCGGTCAGCGCGCGTTCTGTGATCTGCCCCGACTCGGTCACGAGGATCGTTCGATCGACCTTCGAGGCGAGGATCGTGGCGTCGGTGAGCATGACGGCCGGTGGCGAGTCGAAGATGACTATGTCCGCCAACTCGACGAGGTCCTCCATCAACCGGGTCATCTGCTCGGACTCGAGCAGCTCCGCCGGATTGGGCGGAAGCGGGCCGCTGGTGAGCACGCGCAGTCCGGGCACCTCCGTTGGAGTGAGCGCCGCTTCCGCGCTCAGATCGCCGACCACTACGTTCGTCACGCCGCGATCGCTTTCGAGCCTGAAGAGGCGGTGCATGACCGGGCGACGCAGGTCGGTGTCAACAAGAATGACCGAGACGCCGCTTTGTGCGTAGGCCACGGCCAGATTCGCGGCCGTGACGGACTTGCCCTCACCGGATCCCGCGCTGGTGACAAGGAAGGTCCGTGCGGGCTTGTCGAAGAGCGAGAACCTGATGTTGCTGCGCAGCGTGCGGTAGGCTTCAGCAGGCGGGCTCTTGGGAGCATCCACCGTCACAAGCGGGCCTGCCTCGTCGGCCCTCAGAGGCACGACGCCGAGCAGGTACAGGTCCGTCACCCGCTGCAGGTCGCTGACCGAGTAGATGGTGTCATCCAGCGCCTCAAGCAGGATCGCGAGCGCGAGGCCTACGAAGAGGCCGAGGGCGCCGGCGAAGAGCAGCGACCGCCCCAGCGACGCCTGTATCTCGCGCGCTCCCTCGGCGGTATCGAAGACGCGGGCGTTGCCCTGCTTGATCGCTTCGGCGAGTCGCGCCTGCCGCAGTTCCCGCTGCAGACTCAGGTAGGCCTGTCGCGCCGCCTCGAGGCGGTCCATCAAGCCCTGCCACGTCTGCCGCGCCTCGGGCAGGTCCTGCATGTCGGTCTGCAGCGTCTGGAGCACACCGCTGGCTGCGTTGACGCGGGCCTGCGCCTCATCCACGGCCAACTGAGCGGCCTTGATCTCGGCCTCGATGTTGACGGTCGTGGGGTTAGGACGGACGTCCGGACCCTCTACCAGCCGCGGCGTCGTCGCAAGCTGTCGCTCGAGTTCCTGCACCAGCGCCCGCGTATCGAGTACCTCGGGATGACCATCAGTATACTGCGCCTGCAGCGTCTCCAGTTGCAGGCGCGCCTGTATCAGACGCTCCTGGATCGCCACCCACTCCGGATTTCTGTCGGGAACGGTATCGATGATCACATCGCCCTGGCTGGCGCGCAGTGACCTCAACTGCTGCAGGCGTGCCTGTGCCGCGCTGAGGTCTGCCTCGGCCTGCCGGCGCGCGTTCTCGAAGGAGTGGAGGTTCGAGACCGTGCTGGTGATCTCAGTCTCGACATCAACGAAGCCCGACGCGCGCGCCACCTGCGCCATTTCGGCGATGACATCCTCCAGCTCGTCGCCGTACTCGGCGACCTGCCGCTCGAGGAACTCACGCGCCATGCGGCTCTCCTGCTGCCTGTCCTCGGTATTCACCTGCACGAACGCCTGCGCCACGTAGTTAGTGAAGTAACGGGCCTTGCGCTCGTCGGGTGACACGGAATCGATGCGCAGCACGTCAGGATTGATCACACTGACGGTGAGTGTCCCCTGTATCTCGGAAGGGGTGGCGATGATGCGGCTCTCGCTGGGGAGTTCGGACAGTCGGCGCGCGGCAAGGCTCGTGACGTCGGTGCTGCGGGCGATGCGGGCGTAGGTCTCCATGGGGACGTCCGGCAGGATGCTCGCGTCGTCTCCGGTGACCCAGAAGAAGCCCTGCGGGCGCTGCTGTACATGGACGAAAGACGTGGCTTCGTAGACTTTCTCGCTCGAGAGCGCGTAGAGGCCGCCCACGAGCGTAGTCACGGCAGTCACGATCAGGATGAACCACTTACGCTTGGAGAGAATCCGGATGTAATCCGGAAGCTCCAAGTGTCGAGGCCTGGCTTCTTCAGCCGCCACGGAATAACACCTGTGAATGCTGCTGCAATGTCTGGCGCGATGGTTCCTTCCCTCGACGTGTCAGACTATAGCATCGGTTGTGATGTTCTGTCAACGTTTTGCGGAATTCACCCGCCAACTTTTGAGCGTCGCAAAGGCGCTCTGGAGGTATAGCTGAGAGATCGGCGAATTCGCTCTCCTGTCACGGGCCACCTCAAAGGCATCATCCTCCCCGGGGGAACAGCGGCAAGCGATGGGCACATCTACGTGGCACAGATCACCCGAGACCGAGGCGTGGCGGCGCGTCCGCGAGCTGTATGCGCGGCCGGATCCGTCACCGGCTGAGGTCGTCTCCCGGATTGTGGCCGCCCTCGACCCGGCCACACGCGTCGGGATGAGCGATCCGGCGGTGGCGACCTGCCTCGGCACGGTGGTCGAGGCCCCGCAGCTTGTTGGCCGGCAGGGGCTGGGCGCCACCCTTGACGCGCTCGGGGTCGGCCGTGAACCCGCCGCGGTCCAGCTTGCGGCGGGGCTACGCTCACGTGCCGAGATGCTCATCGCCCGGGAGGGTTACGCGTCACGCTTCGGCGACCTCTCGCTGGAGGCCGTTGGCACCAGCGCACTTGCGCTGGCGGCGCTCTCGGGGGATGACGCGGGCATTCTAAGCCTGACCTCCGAAGCCGTTGAGTGCAGCCTGGCACAGTATGAGCATGATCGGGGGCTCGCCGAAGCCGCCTCTCTCTTCGTCGGACACGATCTCGACCGCACCTTCCGCTACTTCGTAGCGCGCGACCTCGGCGACTTCATCGGCGGGGAGGGCCTCCCGACCGTGAGTCACGCGAACCGCTTTGAGGATGCCGTGGCGGCTCACTGCCGGGACACCTGGCGCGCTCTGTCTCTTGCTGAGTTCGAGCCGCGGCTCTCCACGGTGGTGGACGTATCGCCGGCCCGGCGGTCTGAGCTGCTCGGGCCAGTGATGGCCGCGGGGATCGAGCAGGGGCTCGCCCTGCTGGCTGCGGGGGGGCTGTGAGCGTGCCGTTTCGGGTGGATGTGATCGACAATATCCCATCGCGCGCGGGGGGACCTCATGCGCAGGAGCGGCAGGCCGACCTGCAGATAGCGTGGGCGGGGCCGGAGGCGAACGCGTCCCGCGCCCTTCGCGCCGTCTACGACCTGGCGACCACACCGCTGCCCGACGAGGCGCTTGATCTGCTTGAGATCGCCACCGCGGTCTACGTTGCGGACATAGCATGCAGGCGGGGTGAGCGCGAGGCATGGCCCCGCTCCATCTCGCTGAGCGTGCCCGTTCGCGATCCTGCCGCGTGGGCGCCGGTCCTGCCCGATCTACACCGCCTTCTCTTCGAGTTGAACCGCGACAGCTTCCAGATCGGCCTGCGGCAGGCGAACTTTGCTGCCTCCGGCGCTGAGGCCATGGGCGGCAGTCATCTCCCGGACGCCGATTGCGTCAGCATGTTGTCCGGCGGGCTCGATTCACTGGCGGGAGCGGCGATGCTCCAGCAGACCGGGCGCAGGCCGATCTACAGTCTGCACCAGTCCGGCAATCCCTCAGTGCGTTCGGCACAGGCGGGTGTGCTGGAGGCGATCGAGAGGCACTGGCCGGGGAGGAGCGCTTCCTGCGCCTGCTCGGTCGAGCCTTCTCCGGGAGGGGCTGAGGCGCTGCCCTACCCCCCGCCCGAGCAGCGCGAACCGTCGCGCCGGTGCCGCTCTTTCCTGTTCATGGCGCTGGCGCTGGCCACTGCTGAGGCGATCGGCGTGGAGGATGTCTTCATGTGCGAGAACGGCGTCATGACGGCGGGCCTGCCGCTGTCGGCCTCTCGCGCCGGGAGCATGTCCACCCACTCGACGCACCCCATGGCGCTTGCGCTGATGAACCGTATCGCCGGGGAACTGGGCCTGCGGGGGCGGCTGATTAACCCGTTCGTCTATCAGACGAAGGCCGAACTGCTGCGGGATGTGCTCGCGCCGGTGCTGAGTGTGGGTGAGATCCAATCAACCGTCTCCTGCTGGGCAGCAGGTCGGGCACCGAGGCCATGCGGGGGGTGCGTGCCCTGCCTGCTGCGTCAGATCGGGATGGCATGGGCTGAGCTTCCCGAGGAGGCGCACATGCTGCAGGTGCTTGAGCGGCCCGAAGACTACGGGGGCACGGATGCGTACGGCAACCTCGTGGACTTACTGCGCCATGCCCGGCAGACGGTGGACGCGAGCGACGCGCAGTTGCTGGGGTTGCAGCCGGGGCTGCTGTCGCTGCAGGCGGCCGGTCTGGAGTTTGCGGAGGTAATCGCGATGCTCCGCCGACATGCGCAGCAGACGCTGGCGGTGGTGGCAGAACGCTACCCGGCCGCCGCAAGGCTGACGGGCTGAGGCGGGGCCGCGACATCACTCCAGCCGGCGCGAATACATCCGGTATTCGATCACCGGCTCAAAGCCCGCCTTCTCATACATGCGCCGCGCCGGTGCATGGCCCTCATTCAGGCCGGTCCCCACGCAGGCGATCTCCATGCCGGCTTCGCGGAAGATCTGCAGTGCCCGCTCGACCTGGGCCGTGCCGATTCCGAGGCCCTGATGGCCGGGCGCGACGGCGTTGTAGTGGATGGTGCCCACTCGGCGGGCGCCATCCAGAGCGTAGCTGATGAAGCCCGCTATCTGACCGTCCACCTCGGTGATGAGGATGCTGCCGATCTCGTCCCAGAGTCTGGACATGACCTTCGGCAGCAACCAGCGATCCCACTGCTCGCCCCCCACGGAGCCGTACTTCTCCTCGAGGGCGAAGTCGGAGCCGATGGCCCAGACTTCGCGCACTATCTGCTGCAGTGCGGGCATGTCGTCGAGCGTCGCCTCACGCATCTCGAGCCCCACAGCGCTCACCTCAGCTAGTCATCCGCGAGTTCGTCTGGGTCCATCTCCTGCTCGACACGCGCCTGCTGCATGATCTGGTTGCGCTTCGCGTTCATCAGTTGCAGCATCTTTCGCTGTTCCATCTGACTGCGGATGCGATCCTTGATCTCGTCGAACTCGGGGATGGCCTCGGGCATGTGCTCATCGCGGCGGATGATGTGAAAGCCCTTCTCAGTCTGAACGGGCTCGGACAGCTCCAAATCGGACGTAAGCGCAAAAGCGGCCCGCTGGAAGGGGCTGTCGCCCCGGGTGATGACACCGAACTCGCCGCCGTCGTCCTTGGTGTAGGGGTCGATGGACCATTCGCGGGCCGCGTCCTCAAAGGGCTTGCCGGCAATGATCTCGCCGCGGATGCGCTGGGCTTCAGCGAGGTCCGTGACGCAGATGTGGCTCACGCGCATGCGCTCGGGCTGGCGAAGCTGCTCGCGCGAGGCATCGTAGACCTGGCGTACCTCCTGATCGGTCACATTGGCGGCGTCGCCGACGAGGCGCTCGAGGTACAGCTCATTGCGAACCCAGTGGCGGAAGGCGTAGGGCGTCATCTTCTGGCGCGCCAGCCACATCGAGAAGTTCTCGCCCGAACTCATCGAGCCGAGGTCTATATTGCGCTGAAGAGTCTCGGCGCGCTCCATGACCTCCTCGTCGGTGACGGTGATACCCGCCTCCGCTGCGGCCTGCGCGATGGCAAGCTCCTGGATGAGGCCGCCGAGGGTGATGTCGCCCCAGCGATGTAGAAGCTCATTGTGAAGCTGGTCGGCGACAATGGGCTGCCCGTTGACGGTAGCCATTATCGGGGACTGCTGCGCGTTGGCCGGGACGATGCCCGCTACGGCGATGAAAGCGATTGTCGTTACGATGATACGGCGCAAGTGCTGCATCAGATCTCTCCTCCGACTCGAAGTGCGGTAGCTACGGCCTCTCGCCCGCTTCATCTTCATCTGCTGGGTCGGCCTCAAGTGCCTCTGGCGGCGGGATGACCGCGGCGGCCTCATTACCTCTGACAGTCACCGGCACGTCAAGGTTCGCCGACAGCGTCGCCAGCCGCTGTATGATCTTCGCTGCCCGTGCCTCTTCCGGATAGATCGGCCCGCAGCGGCCGATCGGGATCCAAACCGGAACCATGCGGATCTGCCACCCCTCGTCTTCGGTCCAGTCCAGATCGAAGATGGCGCTCTCCATCCGCTCGCCCTCGCGCTGGTCGAAGACGAAGTTCCCACAGCTATAGAGTATCGGGACGCCGTTATGTTGCCCGACGCCCTGAAGCGTGTGCGGGTGATGGCCGATGATGAGATCGGCGCCCGCCTCGATGGCGGCTTTAGCTGTCTCCTGCTGCCGTTCCGTGGGCACATCCTGATACTCGTTGCCCCAGTGTATCGAGACAAACAGCAGGTCGCACTTCTCATCCGCGGCGGCTATGTGCCGGGCGAACTCCACCCGCTCGCGATCCACCTTGCACCAGCTTCCGTGCTCGAAGCTCAGATCGGTGCAGGCGACGAAGCCGAGCGTAAGCCCGTCAACCTCGAAGAGCGCGGGCTCCCACGAGCGCTCGCGCTCTTTGTGCGCGCCGCAGTAGGCCACGCCCGCGCTTTCGAGATGATCGAGCGTCTGGAGCATGCCCGCGGTCCCCGGATCGAGGCAGTGGTTGTTCGACAGCGCCACGACGTCTATACCGCCGTCAACAAGCACATCCACGGCCGCCGGGTCGGCGCGGAATATGCAGCTCTTCGGTGCATGTGCCCCGGTGGTGGACAGGGGGCTCTCGAGGTTGGCAAAGGTGATGTCCGCCGACCGCAACTCATCGCGTACTTTCGCGAAGATGCTTTCCGCGCCATTGGTCTTGATCCGCTGCCCGACGGTCCGGTCGAGCATCACGTCGCCTACTACCACCATGCTGAAGCTGCGCGGTGGCGGCGGTGGCGGCGGCACGGGGTCCCCACCGGCCACTCCCTCTTCGATCGGCGCCGCGGCGGGCTGATTCCCTGCCAGGCCGATCATAGTGCAGCCGGCGAGACTGATGATGAGGCACAACGATAGCAGGAGCCAGACGCAGTGGTTTCCGGTCAAGACGCTCTTCCTTTTGCTGAAGATACCGCACCGTGCCACCCCCGCCAGCAGGCTACAGGATAGGTCATGATGGGGAGAAAGTCAACGAGCGCAAAGAGTGGCCGCGGACGGGGCGGGCGAGTGGCAGGTATTGCACCAGACCCGCGGAAATGAGGTTGTGACGGCGGTGTTCACGGGGATCGGGCGAGAGGTGGAGCGTGATGGAGGAGGCGGGCTACGAGAACCTGCCGCATACCGCGGACGTGGCCATCCGCGCCTGGGCGCCGGACCTGCGGGGCTTGATAGAGCAGGCGGCGCGCGGCATGATCGAGATGATGTACGAGCCGCTTCCCGAGCCAGGGCAGTTCATCCAGATCATCGGCGAGGGCGATGGGGCTGAGGACCTGCTGATTGACTGTTTGAGGGAGATTCTGCTGCTCCCGGAGCTAAGTGGCCTGATTCCGGTCTCCGTGGCGGTGCAGAACCTCGGGGAACGACGGGCCGTCTGCCTTGTTGGGGTGGTAGCTCAACCGCACGAGGGTGTGCAGATTCAGCAGCAGATCAAAGCTGTGACTTACCACGGGCTCGAGATCGCAAGGACCGCCAGGGGCCTTCAGGTAGAGGTAGTCTTCGACGTCTGACCGCCGCCGGTGCAGGGGGGAGACACTGAGTCCCACTGCGCTGTAACATTATACCTTAAACGAGGCAATCACCATTGGAGGGTGTCGCATGGCCGGGCCCGACGCTCTGCAGCGCGACAGCTTCGGCGACAGTGCGGACGTGACTGATCGCCGTCTCGCAATTCTCGCGCGCGGAGGCAATTCGGAAGCATTCGACACCCTGATCGAGCGCCACCACGCCTCGATCTTCCGGCTCTGCTGGGCCATGCTCTGCGATCGATCCGATGCGGAGGATGCGGTGCAGGAGACCTTTGTTCGCACCTATCAGAGTCTGCCTCGCTACGACACAGAGCGCGCTTTTGCGCCGTGGCTGCGGGGTGTGGCCGCGAAGGTCTGTCTACAGGCCCTGCGGCGCCGCTCACGGCACGCCCAGCGGCAGAGTTCGCTGGAGGATGACTTCCGCGAACCGGCCGCTCCCGAGCCGCCGGAAGTATCGCAGCTTGCGACCGACGCTGTTGCGGCACTGGCAGAGCTGAACGAAACGTACAGGCTGCCGTTGACCCTGTTCTATCTGCACGAGGCCTCGGTGGCTGAAGTCGCTGAAGCCCTGGGGATCAGCCCCGGCGCCGCGCGTGTGCGGCTGCACCGGGGGCGTGAACAGCTAAAAGAGATGCTGATGAACGATCATGAGAGATGAAATGGCTTACAACAACAATTGCGAACACCCGAGGCGGCTGATCCATCTCGCGCTTGATGGTGAGCTGCCGGAGGAGGATGCGCGCCTGCTGGAGCAGCATCTTCAGGAGTGCGTACCCTGCCGCCGGGAGTATGAGGAGCTGGGACGGCTCGCCGACGCGCTCCGTGAGGGCCTCGTCGCCGTGGCGACACCGGAGCCGCCGGTTGAGGCGATCCGCAGCCGGCTTGCGCAGACCCGCCGCCCGCGTGTGGCGTGGAACGTCTGGCTGCCGGCCGCGGCGGCAGTGCTGCTTGTCATCGGCCTGCTGGCATCACGACCGGCGCTGCGCGGCTCGCCAGTTGAGGCAGCGCCCGCCGTGGTAACAAGCGGCGGCGACGCGATCCACGTCTTCGCGCCGAACGCCACGGTCGCCTATCCGGGGCATACCGGAGTGGCGCTTGAGGAAGAATCAGTGGCGTGGGGGCTCTCGGGTGAGAAGATAGAGATGGAGTTCGCGGTCGGCGCCAGAGTGGAGTTCAGCGACGAAGCCGTGGTCCGCATCGGTCATGACGAGATTGACCTCTACAAGGGCGACCTTAAGGCAGACCTGACTGATGCTCGCGAACCTTTCACCATCAGCACCCCGTGGGGACGCTTCAGCGGCGCCGGCTCGGTCTTTTCGGTGCGCACGAACGTGAACGGAGCCCTCGCGCGAGTCGCGGTCATCGAGGGCAACGTCACCGTGGACTGGCAGGGCCGCGATCAGATACTATCACGCGGAGAGACAATGGTGCTTGAGCCTGATCCGGAACGTACTGTAGCATCGTGAGGGCACGGCCGGACGGGCCGGGTTTTTGATTGACCGGAGGATGAGCCGTATGAACAGGAAATGCAGCATTTTGACTGTGATCGTCGTGCTTGCTCTGACGGCGGGGATGGCCCACGCCGCTACATTCTCAATCACGGTCGTGGATAAGGCGACCGGCGGGCCACTGTCGAAGGCGCTTGTTGTGGTGATGAGCGGCGAGTCGGTCTCCAAGACGGCCAAGACCTCCAACCAGGGCACATGGTCAGACACTGTCCCGGCTGGAGCCAACCGCTGGGTGGTATCGAAGACGCCCTACTTCTGCGAATCGGCCGCAATCTCGTTCGATGCGCAGGGAAACGCCTCCGTGCGCGTCGAGATGCGCAGGCATAGCTCCGATGACTACAAGCGCCTCGGGCGCATCGTCGGCTTCGTACGCGCGGCGGGTGGTCAGCCCATCCCGAATGCGACGCTGGTGCTGCTGAAGGGGAATGCGCCGGTGGGCGCTACTCAGCCGGAGAATCCGGCGGGCGTCTATGAACTGCAGTGGTTCCCGCCAGGCTCCTACACTGTGCTCGCGACGGCTCCGGGCTTCAAGAGCGCGAAATACGCCGGCCAGAGTATCGCCGCCGGCGAGAGTGTCATGCTCGACATCACGCTGCAAAAGTAGAGTGTGCGAAAATAAGCGGGCGGATGCGAAGCGGCACCGGAACAGCGGAGCGGCTTCGTTCGTCAGTGGAACTGTATGAGAGGGACTATGCCGATAATTCTGTTGACCCTGTTCGTGGCGCTGATCGGCGCCCCGGGCTATGCTGTCGCCTCCGATCCGCCCTTCTCGCCTGAGTATGAGGAGAGTGTCGGGCGCGAGGCCGCCGCACAGGTCGAGGCGGAGTACACCCGCTACGAAGATGAAGAGGCGCAGGCGAAGGTTGACGCAATGGTCGCGGAGATCGCAGCGGCGAGCACGCGCCCGGAGATCGATTACGATGTGCGCCTGCTCGACACCGACATCGTGAACGCCTTCAGCCTCCCCGGCGGGATCATCTTCGTCACGAAGGGCCTGCTCGAGGAAGTCGGCTCCGATCACGAACTCGCGGGAGTCCTGGCGCACGAGATCGCGCACAACTGCACCTACGATGCGCTGGAGCAGGCGAAGCGCAATGAGAAGCTGTTCACCGGCAGCGTGGCGGCGCTGATCGCCTCAATCCTGCTCGGCGCGCCCTCTGACGTGGTCTCGACCGTGATGGTCGCCGGCGAGTATGTCCGCCGGGGTGTGCTTGGCGGTTACTCCATCAAGATGGAGACGGCCGCCGATCAGCACGCGGTGGATTATCTGCTCGCCACGTCCTACGATCCGGTCGGGATGCTCACTTTCATGGAGCGCCTCGCGGCCGAGTACCGTCGTAAGCCGCAGTTGCAGCTTGGGTTCCTGCAGACTCACCCTGAAGCCCCGGACCGGGTGCGCGACCTGAGCGACTACCTGAACCGGTCAGGCGTCGAGATCAACCGGCGCGCGACCACCGACTGGGAGCGCCCGACCGCGGAGTTGCACGAGCCTGAGGAGGGCGAGCCCTACGTTCGCGTCGTCCTGTGGGAGGTGGAGATCTTCAAGGTGCTGGCCGCCGGACCCGATCATGAGACGGCGATGGCGCGGGCCGAGAAGATCGTCTGTCGCCTCACGGGCGCGCTCGAAGACGGTATGCGCGCATTCCAACTCCAGCAGACCGAAGTGGGCGGCAATCCCGTCATTGGCATGCAGAACCGGCCGATACTTACGATCTATCCAGAGGACGCTGAGGCTTACGCTACCGACCAGCGGACGCTGGCGGATGAAGTGGACTACGCGCTGCGGCGCGCGCTCTTTAAGGAGCAACTGAACCGACTCTACTAGACCTGATGCAGCCTCGCGGCCCCGACTACACTGCTGTCGGGGCCGCTTTATGTACAGAAGGCCGCGGTAGAGCAGTAAGCGAAATAACATCGGTCCACGATTCTCTGTCACCGGGAGAGCCGATCACGATGCGGATCATCGCTCCTCTGTGCGTTCTGTTCATGCTGACAGCGGCCTGTCTCGCCCACGCGGACACCTGGTACGTCGCCATCGAGGGCGACGATACCGCTCCCGGCACTTCGCTTGCGACTGCGTTCCGCACCATCAACCGCGGCGTCGAGGCGCTGCAGGGGCCGGGCGATACGCTCATCGTCGGCCCCGGCATCTACCACGAGGAAGTCTTCGTTGAGAAGAGCGGCACCCCCGATCAGCCGATCACGATCAAAGCGCTCATTCCGGGCCGGACGGAGCTTGTCGGCAGCGTCAGGCTCACCGACTGGCGGCCGGTTGAGGACCGCCCGCAGGTCTTCGTCACCGAACTCGACCGCCCGTGCTACCTCGTTTACGAGAAGGACAGCGGCACCGAATACACGGAGATGGCGAACCTGCGCCTTGTGCAG
>LSQX01268238.1_pt1 | contig 15145 bp, 16 predicted proteins | sample 654561 | NCBI WGS metagenome assembly LSQX01 (sample SAMN04489861, study PRJNA283612) | anaerobic digester metagenome | isolation source: 4 biogas reactors fed with cattle manure at either 37C or 55C with and... | place: Denmark: Kongens Lyngby | collected 2014 | reverse complement strand
GTGGATGGAACAGGGTAAAGATGTCCTAATTGTTTATGATGATTTATCTAAACACGCGATTGCCTATCGAACCATGTCACTCTTGCTCAGAAGACCACCGGGAAGAGAAGCTTATCCTGGAGATGTTTTCTACTTACACTCGAGACTTCTAGAAAGAGCTGCCAAGCTTAATAACAAACATGGTGGTGGTTCAATGACAGCTCTACCAATCATTGAGACTCAGGCTGGTGATATAAGTGCGTATATTCCGACAAATGTTATTTCGATAACAGATGGTCAACTCTTCTTACAAGTTGATAATTTCAATGCGGGCATTCGTCCTGCGATCGATACCGGTTTATCGGTCTCGCGTGTTGGTTCCAATGCTCAAGTGAAGGCTATGAAGCAGGTGTCGGGATCCCTAAAACTAGAACTGGCACAATATCATGACAATCTATCGTTTGCTCAGTTTGGCTCGGATCTGGATGAATCGACACGAAAGACACTGAATCATGGTGGTAAGATTGTTGAATTGTTCAAACAACAACAGTACCAACCTATGTCACAGGACAAAATGATTGTGTCATTGTTTGCGATGAAGCACGGCTTCTTCAGTCAAATCGAAACTGATAAAGTGCTCGCTTTTGAGGAGTACCTACTGAAACACGTAGATCCAGTATTGTTGAGTGAAATCAAGGAAGAGCAGGATATAAGTGATGAGCTGGGTCACAAACTGAAGGATAACCTTGCTACGATTGTCGAGGAGTATCTGTTGGTCCATGGGGTAAACCCAGATGGCCAGTAAACTTGAAACTAAAAAAAGAATCAAATCGATTCAATCCATTCGTAAAACAACCAATGCGATGAGGTTGGTCTCTTCGATAAAGCTACGTAAAATGAGAGTTACTTTTGAGAGAACCAAAGAATACGCTGAAACTATTGAAATGATGTTACGACGTATCTTAACTCAGGGTGAGAGTGAAGTGGAATGGCTCAAGAGTGAGTCAGAACATGAAGTCGTTCTCGTGATTGCATCTGACATGGGGCTTGCTGCTGGTTACAATACCAATATTTTCCGCTTAATCGTTGAGCAACTGAGTAAGGAAGCGGAACTAATCGTCATTGGTAAAAAGAATCGCTCATTGCTAAAAGAGTATGGCTACCAGATTAATGAGACACCGATTTATTCTGATGAGTTTGATTATGTTGAGATAGCTCGACTAATGGACGAACTGGTGGTTCGTTATCAGAATAATGAAATTGGAAAAATCAGTATTATCTATACTAAATTTATCAATGCGATGAGCTTTGAAGCTAAGTTAAGGCAGGTCCTACCGATAGAGACTAAGGATGAAGAGATTGATGCTTATAGTCATTATACTGAATATGAGCCCAATGAAGCGGAGATTATGAATCGTCTGGTGCCTCAATATTTGAAATCCATCATGTATAATTTGTTTTATGAAAGTAAAACATCAGAACAATCTTCACGTAGATTGGCAATGGAACAGGCAACAGACAACGCAGATGAATTGATTGAAGATCTACAATTGAAATACAACCAGGCACGACAAGCCTCAATTACTCAAGAGCTGACAGAAATTGTCGCTGCTGGGGAGAAGTAAAGGAGTAACCATGAAGAATACGGGAACAATCGTACAGGTCATTGGACCAGTTCTTGACATACGTTTTGAAGATAACAATATTCCAGAACTCTATAATGCTATTGAAATTCCACTAGCAGATGACATTCTAGTCGCTGAGGTAGCTCAGCATATTGGTGATGATTTAGTGCGCTGTATCGCTATGGCAGGTACAGATGGTCTTGTTCGAGGAACACAAGCCTTTGATACAGGAAATCCTATTTCTGTACCAGTTGGTGATCAAGTTCTTGGAAGAATGATGAATGTGTTGGGGAATCCTATTGATGAGTTGGAAGATTTTTCCGAAGAAGTGAAGAGAGTTCCAATTCACCGGGATGCACCGAAGTTTACAAGTCAACAGACTGAATCCGTTATTTTCGAGACAGGCATCAAGGTCATCGATCTTTTATGCCCCTATCCTCGTGGAGGTAAAGTGGGACTCTTTGGTGGTGCTGGTGTAGGTAAAACAGTTTTAATTCAGGAACTAATCAATAACATAGCTATTAAACATGAGGGTACTTCGGTAGTAGTTGGTGTTGGTGAAAGAACTCGTGAGGGTAATGACCTTTACAATGAAATAAAAAACGCAGGAATTTTGGATAAGACGACACTGGTTTATGGACAGATGAACGAGTCACCTGGTGCGAGAATGCGGGTGGCCCTATCGGGTCTAACCATGGCAGAACACTTCCGTGATGAACAGAATAAAGACATCTTACTATTTATTGATAACGTATTCCGCTTCATTCAAGCGGGCTCAGAGGTTAGTGCCCTTCTTGGTCGTATGCCCTCTGCCGTTGGATATCAACCGACCTTATCAACCGAGATGGGACAGCTTCAAGAGAGAATCACCTCTACTGAAACTGGTTCAATTACATCAATCCAAGCGGTCTATGTCCCAGCGGACGACTTAACTGATCCTGCTCCTGCTTCAGTGTTTTCGCACTTAGATGGAATCACTGTTCTTGATCGTAATATCGCGGCCTTAGGACTCTACCCAGCTGTTGATCCATTGGCGTCCAATTCAAGAATGCTCGATCCTTTGGTGGTCGGTGAGGAACATGTTGAGGTTGCTCACCGTGTTCAAAACATCTTACAACGTTATAAAGACTTGCAGGATATTATTGCGATTTTAGGAATGGATGAATTATCAGATGAAGACAGAGTGACCGTGAATCGTGCTAGACGAATTCGTAATTTCTTGTCACAACCTTTCTATGTGGCTTCTTCATTTACGGGTACAGAAGGCAAGTATGTCTCAATTGAGGATACCATTCGTAGCTTTAAAGAAATCCTAGATGGCAAGGTGGATGATTTACCGGAGTCAGCTTTCTTATTTGTCGGTTCAATCGATGAAGCAAAAGCGAAAGCTGAGCAGATGTAATGTTCAGAATTCGTATTGTGACCCCAGAGGGCTTCTATACAGAGGATGAAGTGGCGATACTGAATATCGTAACCCCAGAGGGTGAAATGGGAATATTGGAGAATCATATTCCGGTAGTAGCGAGCCTGGAGATTTCGATTATCTCGACGGATAATGGCACTAGAAAATACTATGCTATCGGTGAGGGGACATTACAGTTTCAGAATAACCTTGCCTTACTATTAGTAGATTCGTGTGAAGCGGAATCAGAGATCGATGTCGAAAGAGCACTCGAGGCTAAGAAGAGGGCTGAGAAGAGAATTCAGAGCGAGGATCATCGTGTTGATTTAACTCGGGCTCAAAAAGCTTTGAAGCGTGCGAGAACGCGGCTCAAATTGAGGGGACGTTATTAAATTGACTACCTTGATGTTAAGGCTCGTAATCCTTATTCCTATGATAATTCTCTATACTGTCTTGCTGGTTGTAGCGAATGTTGTCTATATGCCTGAAATGGCTCCAGCTTATATCTGGATTGCCTATTTTGTCATGATTGGTTTAACTTCACTGATTGTATTTAAATCTAAAACGTTGAAAGCAATGACGACTAAGGAGGAAGATTACTAAGTATGAAAGGTAATAGTTTGGATAGAATATATAGTTAGAGCACTTCACTTATTAGTGAAATGCTCTTTTTTTAAAAGAAACCACAGTACCAAAAGGAGAGTCTCAAATCACAGCCTTAATGAAACTGTCATTTGTGATAAGATTATTGCTAGGTATAGGCAGACACGAATATTTGCGTTTTCCATGTTTTGGCTAGTTTATTGAGTCAACACAGAGTGAGTAGAAAGGAATAAGAGTATGTATTTCTTGGGAATCGATGGAGGTGGAACGAAGACTTCGTTTCAATTAACCAATGAAGCAGGAGTAGTATTAGCAAGTCTAGAAAAGATGCCAACTAACTATTTGGTCGATGGGCTAGAACAAGTTAAGAATGTTTTTAAGCAAGGGGTCATTGAGATATGTAAAGAAGCTAATATCCAGGTATCCGATATCACGCGTTGTTTTACATCGGTCGCTGGTTTCGGTGATATCAAAAGTGATGAACCAATCGTTATTAACGAGTTACAGACAATCTTTCCTGAGCTAGATTTATTAGTAGGAAACGATACCGAGAATGCGCTGGCAGGTAGTCTAGCTGGTAAACCTGGGATTAACATCATAGCCGGGACAGGATCGATCGGCTTAGGAAGAGATACTGAGGGTAACACCTTACGCTGTGGAGGTTGGCACCATCTCTTCGGAGGTGATGAAGGTAGTGGTTATTGGATAGCGTCGAAACTACTGTTAGCCTTCACTAGACAAAGTGATGGACGAGACAAGAAAACATATTTGTATCAATATTTGAAAGACAAGTTTAGCTGGACTGATGATTCCCAGATGTTAACCATGATCATTGAACAGTGGCAAGAGAAGCGTAGTAAAATCGCGAGTCTGGCTGTTGAGGTGACTCATTGTGCAAATCAGGGGGATGAAGTCTGTATCTCCATCTTGAAACAGGCTGCCAAAGAGCTATCAGAAATTGTGCTTGGGATTGCGAGGGGACTCAATCTAAGAGATATAGACGTCTCCTATTCGGGAGGAGTCTTCAAGGCACAATCGTTTGTCTTGGGGCCTCTGGCTGCTTACTTAAGTGATTATCATTTGAAACTGGTTGAACCAATCTTATCACCGGCAGCGGGTGCCATCATCCTTGCTATGGAGGGTAAGGTATCAAAGTTTCCTATTGAACAGCTCAAACAGATAGAATAAAAGCTACCCAACGGGTAGCTTTTGTATATTAACTTATCTCTGAACCATCATCGACTTGTGGGACTTCAACCACTTGATAGTGATCACCATCAGAAGCACTTAAGATCATGCCATGGCTCATTTCACCACGTAGTTTAATAGGCTTCAGATTCACACACACCAAGACCTCTTTATTGATAAGTTGGGAAGGTTCATATGACTTCGCAATCCCACTAACAATCTGTTGGACCTTATCACCCATATCAACTTGGAACACTAACAAGCTATCCGCATTGGGATGTTTCTTACAACTAAGGATGGTTCCCTTACGAAGTTCCAGCTTATTGAAATCCTCAATCGTGATTTCTGGTTTGTGATCTAGCTTGATTGTAGGACCAGCTAGTAGCTCCAGGGTTTCCTCTACGTTGAAACGAGGGAAGAGAGCGGTAGGAGTCTTCGTGATTTCGAGATTATCTTCCAGTAAACCGAAAGTGAAACTTGATTCGTAGCTACGTTGTTGGGTGTTCAATTGATTCAGAATGTTATCGGATGTCTCTGGGATAAATGAGCGAAGATTAATCGCAGCAATCCTAATGGACTCCAATAGGTTATAGAGGACTGTTTCCAAACGATCTCGATTGGCTTCGTCCTTAGCGAGGTTCCAAGGGAGTGTCTCATCGATGTATTTGTTACTGCGGCGAAGGACTTCCATGATTTCACTAATCGCGTCAGCGACATGGAGGTCTTCCATTTTATCTGAGACAGCCTTTGACAGGTTACTAACAGTAGAGACTAGGCTCTCATCCATCGTGTCACTCACGTGCTTGTTAGAAAGGGTGCCACCAAAATATTTGTTGACCATGGACAAGGAACGATTAACCAAGTTACCTAAAACATTCGCTAAATCGGTATTGATCCTCTCAATAATCATTTCATAAGTAATGTTACCATCTCTCTCGAATGGCATTTCATGTAACATGATGTAGCGGATGGCATCAACCCCAAAGACCTTCGTCAAATCATCAACATAAATGACGTTACCCTTTGATTTGCCCATCTTGTTATCACCGACAAGTAACCAAGGGTGACCAAAAATCTGTTTAGGCAAAGGAAGGTCCAAGGCCATCAAGAAGATAGGCCAGTAGATGGAGTGGAAACGGACAATGTCCTTACCAATCAAGTGTAGGTCAGCCGGCCAGTATTTCTCGAACAACTCACCATTATTACCATCAACATCATAACCAAGTCCGGTAATATAGTTCATTAAGGCATCGAGCCAAACATAGACTACGTGTTTATCATCGAACGTTTGGATACCCCAATCGAAGGTGGTTCTCGAAATCGCAAGATCCGTTAGACCAGGCTTAATGAAATTGTTAATCATTTCGTTCTTACGGGATTGAGGACGAATGAAATCGGGATTATCAAGGATGTGCTGTTCAAGCTGTTTCTGATACTTAGATAGTTTAAAGAAATAGGATTCCTCTTTTTCCTTGTGAACTGGGCCACCACAGACTAAGCAATGACCATTCTCGATTTGACTCTCAGGATAGAACGACTCACAGCTGATACAGTACCAGCCTTCGTATTGTGCCTTTTCAATATCGCCCTGGTCGACAAACTTCTTGAAGGCCTTCGCGACTTGTTCTTTATGATAGTCTTCAGTAGTACGAATGAAATGGTCATAAGAAATATTCATGTGATCAAAAAGATTACGAATAGTGGTAGAGACCCCATCGACAAACTCCTGAGGGCTAACATTAGCTTCGCTAGCCTTCTGAGCGATCTTCTGACCATGTTCGTCAGTTCCGGTTTGAAAACGGACATCATAGCCCTGTTCTCTCTTATAGCGCGCAATCGAATCCGCAAGAACAATCTCGTAGATGTTTCCAATATGGGGTTTGCCAGAGGTATAAGCAATGGCAGTCGTGATGTAATAAGGTTTATTTGTCATAGTAACACTCCTACTGTAAAACTGAATTAATTATAAGCTATAAATGGGTGGCATGCAATTAGAGGCGTTGATTGTAAATCGGCTTAACATGGGAACGATTGCGATAAATTACAACGAAAGTCAATAACAGCGTGACTCCATTCATTACCATAATAATCATACGGGAATCGTACACTTCACCTAAAGCCCCCCATAGGACTTGACCAATAATCAAGCCAGTGGTGGTAATGGTCTGGAACACGCCATTGAAGCGTCCACGCATGGAATTAAGAACATGAGCCTGGGTCGAAGAGATCCGGATGTTGAAACTGGTCACTGCCAGAATCCCAATCACAAAGTTCATTAGTAACATCACTTGGAAAGGTGTATACAGGTAGACTCCGTGCAAAATACTAATAACGACATAGACAGTCATAGCAATATTAAACTTCCATTTAGTTGGCAAAGCAAACCGATAATGGAGGAAACCACCAATGAATCTTCCTAGAACATTCGCGAAAGAGATAAAGGTATAGCGTTGATAGCCAAGGGAAGGTACATTCTTGAAGTATGGCATTTCCAACGTCTGTGAAACAGAAAATTGGAAGAGTGAGTTACAGAAGAAATACAGGGTAATAAACAGAAGGCCCTTTTGAGCGAGTAGGTATTTGAAACCCTGTGAGTATTCTTTCTTGAAATCCTTCATTTGATACTTCTGAGATTCATTCTGAAGGTGTACCTCATTCGCATCGATCTTTGTTTCAAACACAGCTGCTACGAAGAAGCATAACGCATTAAAGATGAACAGGATTTCCAGTCCAATCGACTGATGGACAAAGGCAGCAACGGGCGTCATTAGAGCAGCGATAGGGTAGATCATGGAAGAGATAGAATAAGCCTTGGAGAAATTACCCTTAGATATTAGTGAGGGGTAGAGGCTGTCATAGGCTACTTGATAGATGCTATCGATGGTACCAATTAAGAAGGCGAGTATCAAAAAGATCTGATAGTTTAAAAAACCATAGTTCAAGCCTAAGAAGATAAATAGGAAGGTGAAAGAGGAAATGAAGTCTAGTGAATAAATCACTTTCACTCTAGAGAAGCGATCCAGGAAGGTACCCGCTATCATGGGCACGAATAGCCGAGGTAGACTGTTGAGGGCCAAATAGAGGGCAAAGGCGAAGCTGGAATTGGTAAGCTCCAGTATCAGTACCGCTAAAGCAAAAGAAGAGACCGCGTTTCCTAACATTGAAACCACAGTCCCAAAGGTGAGTATCGTAAAATTCTTATTCCATAGCTTTTCCACTGAGCTTCACCCGCAATCTTATGAAAGTATAGCATTTTCCCATAAAAAAAGAAGATAACTCTTAGTTATCCTCCTGTTTGGCTAAACACTCTGGGCAGATGCCATAGAAATAGGCCATATGGCTGTGGACTGTTCCACCGAATTTCTCTTCAACTTCTTTATTTAGCTCATGGTGCATCATGTCTTCGATATCCATGATCCGATTACACGAGAGGCAGTGGAAATGGTAATGCTGGTTTAGATTGGAGTCATATACATATCCGAAATCAGGATGCTGGATCCGATTAACAAGTTCATTATCGTATAGATATTTTAAATTACGATAGACCGTCGCGATACCAATCGAATGGTCTTCAATCGCTAGGCGCTTATAGACTTCTTCAGCGGTTAGGTGTCCCTTCGCATCTCTAATGACTTCAAGAATTCTCTGACGTTGCTTCGTAGGTTTAACACTCATGAAATCATCCTTTCAACTTTTGATACTGATTATCATTCACAAATAAAGTATAACACTTTACGCTGGATAATCAATCCATGTGATTGAAAAAACACTAGCGATGCTTCTGTTGAGTGCTCTTTTCGAAGTTCACCTTATTTACCACACCACGCAATTGGTAACCCTCACCAATTAGTTCACTCTCGTCATAAACACGGGTCATGAATTTGTGGAGTCTGTCCTCTGTGCCGACATAGCTCGCAATACAGGTGACCTCACTACCCTCTGGTGTAGGTTTCAGGTGCTTGATATGGATGGCCGCTCCGACAGAAATGTTGCCCTCTGGCAAATATTGGGAGAACCATTCATTACAAGTGCCTTCCATGAAGGCAATCATAGCGGGTGTTGAAAAAACATCGGCTTTTCCTGAGCCATAGGTGCTCGCAAGATCCTGATTAGTCACTATTTTCTTAGCACTGAACTCAATATTCAATGGGGCATTAATTGTCATTGGCTACCTCGCTATCACTGATGATGGATGAATAATCGAAGAAGCCTTGAGCACTACCTGATACCTTTGGTAGGACACCATCCCATTTGGCATAGAAGCGGTCGATTTCCATTTGTCTGAGAATGTTCTCAGATAATGACGATTGTAAGATATCATTGGCCTCTTTAGTCTTCTGAGCTTCAATGACCTTGGCTTGACCTTCAGCTTCGGCTTTCTCTTGTAGATAGAGTGCGGTTTCAGCGTCCTTCTTGGCGATGGCCTCTCTGGCGATTGCGTCTTCTACACCTTGTCCAGCGTCAGTATCGACGAGAATTAAACGCTCAAGGGTGATACCATCACTTTCGAGTTCACTAGATAGCAGATCTTCCGCTGAGCTTACGACCTCAGCCCGGCTGGCTCCTAGGATGTCCATGACGTTGTATTGTGTCGTTGTGGTTTCTAGGGCTTGTTGGGTTGTTTTGGCGACCATGTCACTGACATCGGTTTTGTTGCCGTATTTTCTGAAGTACTGGTTGATGTTTTCCCGGGAAATACGGATTTGAAGCTGAATCTTGGAATCCAACCATTGGCTGTCATTGGTTTGTACTGAGATTTCATCGAAGCTTAATAGTTGAACCCTTAAATCTAGGATGTATACCTTGTCCCAGGGTGCTTTAATGGAGAGACCCTCTTCGACTGGTTCGTCACTGACACCGCCCGATAGCGCATTGTAGCGGATACCAAGATGGTTGGCGGGTACGGAAACGATCATGTTAATAGCAAGGAAAACTAAGACCACCCCGATGATGATAACGAGGATACCACTGGTGGCTTTCTTGGCATAGTTCTTCTTACTATGTACGGTAAATTCTTCGCTCATTAGGCACCAACTCTTTCATTAGCAATACGGATCATGTGTTTACAGCGAACAAGTGAGTAGATGCGTCCTTCTTCATAGAGGGTAAGTTCTGGTACGTCTAGTTCTACTGAAAAGATGGGTTCTTCCTTCTGAATGTGGGCTTCAAGGATTGGTAATGCGTAGTGGGGATATTTGGCTACTTTCTTGGCAAGTTTTTCGACGAGCTTCGTATGATATTTTGCCTGTTTTCGATATTTCTCCCCGAGTTTTTGGTTCTGATTGTTTTGAAATTCAACTTCTTCGTTGATAATTTCTACAAGTTTTTGATTGATCATGTCTTATTACCTCCTCAGACTGCTTTATTATATCAACATTGATGGCTATTATGGAACGATTGCTATCAAGTGTGACAAATTATTCATAGAGAGCGTTTAGAGTTGTGTGTTATCAAAGAGTGTGATAGTGTATTAGTAGGTACTAATACACTGGAAAGGAGGCACTATGTTTAATATAGACTATAAGAGTCAAAGCCCTATCTATGAGCAAATTATTGATCAAACGGTACTCTTTTTGATGGAAGGCATACTTGAGGGTGGCGATCAATTGCCCTCAGTTCGAGAGTTAGCTCTTAGTTTGGGGGTAAATCCCAATACCGTTTCGAAAGCATATGGGGAACTGGAACGACGGGGTTATACTGAGAACGTCGTTGGTAAGGGTACTTTTATTAGGAAGTCACACCAAGTTGAAAAGGACTTACAGAATCACTTCAAGGAATCTTTACGATCTTTGTTGGAAGAAATGAGACGAATGGGTCTCACTAATGACTATATACAACAACTGGTTACGACAGTACTTAAGGAGGAAGAGAATGTTACAGATACAGAATCTTAAAAAGGGCTTTGGGACTGATATCATCCTAGAGGGACTTGACTGGAACCTACAAAAGGGTAAAGTCTATGGTTTGATTGGCTCGAATGGTTCGGGAAAGTCGACACTATTACGTTGCATCGCTGGGGTTTACCAATCGGATGCGGGTTCTATCACGGTGGATGGCGAACCAGTCTACAACAATCCGGACGTCAAAAAGGACATTGTCTTTCTTTCGGATGAGCCGTTCTATCTAGATCAGAGCAGTCTTAAACAAATGAAATCGTTCTATCGTTTATTCTATGAGAGTTTCGACGAGGAGCGTTATGGAAAACTGGTCGACCTGTTTCATTTCAATGAGAATAAAACAATTCACCGTCTTAGTAAGGGTCTAAAGCGTCAGGCATCCCTCATCCTTAATCTATCGCTTCGCCCTAAGCTATTACTCATGGATGAATCGTTTGATGGGTTGGATCCTATGATTCGCTTGGCATTGAAGCGATATCTTGCTGAGAGTGTCTTAGACGATGATTTGGCAGTGGTCATTTCTTCTCACAATATCCGTGAGCTAGAAGACATCTGTGATGTTATGACCTTGTTGGATAAGAAGCGTTTGATCTTCTCGAGTGAACTATCCCAGTTACAGAACAATTACCACAAGGTTCAGATTGCTTTTGATAAGGATGTTCATTTGGCTGAGATCAAACAGTTGAAACCAATGTACGTTGAACAATCGGGTCGTATTTTTACCGTAGTAGTTCGTGGTGATATTGATCCTTTCATTGAGAAGGTGAATCAATTGGAACCCGTTCTTATTAATCCGATTAATCTGACGATGGAAGAGCTATTTGTTAGGGAAATGGAGGCTAACCAAGGTGAATAAGTTTATTAACTTACGTTATGTCGGCTATCAGGTTCAAAAAAACCGCCGACTCATGATATTAATAGCCGTGGCTCTGTCGATTACTTATCCGATGGCGCTGATGTTAGCATCTAGTGGTACGAAGATTGATATCTACACAGTATCTACTTTAAAGAGTGTGAATATCGTTATCTTCCTAATGTTGGCAGCCTTGATGCCGCTATTGATCTTCCGATATTTGACGTCTAAGAAGGATCTTGATGTTTATCATGCGTTGCCTATTAAGAGTGAAACCCTTTTTGTTAGTAACTTTGTTGCGACAATTCTGATTGTTTTCATTCCTGAGGCTGTCGCGTGGATCTTTGGTTTCTTTGTTCAGATGAGTAATGGGTTAGATCCTAGTGTTCTTCATCTGTTGATGGAACTAGGTATTGTCTTTGCTTACTTACCAATTATCATGTTTCCTGCCATGTTGGCAATTAACAATATTGGTACACTATTTGATAGCTTTGTTTATGCTTCAATCCTACAGTTGATGCCTTTCATTGCCATGTTGGTAGTATCCTTATATGGTGAGACTTACATCTTTGCTGAGAATTCGATTCTGACTCCGATAGTGAGTAGTTTCATATCCTATCACTATGCCTTTGTGAATTCGGTGCTTTCGGTAACAACTGAGATTTCGTTCTTCTGGAGTTATATCTTGTGGCCGGTGCTTGGTGTTGCTCTCATTCTCTTGAATCGCTATCTTTATAAGGTGCGTTCTGTTGAGAATGTGGAGAGACCTAAATTGAATAACTGGTTTACACCGATTATCGCGTTTATTTTAACGGTCATGATCTTGTTGATTGCGCTTTACTCGTACAATACAGGTTACTCACAACGTCCGATTGATTTCATTTACCCGATCGTGACTGTTCTAGTGATGTATCTGGTATTGGATGCGATATCACACCGAGGCTTTGCCCATTTCTTTAAGGCGATAGTCGAGTTTGCGATCTTGTTGGCACTGTCGATTGGTATTCTCTTTGGAATGAGAGGCACGAATGGCTTTGGTTTTGATTACCTTATTCCTGAGGCTGATGAAGTTGAAAGTGTCGTCGTGTCTTCCTATAGCAACTTGACGTTTATGACACAGATACGGGACTATCGAGAAAATTCAATCTCAAGCAACTACTACGAGTACTATGAAACGATTATCGATGAGGAATCGATTGAACATGTGATTGATTTCCATGAGTATATTGTGGAAACCTACTTTGAATACTTCGATCAAAAGAATGTCTATAATGCGGTTGTGTTAGATTGGGGCTATGGTTACTCCACAACTGATCATCCTTACAATCAGAACTTCGAGTCTCAATATGAATTGAATGGTCTCGAACCCCGAACAATCCTTAAGAGCAATGTTAATGGGTATGAAACTTACATTAATATTCGTCTTGACTACTATCTCAAAGATGGTGATCACACCTACCGGACCTATACCGTTCCGGTTGATTGGACCTATGATTTACTCGAATTGATAATTAACTAGAGTGAAACCTCATTGCTGTGAAAACAGTGATGAGGTTTTGATCTCATGACGTTTGAGTCACAATATCATATGTTAAGCATGTTTCAATGATTTTGGAAGGGAGTTGTGGTATTATCAAGAAACAACAGATAGGAGTACCGTATGAATCAACCAAAAACAAAGACCGTGACTATCTTGTTGACAAGATACTCAGATCTCTTCTCGAACTTCCTTTATGTCATTAGTAAAAAGGGATATACACATGCCTCGCTCTCACTCGATGAAAACGATGAGAACTTCTATAGCTTCAACGTTAAGGGCTTCACGATTGAGAAGCCTAAGAAACGGATCAGTAGGAAGCGTAAAGCTGGAAGTGTTTGTATCAGGTTACAGGTGAGTGAAGAAGCGCACCACATCCTTGAGACGCTCATGAAGCAATTCGTGGAAAACAAGACCAAGTATACCTACTCGAAGTTGGGAGTCTTTCTCTGTCTTATCAGAATTGCTCACAAATTTGAAAACTCATATTTCTGTTCACAGTTCGTGGCAGAGATGCTACACATATCGAATGCGGTATCTTTATCTAAGGATGCGTCACTCTATTTGCCTAATGAACTTATTGAGGAACTGAAGAAGACCCCGCAAACACCGGAGTTCTCATTCGATCTAATATAAATTAGTTTGATCTACAGCCTTGATTTAATTAATCCATTACTTAGCACTAGATTGCTGTGATAGCGATCTAGTGCTTTTTATATGCCAATCTAAGGCCCAAAACACAGGACCATGATAAAATCAGGATATCTCATGCAATAAAAGACGTCCCCGACTCGTTACGTTGGTAGAAGTGGAGGACCACTATGTTTTTATGGACTGTGTTACTCAATATCGTGGATCCAATCTTTCAAAAACCCAAAACACATACTCTCGACCTGGATGAAACATTGCTCGCAAGAATCGGCCAGCGTGATCGAGAAGCTTTCAATGAGTTCTATGCATTGACAGAGAAGATTCTCTACAGTTACATCTTATCCATCGTCAAGGATCATCATACGACCAATGACCTATTACAGGAAACGTACCTCAAGATTATGAACAGTGCCCATTTATATCAGCCTATGGGTAAGCCGATGGCCTGGGTGTTCACGATGGCCAAAAGGCTCTGTTATGACTTCTTCAGGGATCAGAAACGTAAGAGCACGGTTGATTTTGATGACATCGACAATGTCGCTGAATACACCCAAGAAGAGACCAGGGATACTAAAGAGCTCTTGGATATTGCGCTGGCTATCCTGAATGAACAGGAAAGGGAGATAGTCCTGTTATCGGCGATTACCGGATTGAAACACCGTGAAATCGCGGAGAACCTAGACATGAAACTTTCCACCGTCTTATCCAAATACCATCGTGCCATCAAGAAGATGCGCGAACACTTAAAGAAGGAGGGAATACGATGAGAGAAGAAAAAATCATTGAACAATTGAATCTTGAACTGAATCAAAGAGACTCAGACGTTTTTCATCGTATCGATTGGCATGGTGGTTACCATCCTGAAGAGAGCGCTCCGTCAATAAAGAAACGCCCATGGTGGACACTACCTAACCTCGCGATAGGGACTCTAGCTCTCGCGGCTATAGTGTTAATTGCGGTGGTGCTTACTCGTCAACCAACCCCTGAGAGTATCCTCTATGTTGATATCAATCCGACCTTTGAAATCCATGTGAAGAGTAATCAGCAAGTAAAATCTATTACCTCAGATTCAATTGAGGGTGAAACCCTCTTGAATGAAATGGGTGAGGTAGAGAATGAGTCACTGGAAGTGGTCGTGAACCGGTTGATGGAAATACTGGATCAACAGGACTACTTGTCTACTCCTAACAATTTCTTAGTGGTAAGCACCAGTGATCAAGAGGATACTGTACTCGTTGAACAGGTAGATAAGGTAATCAAAGACTACCAGGCGAAAGATATTATTGTGCTTCACCAAGAAGTGGACGACGAAGATGAACAGCTGACTTCACTGTCGAAGCAATATGGACTCTCCTATAGTAGGATGCGATTTGTATTGCGGGTTCATGAGTTCTATGATGCGAAGAGTGT
>LSQX01070469.1_pt1 | contig 15145 bp, 16 predicted proteins | sample 654561 | NCBI WGS metagenome assembly LSQX01 (sample SAMN04489861, study PRJNA283612) | anaerobic digester metagenome | isolation source: 4 biogas reactors fed with cattle manure at either 37C or 55C with and... | place: Denmark: Kongens Lyngby | collected 2014 | reverse complement strand
CACCGATTTTTTTCATGAACAATGTCATGATGAATTTCCTGTGGCCGGTTTTCCTGGTCATCCCGTTTTTAACCGGAGCAGCAGATGAAGGACTGGATCAGCTGATTGCTCTCGCCAGACAACTTCTTTCGGATCCGTCGTCATCCGCGGCTCCGATAGCCATCGCAGCCTTCTTTGCGATCACCTGTTTCATAGCCGGCAGCAACGGCATTACAGAAAGTGCCCTTTCGCGTGAGGGAAAAGTTTTTTATATATTGAAGACTTTACCGATGTCCTGGCGACGTCAGATCCTGGCGAAAATCACGGTCGGAGTCATTTTCAGCCTGCTGGGGATACTGATTCCGCTGGCCATTCTCCTGATCGTGATCAGGCCGCCGCTGTGGCTCGCGCTATCGCTGCTGGCAGTTGTTCCGGGCGGTGTCCTGCTCCCGAATTTCAGCGGTATCATTTTCGAGTTGTTCTGGCCTAAGCTGAACTGGGACAACGAACAGAAAGCGGTTAAACAGAATATGAATGTACTGTATGGTATGGGAGCAAGCTTGCTGTTTGCAGCTCTGGTGCTTGTACCGGTTTTTGCGTTTAAACTGTCCGTGACCACGACTGTGATTGCAGCCGCTGCCGGATCATTGTTTCTATCGCTCCTCGTTTACCGCATCATTGTTCGGATTTTGCCGGTACGAATGGCGCTGATTGAGCCTTAGCCAGGACTTAACCAGGACGTTGTCAAGTGTGTTTAGAGCCACTTTCTCCAGAAAAGTGGCTTTGAACTTTCACGCAGTACCGATTTAAGCAGAGTGAACAATTACACTTGGCAACATGGCAAGAACTTTGCTATAATGGCGTGACGAAGTGAGCAGTTCTGTTTTCACCAACAAACGTGATACAGAGCATTTTAGCTTGTCTGATAAGGAGGCAGTGCAGATGAATCAGGATTTTCTGACTCAGATTCGGACAACTGAAGAAGAGGCCGCCAATCTGATCGATCGTGCGCGGCAGGATTCACGTCGAAAGACACAGGAAGCGCGTGAGAAAACAGTAGAAAAACTGGCTGCGGCTAATCAAGAAGCTGTTCTTCTCCAGCAGGAGATATTGGATCGGGCTGAAAAAAAGGCCGAAGCCATTCGTATTGAAGCAAAACGACAGGCAGAAACTGAGGTTTCTTTACTTAATCAATCATCAGCCGGTAAAATACCCGATGCTGCCAGAATAATTGTGGAAAGGATCGTGAAAGACTGTGCCGATTGCTAAGATGGACCATCTCACAGTGGTCGGCATTCGTGCTGAAATGAACGATGTCATCCACACACTGATGGAGATTGGTGCTGTCGAACTGATTGATCAGACGTCAGATCTCGCAGATGACGTTGATGACCAGCAGACCCTTTTGGATAACCCATCAACGGAAACCGGTTATTTGTCACGTATCGAATCGGCAATAGAAACAGCCAAACAGCTTAAGCCGGTCAAGAAAAAGGCATTTTCAGGCAACCGTACAGTTCAGTCAAAAGATCTGATGGATATTGCTCAAAAAGAAAAAGATCTGCTGAAAAGCGTGACGCGACTGGAGAATAATAAGAATCATTTGTCTGAACTTCGTGTTCAAATCCACCGGAACGAGACAATGATCGACCTCCTTAAACCATGGCGTTCTCTCGAACTGGATCTCTCAGATAAAGGAACCCGACTGGTCCAGATCTTCTTGGGCAGTCTGGAGTCACCGGAGGTTGTCAATGAACTGCGAGAGCGGCTGGCACAAGAGGTTCCGGAAAGCCTGGTTGAGGTTATTACGGAGGATGAAGAAGGTGTCCGCTGCGTGGTTGCTACGCTTCGTTCACGTTCTGAGCAGGTCCAGAATGTTTTGAGATCACTCGATTTCAACAAACTTCCTGAACTTGAGGCAACAGGAACACCGCAACAGCAGCTTGATCGGCTGCAACAGGATTTGCTTGATATAGAAAATGAAATAGACCGGATCGACGAAGAAAACCTGCAGTTAGCCGAACATGGACCTGATTTCGAACTGCTGCATGATCTTCTCCAGATTCGCCGTGATCGTCAGGAGGCAATTGCTTCAATTCCGTTTAGCAGGAACACATTCTGGCTGACCGGCTGGATCCCGTCGCGACTGGTTAATAAAGTGCGTTCAAAACTGACCAGCCATTACATGGTAGCGATAGAAAATCGCCCGCCGCTGAAAAATGAGACATACCCTGTTTTGCTTGAAAACAACCGGTTTGTCAGATCCTTTGAATCGATTGTGACGATGTTTAGCGCACCTACGGTTCAAGAAGGTGATCCGACGCCGATACTGGCTCCCTTTTTCTTTTTGTTTTTTGGATTGATGTTATCAGATATCGGTTATGGACTTCTCCTTTCCGGATTTTGCGCTCTGATGATCTGGAAATTCAACAAGAGAAGCCAGATGATCACCATGCTCTTTTTGTGCGGCCTTTCTTCTATTTTCTGGGGGTTCATGTTCGGCAGCTTCTTTGGTGACATGATACCGATTCTATCGCAGAACAGAATCATCCCGAAAGCAATCTGGTTTAATCCGATGGATGATGCCACAAAACTGATGATCTGGAGTATGATTTTCGGAGTTATTCATTTGTTTGCCGGGATGGCCGTTAAAATCCACATTCTTATTCGATCAGGACGCGCCATTGATGCCGTACTCGATATCGTTCCCTGGTATTTGATTATGGCGGGCGGCGGGTTGCTTCTCGCGGGTTGGGGCGGTCAGATCGGGCTCGTTCTGGTCATTGCCGGAGCTGCGATTCTGATTTTGTTTGGCGGACGCGGAGCCAAAAATCCGATTATGCGGCTGCTCAAAGGGATCATGTCCCTTTACGACATAACAAGCTATTTCAGCGATATCCTGTCTTATACACGTATCCTTGCCCTGGTGCTGGCAACCAGCGTTATAGCCATGGTCGTCAATTTGCTCGGTTTCATGGTTGGACCGACATGGATCGGATTTTTAGTATTCATAATTGTCGCGATTGCAGGACACACGCTGAATCTTGCCTTATCAAGCCTGTCGGCGTATGTCCATACCTGTCGACTGCATTATGTTGAGTTTTTTAATAAGTTTTATGAGGGTGGCGGCCATATGTGGGAACCGCTTCGCATGAAAACGCGCTATGTATCGATCAGAAAAACCACAATGGAATCTGGTAACCAAACAAACATGTCGCAAAATGATTGAAAAATCGGGAGGATAAATCAATGCCATTTCTAGAAAATCTTGGAGTTATTTTAACACTGCTGGCCGGCGCGCTTGCTGCTCTGCTGCCAGGCATTGGATCAGCAAAAGCCGTTGGTCGTGTAGGACAAGTTGCAGCCGGAGTATTGACCGAAGACCCGAGTAAGTTTGGTAAACTCCTGATTCTGCAGGCTTTACCTGGTACACAGGGAATTTACGGTCTGTTAACCTGGTTTATGGTGCTTCAGCAATCCGGGTTACTGGGCGGACAGGCAGATTTAACTTGGCAAAATGGTCTCGCCTATTTTGTTGCAATCCTTCCGATTGCGATTGTTGGCTATTTTTCGGCGGTTTATCAAGGACTCGTATCTGTCGCCGGGGTCAGCCTGGTCGCCAAACGTCCGGAAGAACAATCAAAAGCTTTGGTTATGGCTGCTATGGTCGAAACATATGCCATTCTGGCTTTGCTGGCTTCTGTTTTGTCGATTTTCAGCATCGCTTAATGGTCACCGTCAAATCGAAATTTTGGATGCTTGAAACCGGGGAGGGGCAACGCTTTGGAAGGATTAGATGCAATTAAGAAAAGAATCTTGGCTGATGCTCGTGAAGAGACGCATGAAATCGAACGGCAGTCAGAAAAGGTCATTTCCGATATGATGAAGCAAAGTCAGGCTGAATGCGAAAAAATCCTGAGTGATGCGCAGAAATCTGCTGAATCAAGTGCTGACGTCCTGCTGAACAGAGCCGAGAGTCTGACTGCGCTGGAACAGCGTAAAACAATTCTTGGTGCACGACAGAGTCTGATTGAGAAGGTGCTTGACCAGACGCTGGGATCTTTGCAACAGCTGTCTCTATCGGAAAAGGAAGCATTCTACACAAGACTGATTCGACAATCCGGCCTTGACCGCGGACAGATCGTCCTCAATGAACCAGACAGAGTCCTCGGTGAGCTGCTGGTAAAGAGTTGTGGCGGTACGATGTCAGTCGATCCTCAGCCGGGATCGTTTGCCGGCGGCCTGATTATCAGGCAAAATTTGATCGAAGAAAATTTGACGTTTGAAACCTTATTGAAAAACAATCGCTCGAAATGGATTAAGCTGGCGGCGGACGTTTTGTTTGATTCGAAAAAATCAGCTGGGACAGAATAATGACAGACAGCAGATACATGGAAGTCCAACATATCGAAACTGAGCCGGGCAGGAAGCGTGATCACAAGCAGCGGAATGATCGGTATCTGTACATCAGCGGACTGGTTCGTGCCCTGGAGTTAAAGCTTCTCGATCGAGCACAGATGAACCGGCTTTTTGAAGCCCGTCAGATGGAGGATGTCGATCGGGTGTTGTCAGAAGCCGGATATCCGGCCGGTGACGGCCCGGAAGAGCGTTTGCGTGCGGAAAGCATTGCCATCCTTGAATGGTTCATGAAGATGATGCCGCAATCGGATTATGCGGATGTTTTTTTAGCGTTTAATGATGCCCACAACCTCAAGCTGGTTCTAAAAAAACTATTGGCGATCTGGATTGCAGGCAGTCGGGATGACCATCCGGATATGATGCAGGAAGAGAACGAAGAAAAATCGCTTTTGCCGGATTTTATGGGTATTGACGGCCTGCCGCCTATCGGAACAGATGTTCGTCATGCTTTGTTACCTGCGGCAGTTGAACCGGCCGTACTTTATCGCCAAATCGCCCAGCATCAACCTGAGGGTCTGCCGGAGTGGATCTATCAGGCAGCGGTCGAGGCAGTCAGGCGATATTTGATCCGCTATGAATTGAGCGATATCGATCTCTATCTGGACCAGGTAGCCTGGCGTGAAGCGCATCATCTGGCAAAGATGACTGACAATGTATTTTTCTGTGATTATCTGCAGATCAAAACCGATTTAATCAATCTGGACATGCTCATACGCGCCAGAAACCTGCGCATGGGTTCTGATATACTCAAGAAAGCATTGCTGCCAGGCGGTCTGATCGCAGAAAAAGAGATATTACCACTGTACGATCAGGATGAGGAATCAATCCTTCTTATATACAGGCATACTCCGTATTCGACTCTGGTTCAGCTGGCTCAGCCGGACACCAAGACCGGGGACAAAGCCGAAATAGGCCGGATGTCGGATAATATCCTGATGGAAAAAATCCGTGAGGCGAGACAGATAACAAGCGGTCCTGAAATACCGCTGGCTTTTGTTCTGGCCAGACAACTTGAGATTAAGAATATTCGCGTTGTTTTAACCTGTCTCAGAAACGGGTTGCCGCCAGCTCGCGCTAGAGAACTGGTGCGTGACAGTTATCTGCCATGGAGGTGACCTGAAATGAATCAAGTAGCAGTTCTGGGTGATCGCGATAGTGTGATCGGCTATCGGGCAATTGGTATGACCGTTGTCGAACTGGGCGATGCGTCCGGAGCACAAGCTGCCATCAGCGAACTGATCCAGAAACAATATGCGGTGATATTTTTGACCGAAACGATTGCCGAAAAAAATGAAGATTATCTTAAAACGTTAAGAGTCAATAAATTACCGGCGATCATACCAATTCCTTCGATGGAGGGATCAACCGGATTTGGCATGCGGCAGATCCAGGAGTCTGTGCGTCGGGCAGTTGGTATCGATCTGTTTGAACGGGACGTTGAATAAGCGAAACATACCGGAATGGGTAACATATAAGAGGAGTCATTGTCCATGAGCACACAAAGTAAAGGCACGATTGTCAAAGTATCCGGTCCACTCGTAATAGCAGAGGGGATGCGTGATGCAAATCTTTTTGACGTTGTCCGGGTTTCTGATAAACGTCTGATCGGTGAAATCATCGAGATGCACGGAGATCGTGCATCAATCCAGGTGTATGAAGAAACGAGCGGATTAGGCCCGGGTGAACCGGTTGAATCTGAAGGCGCACCACTGTCAGTCGAACTGGCACCTGGCCTGATCGGTCAAATTTTTGACGGTATACAGCGCCCATTGGACCGATTGGTCAAGATTGCCGGTAATAATATCGCCAGAGGTGTTTCAGCGGACTCAATCGACCGCGCGAAAAAATGGCATTTTGAACCCGGCGTTCAAGAAGGGCAGCAGTGCATCGCCGGAGATATCATCGGAACAGTCCGCGAGACTGCGCTGGTGGAACACCGTATCATGGTACCGCCGGGACTGGGAGGAACTGTTGTGTCGACTCGTTCAGGATTGATGACAGTCGATGAGACAGTTTGCGTCCTGAAACAACCGGATGGTTCAGATTTATCGCTTACGATGTTGCAGAAGTGGCCGGTGCGTCGAGGCCGGCCATTTAGTGAAAAATTGGCTCCGGACACACCACTGATCACCGGTCAGCGTTCAATCGACACATTTTTCCCGGTAGCCCGAGGCGGAACGGCGACGATTCCCGGCCCCTTCGGCAGCGGCAAGACAGTTGTTCAGCATCAGCTGGCCAAATGGGCTGAATCAGACATCGTTGTCTATATCGGCTGCGGCGAACGCGGCAATGAGATGACCGACGTTTTGATGGAATTCCCGGAGATCGTTGACCCGAGATCCGGAGAATCCTTGATGAAGCGCACGATTCTGATCGCCAATACATCGGACATGCCGGTGGCTGCGCGTGAAGCATCGATCTATACCGGCATCACCATTGCTGAATATTTTCGTGACATGGGTTATTCTGTTTCCATTATGGCCGATTCGACGTCCCGCTGGGCAGAAGCGCTTCGCGAAATGTCCGGTCGACTGGAGGAAATGCCGGGTGAAGAAGGTTATCCGGCTTATCTTGGATCGCGGCTCGCCGGATTCTATGAACGGGCCGGCTCCGTTGTTTGTCTGGGACAAGACAAGCGAACGGGTGTTTTGACGGCGATCGGTGCTGTATCGCCGCCAGGTGGTGACTTGTCAGATCCTGTCGCCCAGGCGACGCTGCGGATTGTCAAGGTCTTCTGGGGTCTTGATTCAGCACTGGCATACAGGCGGCATTTCCCGGCAATCAACTGGCTGAACAGTTATTCCCTGTACGCAGACAAGGTTGATCTCTGGAAAAAAGAACATATTGCGCCCGATTATATCAAGCTGAGGGGCGATGCGATTCGACTGCTTCAGGAAGAAGCAGAGCTGGAAGAGATCGTTCGACTGGTCGGACAAGATTCACTGTCCTTTGTCGACCGCTTGAAACTGGAAGCAGCCCGTTCGCTGCGTGAAGATTATCTGCATCAGGACTCATTTGATGAAATTGATACGTATACCTCGTTGAAAAAACAGTACCGGATGCTCTCGAGCATCATGTCTTTCTTCTACCAGGGAACACAAGCGCTTGAACGAAATGCTCCGTATCGCGATTTGATCCGCCTGCCTGTCAGAGATGATATCAGTCGGCTGAAACTGATCCCTGAGGATGAATTTGAAGCGTATGCCGATCAGATTGACCGGGACATCCCTGAGCAGATTCAGACCATTCAGAACCGGGAGGTGCAGTAAGATGCCCAGAGAATATCGAACGATTGAAGAAGTAGCCGGCCCCTTGATGCTGGTTAAAGATGTGACGGGTGTCAAGTACGACGAACTCGGTGAGATTGAGATGCCTTCCGGAGAGATCCGTCGCTGCAAGGTGCTGGAGATTGATGGCAGCAACGCACTGGTCCAGCTTTTCGAAAGTGCCTTAGGCATCAATGCGTCAGACAACAAAGTCCGTTTTCTGGGTAAGGGGCTTGAGCTGGCCGTGTCGCCGGACATTCTCGGCCGTGTTTTTGACGGAATGGGTCAACCTGCTGACGGCGGCCCGGAAATCATCCCTGAACGGATGGTCGATATCAACGGACAGCCGATGAACCCCGCTGCCCGTGCCTACCCGAACGAATTTATTCAGACCGGGCTCTCGGCGATCGATGGCTTGAATACCCTGGTGCGCGGCCAGAAACTGCCTATTTTTTCAGCTTCCGGTCTGCCGCATGCGGAATTGGCCGCTCAGATTGCCCGTCAGGCTCGAGTCCGCGACCAATCGAGTAAGTTCGCGGTCGTGTTCGCTGCGATGGGTATTACCTTTGAGGAAGCTGATTACTTTATCAGTGATTTCAGACGCACCGGTTCGATAGACCGGGCTGTTCTGTTCATGAATTTGGCCAACGATCCGGCAATCGAGCGCATATCAACACCCCGTATGGCGCTGACAGCAGCTGAGTATCTCGCTTTCCAGCTGGATATGCATGTTCTGGTCATCATGACGGATATCACCTATTACGCCGAGGCTTTGCGTGAAGTATCTGCTGCCCGTAAAGAGGTACCCGGTCGAAGGGGTTATCCCGGCTATCTTTATACTGATCTGGCCACCCTGTATGAGCGCGCCGGTCGACAGATCGGTAAGGAGGGATCCATTACACTGATGCCCATCCTAACGATGCCGGATGATGACAAAACGCATCCGATTCCGGATCTGACCGGTTATATTACGGAAGGACAGATCATTCTCAGCCGTGAGCTTTATAAAAAGGGCATCCGGCCGCCGGTCGATGTTTTACCGTCCTTGTCCCGACTGAAAGATAAGGGGATCGGTGAAGGCAAGACTCGTGCAGATCATGCGAACGTCATGAATCAGCTCTTTGCAGCTTATTCACGCGGTAAAGAGGCAAAGGAACTGCAGATTATCCTCGGCGAGGACGCCTTGTCCGATCTCGATCGGATCTATGCCCGCTTTGCCGACGCCTTTGAGACATCTTATGTATCACAGGGATTTGACACGGAGCGCAGTATCGACACGACATTGAAAATCGGCTGGCAGCTTTTGTCAATGCTGCCCCGCAATGAATTGAAACGTATCCGTGATCATTTTATCGATCAGTTTTACGGAAAGGATTGAGCCATGGCTCGCAAGCAAATCAATCCCAATCGGATGGAGCTGCTGAAGCTCAAACGTCAGCTGGTCACAGCCAGACGCGGCCACAAGCTGCTTAAAGATAAACGTGACGAGCTGATGCGGCAGTTTTTGGAGATTATTCGTTTGAATCAGGAACTGCGTCAGAAAGTTGAAAAACTACTGGCGGACGTTTCTGGACAGATGGTTATGGCTCGCGCTGTTATGGCACCGGAAGTGCTTGAAACAGCTTTGATGGCTGGCCGCGAATCGATGAGCCTGTCTGTTGACACCCGGAATATCACCAGTGTCCATGTCCCGGTTTTCGCGTCGCCATTTGCCATATCCGGCCAATCGACTCATCTGCCCTATGGTCTGGCTTCGGTTGCCGGCGAACTGGATGAGGCTGTCAGCGCACTCAATCAGGCGCTGCCGGTTATGATACAGCTGGCAGAAGCAGAGAAAACAGCACAGCTTTTAGCTGATGAAATCGAAAAGACACGCCGTCGCGTCAATTCCCTGGAGTATGTTCTGATCCCGGAACTCTCTGAATCCATCCGGTCCATCAGTATGAAAATGGACGAAAATGAGCGGGGTAATCTGACGCGTTTAATGAAAGTTAAAGATATGATTGTTGCCCAGAGTATTGAGAAAGCGAAAAAACGTCAGGCTGCCGGCTGATCTGACCGGACCCTCAGCGCTTTGATTCGTATTGTATAGCGTATCCTGCCGGGTTATCATTTGAATAGTTGACAGATCTGCTAAAGCTCCGTATAATAACAGGAGCTTTATTGCTTTATCGATTTAGCATACTAAAGCGCATGCGAAAGGAAGTATTCTGATGATTCAATGGCAATTCCATACACCGGATGGCGTATCTGATCTGCTTCCGGAAGAATGTGCAGAGAAAAGACGAATTGAACAGACGATCCGCTCCGTATTCGAAAAACGCGGATATTTTGAGATCGAAACACCGGGTCTCGAGTTTTTTGATGTCTACGCTGTCGGGTCGGGTGCTGTACCGCAAGAGGCACTGTTTAAATGCATTGACCATCAGGGTCGTATCCTTTGCCTGCGTTACGACGGAACGGTTCCGACAGCTCGAGTGGCCGCGACATTATTTCGCGATGCAGCTCTACCCCAGCGATTTTATTATGTTGGCAATATGTACCGCTATAACGAATTTGGCGGCGGTCGTCAGCGCTCGTTCAGCCAGGCAGGTGTCGAGCTGATCGGCAGCAGTAGTCCGGAGGCAGACGCTGAGGTGATCGCTACAGCGATAACGACAGCGCGAAAAACAGGCATTGAAGATCTTCAGGTATCGATCGGCCAGGTGGCTTTCTTTAAAGGTATTTTATCTGAATGGGGAATCAGCGGTGAAGCCGCCCGTCAGCTGCCTCACCTGATAGACAGCAAGCAAATGGTTGCGATTGAAGAAATGGCCGATCGCCTCCAACTGCCGAAAGCAGCACGTGCCGTCATTTTGAAACTGGCATCCAGTCAGGGTTCAGATGATGATCTGGATACGTTTGAACAGCTGGTACGAAGTCCTGTCGCACAACAGGCAATCACCAATCTGCGTGAAGTCCTGATGATTCTCGAGGATTATGACTGTCGACGTTACGTTACGGTCGATCTTGGTATGCTGCAAAGCCTCAATTATTATACAGGCGTGATTTTTAAAGGGTTCACATATAATCTCGGATTCCCGCTCTTTAGCGGCGGTCGATATGATCAGCTGCTTCAATCGTTTGGCCGGGATCTACCGGCGACCGGTTTTTCGATGGGTATCAGTCTGGCGATGACTGCTTTGCAACGTCAGGGCATTCGGTCGAAACCGCAGGCGGTTCCGTGCTGGATTTGCTACGAAAAACCGGAGCGGTCGGCCGCGTTAAAACTGGCTGAACAGATGCGGGAGGCCGGCAGCAACGTGATCTGCAACGGATTAACGGGCGACATTCATTCATTTTTAGCCCGGCGTCCAGATGCAAAAGTGATTTTAATGCAACCTGGTGGAACCTGGCAGTGGCTGCAGGGAGGAGATCCAGCATGCAATTCCTGAACATCGCACTCTCAAAAGGCAGGCTGGCCGAACAGGCCATTGAACTGATTGAAGCGTCCGGATACAATTGTCAGGTTGTCCGGGATCCTTCGCGTAAGCTGATTCTCGAAGACCATGAGGCCGGTTTGCGATTCATCATGGCAAAGCCGGCCGATATACCAACCTACGTTGATTATGGTGCTGCCGATATTGGCATCGTCGGTAAAGATACACTACTGGAAGAAAAGCGGCTGCTTTATGAAGTGCTGAACCTGGGGTTTGGTTACTGTCGACTCTGTGTCTGCGGTCCCGAGTCACTGGCCGGAAAGCTGGATCAGATCCCCAATAAGCGTGTCGCCACAAAATATCCGCGCGTTGCCAGGGAATATTTTGAGTCGAAGAAACAGCAAAGTGTTGAGATCATTCGCTTGAACGGATCTGTTGAACTGGCACCCCTGGTCGGATTGGCTGAAGTGATTGTCGATATCGTTGAAAGCGGCCGAACACTCAGGGAGAACGGTCTGGTTGTTCTGGAGACCATAGCAGATGTCAGCGCACGAATGGTTGTCAATCGTGTCAGCATGAAGATGAAAGCTCAACGCATTCAACCGTTTATCGAAGCTGTCGGACGGCAGCTGGAAGCAAGAAAGGACCAGGCATCAGAATGACAGCGTTTAAACCCTTACGGATTATCCGAACAAACCGTGATGAACTGCACATTCAGGCAGAACGCCTCGGACTGCGCGGGAAAATGAATCTTCAACCGGTGATCACAACAACGCAGATGATTCTGGATCGTGTCAGGCAAGAGGGTGATCAAGCCTTGATCGAGTTGACTGAACAATTCGATCACGTGCGCCTGAAACCAGAACAGCTGCGAATCAGCGAGCGTGAAATAAGTCAGGCAGTCGAGCAGTGCGACAGTAAGCTGATGGAGGCAATGCGCCGTTCAGCCAAACAGATACGTGGGTTTCACAATGCTCAGTTGACCGATGACATCGTCTGGCCGGCACCTTTCGGAGGACGTGTCAGTTTGATTAAAAAGCCGCTTGATATCGTCGGCGTTTATGTGCCGGGCGGCACAGCCCCGTTGCCTTCATCTGTTCTCATGAACATCATACCGGCGCGCAGCGCCGGTGTTCGCCGGATCGTTCTGTGTACACCCCCGCAATCTGACGGACAGGTTCATCCGGCTATTCTCGCAGCAGCCTCGTTAGCCGGCGCTGACGAACTTTATCGCGTGGGCGGTGCGCAGGCAATCGCAGCAATGGCGTACGGTACGGAATCAATTCCTGCTGTGGATAAGATCACCGGACCTGGAAATATTTATGTCAATACGGCAAAACGGCTGGTGTTCGGGCAGGTTGACATTGACATGTTCGCTGGTCCGAGCGAAATTCTGATTATTGCAGATCAGTCTGCAAATCCTGCATTTGTTGCAGCAGACCTGTTATCGCAGGCAGAGCATGATCCCCTCGCCTCAGCTCTTCTGCTGACAGATTGCGAATCACTGGCTCAGGCCGTTGCCGAAGAGATCACTATACGCGTACCTCTGTTGCCGCGCGCGTCAATCATCGCGAAGTCCCTTGCTGACTATGGTGCCGCGTTTGTTGTACCTGATCTGAAAACAGCCGTTGACTTTGCCAATGAAATAGCGCCGGAACACTTGGAATTAATCGTCGAAAATCCAGATGATTATCTGGCTGCCATTCACAACGCCGGAGCAATTTTCGTCGGCCCCTATAGTCCTGAACCGCTTGGAGATTACTATTCAGGTGCCAATCATGTATTGCCGACCAGCGGAACTGCGCGGTTCTTTTCACCGCTTAATACAGACGACTTCATCAAAAAAACGAGCATCATCCACTATACCCGCGAAGACCTTGCAGACTGCCATCAGGCGATTGAGACATTTGCTGAGGCTGAGCAGCTGAGGGCACACGCTGAATCAGTGCGTGTTCGTTTTCGGACAGAATCGCCATCAGAAAAGTAATGGGATATCAAACAGAGAAGATGGAGGCCAGCACATGGACGGTCAGAACAGTAATCCAGTAAAAGAATTGACAGATGAGCGGCGTCTGTGGAATCAGCGGACAGCGAGTCTCATACCATATGTTCCGGGTGAACAGCCACGTGAGCGCTTAATCAAACTGAACACCAACGAATCCCCATTTGCTCCGCCAGACTGTGTCATGGACGTGGTCAAGAAGCAGGGAGCAGAGCCGCTAAGGCTGTATCCGGATCCTGAATGCCGTGAGCTGCGAAAGGCGATTGGCGAATATTATGGATTGTCAGCAGATCACATTTTTGTCGGAAATGGGTCGGACGAAGTTCTGGCGATGGCTTTTCAGGCTTTTTTTGAACCGGTGAAGGCAGCCCGGGCGGACGGACGAACACGACAGACCATTTTGTTCCCGGACATTACCTATAGCTTCTATCCGGTCTATGCACGATTCAACAACCTCGACTGGCAGACGGTTGCTGTCAATGAACAATTTGAAGTCCCGATTGAAGACTTCCTGCACCCTTCAGGCGGTGTTGTCCTGGCCAATCCGAACGCGCCGACTGGCATTGCTCTTCCGATCGAGGCCATCGAACAAATTGTTCAGGCAGATCGCGACAGACTGGTACTGATTGACGAGGCCTATGTCGATTTTGGTGCTGTATCATCCGTTTCACTCATCCACCAGTACGACAATATCCTGGTAGTCCAGACCTGTTCGAAATCAAGGGCGCTGGCCGGGGCCCGCATTGGTTATGCACTGGGAGCACCTGGTTTGATAAAGGCTCTTGAAGCAATCAGGGATTCATTTAACTCATATACAGTCAACCGGCTGACCCAACAGATCGGAATTGCGGCTTTTGCAGCGACCGACTGGTTTGAGAAAACGCGGGCCCAGATCATCCGTAATCGATCCAGACTGGCTGAAATTCTTCTGGACAGGGGGTTTCAGATTCTGCCTTCAGCAGCAAATTTCCTGTTTGTCAGACACGTCGATTTCTCGGGGGAATTTTTATACCGTACGCTGAAAGAAATGGGAATCCTGGTTCGACATTTCAATATCCCAAGAATCGATCAATATCTGCGTATCACAGTCGGAAGTGACGAACAGATATTGGCGCTTGCTCGCGCTCTGGACCAGATGCTGATATAATCGAATTGTTTCATCCAGACAGGAGGAAATGACATGAGGCAGTCAAAAATTCATCGGCAGACCAGCGAAACAGACATCACCATTCAGCTTTTTCTGGATGGCAGTGGTCAAGCTGAAGTTGCGACAGGAATCGGTTTTCTCGATCACATGCTGACTTTACTGGCCAGACATGGAGGATTGGATTTATCTGTATCAGTCAGGGGAGATCTGAACGTTGATGATCACCATACAGTGGAAGATGTCGGTATCGTTCTCGGGCAGGCTCTCAAAGATGCGCTGGGCGAAAAGAGAGGAATCAGCCGTTTTGGCCATGCAGTGATCCCGATGGATGAAGCGCTGGCGTCATCAGCTGTAGATATCTCCGGACGGCCGTGGCTCTCATTCAATGCCCGTTTTTCAGCAGAAAAAGTCGGCGGATTTTCGACGCAGATGACAGGTGAATTCTTCAGGGCGCTGGCAGTCAACGCTGGTCTGACGTTGCATCTTTCATGCGTGACAGGCCAGAACGACCACCACATCATTGAAGCGCTCTTCAAATCGTTTGCACGTAGTCTGGCCCAGGCCTGCGCGATTAACAGCCAGGCACCCAACCAAATACCATCTACAAAAGGATTGCTATAACGGAGGTTTATATGACGAATTTGGTACGTGAAACTGATTTCATCGACAAGCCATTGCTTGCCCGCGGTAAAGTCAGGGATCTGTTTGATCTGGGACAGTCATTGTTGATTGTTGTCACTGATCGAGTTTCTGCTTTTGATGTGGTCTTTAATGAACTCATACCACAGAAAGGAATTGTTCTGAACAGCATTGCTGCTTTCTGGTTTGAGAAGACCCGGTCCATCATCGATAATCACATGATTTCGACTGATCCGCTGACGTATCCGGACGGTCTGGATCGATATGCCGATGA
>LSQX01156098.1_pt1 | contig 15147 bp, 11 predicted proteins | sample 654561 | NCBI WGS metagenome assembly LSQX01 (sample SAMN04489861, study PRJNA283612) | anaerobic digester metagenome | isolation source: 4 biogas reactors fed with cattle manure at either 37C or 55C with and... | place: Denmark: Kongens Lyngby | collected 2014 | reverse complement strand
GTGTTAATTTATATGATTTCTTAAATTACTTTCCACTGAATTTCTCACGGCTTCTTATAACTCATTTGGTATTCTTGCAACAGATTCATAATTGCATTTACAAAATCTTTTGTCTCTAAAAGAATACTAAAATACAAGGCAGTATTTTTCGGACTTGATTCTTCGGTTCGCGTACGTGAAACTTGCTTTTCAATTTTGTTTAAAAGAATGGCAAAAACTTCTTCTTTTTTACTCAAAACCGAGTCTATTCGGTCAAATTGTTTGTTCTTGAAAATTTCTTCTATTTCAATTAAATAGGCTTCAAGATATTTATTGACTTCTTGCAAATCCCGAATCTGGTTAAACTTAAGAGCTTTGTGATTGTTGTTAACGTGTTTGTGACTCGCTTTTGAAATATTGTCCAAACTTTTTACCATATCGGTCAAATAACCGAGAATGATAATGTAAAAGTTACTTCCTCTCACACTTTTCTCGTCTAAGTTTTTAATAAAATAAAAGATGTGATTTCGCAATTCATCCACTTCATCCGAAAGCTTTTTGACTCCCTTTTTACTCTTCTTCAGTTTTTTCATCTCTTGTTTTGCAAGACCTCTAAAAACATCCGTGTAAATCTTATTAGAACGAGAGACGACATGGCTGATATTTTCTGCACTTTCTTGAATAATTCCCTGTACGGTTCTGCTTTCAGTTTTCTTTAAAGAAGTACTGTCAACAACAATTGTATTCTTTTTCCTGTGGGAAATGTAGTTTCTTGCCAATAGAAAAATGGCGACGAGAAGCAATACGGCAATCATCGTCGGTCCGCCAATATAAATAAGATAAGCCATAGTTCCGGCAGCGGTAAATGCTATGAATGCCGTAAAAAACCATCCGCCGATGACATTAAGCACACCTGCAACACGATAAACCGCACTTTCTCTTCCCCAGGCTCTGTCTGCAAGTGAAGTACCCATGGCTACCATAAAAGTTACATACGTGGTAGATAACGGAAGTTGCATTGTTGTGGCAGTAGCAATTAAAATCCCTGCTACCGTCAGATTAATAGACGCTCGGATGTTGTCAAAAGCCGGCAACTCAACGGTTTTGTCTCCGGATATGGTTATTACAGGTTTTTCAAATCGTTTGCTTATTTTTTCCAAAAAGGATTTGGGGAGAATCGATTCTACAAATGCGACAGCTTGCGTGCTTCCGCGAACAATCACTCGCGACAATAAATTAGGTTCAAACTTTTCCTGAGCTTCATCCTGTCTTGAAAGATTAATTTCGGTTTCGGTTACGGTTCTTGCCTTTTTTGAAAACCACAAGGTTAAAACCATAATGATTCCTGCAACAAATAAAATTCCCGGTTCTGTAGGTACTTTTTCCAAGAGTCCGTCCATCATGTATTCTGTCGGTGCTGCTCCCGATGTGCTCCAATCGATATAACTGTGATAAGCTGCAACAGGAACACCTAAAAAATTGACCAAATCATTTCCTGCAAAAGCCAATGCAAGTCCAAAAGTTCCCACACCGATAACGATTATCAGAACATCTTTTTTGAAAATACTGATAAACAATTGGGAGAAAACAGTCCAAATTATAAAACTCACACCGATTAATCCCAAGTGACTTCCTTGAAGATAGGGTTCTAAATACAAATAAAAAGGAGTGTCTTTAAGTCCTTTTATAAAAATAAAATAAGTAATTGCCGTCAGAGAAACTCCACCGAACAAAGCTCCAAAATATTTCATTTTCCTTTCCGATTGAAATGTAAAGAGCAATCGTGTAATATATTGTATGACTGAACCGCACGTAAAAGCGATTACTACCGAAAGTCCGATTCCAGAAATAATTCGAGGAACATTACTGGCATTGATATAATTGGTAATCTGTGAAAAAGTCTCTGTATCGGAACTGCCTATTTTTATTAGTCCGATAATTACAGCTGCTCCCAACAATTCAAAAACAATGGAAACAGTTGTCGAAGTAGGAAGTCCAATAGTATTAAAAAAGTCTAAAAGTAAAATGTCGGTAATCATCACCGCCATAAAGATAATCATGACTTCATCAAAAGTAAATGCCGCCGGATTAAAAATACCGCTTCGAGCTACCTCCATCATTCCGCTTGAAAAACCGGCACCGATAAAAACGCCCAGACTGGCAATAATCAATATGCCTTTAAAAGGAATTGCTTTGGAACCAATTGCTGAGTTTAAAAAGTTTACCGCATCGTTACTAACACCTATAACCAAATCTGCAACAGCCAGAATGACCAAGGCGATTATCATCAATAAATATACGTTTTCCATATAACCGTTTTTATTTATGCGGCAAAAATGGTCTCAATTTCCATTTCGAATGTTACGAAATTATTAATAAACGATTACGAAGGAATATTCAGCCAATTAATTCTAGTTCATTTTCAATCAACTAGGTTATTTTTTCACTTTCACCCAAACTTCATGAAGCGGTTTTCCGGCAGAAGTCTTTCCTGTATGTTCCCATTCTTTATTTCGGACTTTTCCGTTAAAATTTAAAGTCGCTCCAACCCGGGAATTATCCCGAGAGAAAAACAAAATAGACTCTTCGTAAATTCCATTCTCAAACGTATAAGCGCCCCCGCCTGTTCCTGAAAAAGTTTTTTTATCAGAATCAAAAGCAATCCATTGAAAATAACCATCTATTAGCATTTTTAAAGTCATACGCCCTCCGGTATGATTTATTTCAGAGAATTTCCCTTCATTCAAACGCCCCTTGATTTTCCAAGCTCCAACCAAATCATTTTTGATTTCAGGTTGTTTAATCCAAATTCTTCCTTCATCATCGATAAAATTTTCTCCTTCAAAATTTAAAATATGACGCTGTTTAGAGCCTATTTTTTCCGCATCCGTATCATTGAAAAGCATCTGAATTTCCAAGGTCTTTTTATCCAAGCGATACGTGCCTCCGGACACTCCTATATAAGCGTCGTTTTTATAAAAAGTTTGTGAAGCATAGCCATCGGTAAAAAGCCATAATCCGTGAGTTTCATCATCGATAAATTTATAAGCGCCTTCAAATTTTGACGGTTGTTGCGCTGTTGCTACTGCAGAAATTAAGCAACACAGGATTAAGTAAGTTGATTTCATGTGTTTTTCATTGTGGTTAGGAATGACCAAGATATAAAAAAGAAATCAGAGTAAGATAAAAATCAATAGTTTAGAACTAAACATTCCTTTTACAAACCCAATAATAAAGTTTTCTGTGGAATCGACTGAGAAACAACTTAATGATATTCAAAGTCTTATAAAATTCGAAAAATACTTTCATCCCAAGCAAATCCATTTAAAATCTAAAAAGTATTCTAATTTTCACCTCCTATTTTTAACCAATTATTAACAAGGAAATACTTAATAAATTTCCAATTTGCACAGTCTTTGATAAAAATAATTGTCTTCTATCGAAAAACACTTTTATGGATATATCAAATTCTACCCTCGATATTGCAGCATTAAATGATAAAATGGAAAGAGAAAGTGCATTTATTGATGTGCTTTCCATGGAAATGAACAAAGTGATTGTCGGGCAAAGACAGATGATTGAACGTTTGCTCATCGGTTTGTTGGGTCAAGGACATATTTTATTAGAAGGTGTTCCGGGATTGGCAAAAACCCTGGCTATCAACACCTTGTCACAAGCGGTTCACGGTTCGTTCAGTCGGATTCAGTTTACCCCAGATTTACTTCCTGCCGACGTCATCGGAACGCTTATTTACAATATTAAAGTCAATGATTTCAGCATTAAAAAAGGTCCCATTTTTGCCAATTTTGTGCTGGCGGATGAGATTAACCGTGCGCCGGCAAAGGTACAATCCGCTTTGCTTGAGGCCATGCAGGAAAAACAAGTTACCATTGGCGAAACTACTTTTAAATTAGATCAACCATTTTTGGTAATGGCCACGCAGAACCCTATCGAACAAGAAGGAACCTATCCATTACCCGAAGCCCAAGTGGATCGTTTTATGTTAAAAACTGTAATTAAGTATCCGCAACTTGCCGAAGAACAATTAATTATTCGCCAAAATTTGAAAGGCGAATTTGAAAAAGTAAATCAGGTGGCAACTTTGGAACAAATAAAACGTGCACAAACTGCTGTCCGGGAAATTTATATGGATGAAAAGATAGAAAAATACATTTTGGACATCATTTTTGCCACGCGGACTCCCGAAAATTATAAATTAGAAGAATTAAAACCTTATATCACTTACGGAGCATCTCCAAGGGGTTCCATCAGTTTGGCAACTGCTGCAAAATGTTATGCATTCATCCGCCGAAGAGGGTATGTCATTCCTGAAGATGTACGCGCAGTGGTTCACGATGTGTTACGTCACAGAATTGGAATTACCTACGAGGCCGAAGCAGAAAACATTACTTCCGAAGAGCTCATCAATCGCATTGTAAACGTTATCGAGGTTCCGTAAAAAGCAATCTTTACGTTAGGGATTTCTTGGATAAAATGTTTTAAAAGTGGATACAAAAGAGCTTCTCAAAAAAGTACGAAAAATTGAAATAAAAACCCGCCGATTGAGCGACAATGTCTTTGGAGGCGAGTATCACAGCGCTTTCAAAGGACGCGGTATGATGTTCAGTGAAGTTCGCCAGTATCAATTTGGCGATGACGTCCGAAATATCGACTGGAATGTTACCGCCAGATACAATGAACCGTATGTAAAAGTATTTGAAGAAGAACGTGAATTAACACTGATGCTGATGGTAGACATCAGTGGTTCAGAATTTTTTGGGACAAAAAATCAATTTAAAAATGAAGTGGTCACAGAAATTGCTGCAACCCTAGCTTTTTCTGCCATGCAAAATAACGACAAAACCGGATTGATTCTTTTTTCAGATAAAATTGAATTGTTCATTCCTCCCAAAAAGGGAAAATCTCATGTGTTGCGTATCATTCGGGAGTTGTTGGAATTTGAACCAAAAAGCAATCGAACGAATCTTTCGGAAGCGCTTAAATTTTTGAGAAATGTGATGAAGAAAAAAGCCATTGTGTTTATTCTTTCGGATTTTATAGACGATGCATATCGTGACACCTTGAAAATTGCTGCTAGAAAACACGATATCACAGGAATACGGGTGTATGATGAAGCAGAAAAAAGCATCCCAAATTTAGGAATGGTGCAGATGGAAGATCAGGAAACCGGAGAAAGACTTTATGTAAATACGGCTTCTCGGGCTGTCCGAAATAATTATTACCGTTTCCACCGCGAACGAGAAGATTATTTTCTGGAAACTTTTTCAAAAACCGGAGCAGGCACTATCAATTGCAGCGTAGGCGAAAGTTATGTAAAAAAACTTTTAGGCTATTTTCAAAGACGTTAGAAAATATGATTTATAAGATTGATTATAGTTCTTTTAAAAACCATACAGTCCGTGTGCTTTTATGCATACTGACAAGCTTTCTTTTTATAAATTCCGGGCTGGCTCAAACTGTTGAATCTTCCATTGACAGAAATGAAATAAAAATCGGGGAAGAAATCATCTATACTTTTGAAGTAGAAACCGATACTTCAAATTTTGTATTATTTCCGGATAATCAAGTTTTTTTACCATTGGAAATCATCGAATCTTATAAAACAGATACCACTTATTTAGATTCAAAATACCGATTGATTAAAAAATACGGTCTTACACAGTTTGACAGCGGCAGCTTTGTAATTCCTGAACAGCGAATAGTTATCGACAACCATTCGTTTTTCACAGACTCCATCCCGGTCGTTGTCCACAATGTTGCGGTGGATACGCTTAAACAACCCATGTTTGACATCAAACCTGCCGTCCCGGTAAAATCGCCCGGAATCAATTTGAAAAAAATACTGTGGTGGATTGGTCCCTTGGCAGTTATCGTTTTAATTCTTTTCTTTATGCTTCGTCGCAAACAAAAAGAAAAAGCCCAAAAACTACTTCCTCCCTATGAGGAAGCCATTGAAGCTTTAAAGAAATTAGACCATTCTGAACTTTTGTCACAAAACAAAAACAAAGAATATTACAGTAATCTGACAGAAATTGTCAAACGCTATTTAGATCGTGAAGTAGACGATACCGCGCTTGAAAGTACGAGCGATGAGTTAATTCAACGACTCCTTATGCACAAACAAGCCGGAAACTTTGATTTCAGTCAGGAAACCATTCTCAAATTAGACCAAATATTCAAACGTGCCGATCTCGTAAAATTNNGGATGAATCAAGAAAGCAGTCAAGCGCGATTAGACCGAAAAGCCATTGAAGAAATCATAAACGAAACTAAAGAAATTATTCCTGAACCTGAGGAGGATACATTAAAATTAAATCAAGAGTATCTGGAAAAACTGGAACGAAAAAAACGGCAAAAAAAATGGATTTACGGAATCAGTTCTGTTATCGGCATGCTACTATTGGTTGCGGTTCTTTATGGTACAATGCGTGGTTTCGATGATCTTAAAACCCTTATTTTTGGAAATCCCATGAAAGAATACGCGTTGCAGTCCTGGGTCAAGAGTGAATATGGAAACCCTGCGGTCATTGTAGAAACTCCCGATGTTTTAACGCGTGTGGAATCAGAAGAAAATACCGATTTGGATATTTTTGTCTTCGGATCAATGAAAGCTCCGTTGTATATTGAAATCACTACAGCAAAATTAAACCAAAGTGAATCAGCCGAATTGGATCAGGCATTGGAATTTGCACTTACACAATTGGAAATAAAAGGTGCTAAAAATATGATTGTAAAACGCGACGGATTTGAAACCGACAAAGGAATTACAGGAGTTCGCGCATTTGGAGAGTTTAATTATATGATTAAACCCAATCGTGTTTTAAAAGAAAGCAGTCATTATGAACTGGTTTTGTTTGCACAACAAAACGGATGGCAAAAGGTGCTGGTCGTGTACCGTGGTGACAGTGAATATGCAGAAGAAATTAAAAATCGAATTTTCCAGTCATTGGAGTTAGAAATTATTCAATCCTATGGAAGGTAATTTTCAATATGTCAATCCGGAGTTCTTTTGGTTGTTTTTACTACTTCCATTATTGATTGTTTGGTATTGGTTCAAACGCAACAATCAGATTGCTTCGTTTAAAATATCGACAATTGAAGGATTTAAAACCAAAAAAAATTGGTTGGGAAAATTACGTCCGTTGCTTTTTTTAGTACGACTTTTGGCTTTATCCGCATTGATTGTTGCAATGGCTCGCCCGCGGCTGGTAGATGAGAGCACACAAACAAAAACAACAAGCGGAATCGATATCATCATGGCCATGGATCTTTCTGCGAGTATGCTTGCCCGCGATTTAAAGCCAAATCGCCTGGAGGCACTTAAAGCTACCGCAGCAGAATTTATTCGAAATCGACCCAATGATCGTATCGGGTTGGTAGAATATGCCGGCGAAAGTTATACGCGCACTCCCCTTACGACGGATAAAGAACTGTTATTAAAATCTTTAAAAGAAGTTGAATACAATACCATTATAGAAGGAGGAACAGCCATCGGATCGGGGTTGGCTACCGCCGTAAATCGGTTGAAAGACAGTGAAGCCGTAAGCAAAGTGATTATTCTCCTTACAGACGGGGATAACAACACCGGGGTCATCGATCCAAAAATTGCCAGCGAACTTGCTGTGGAATTTGGAATTAAAGTTTATACGATTGGAATCGGAACCAAAGGGATGGCGCTGTCTCCAATTGCCATTCGTCCGGACGGAAGCTTTCAATATGGAAACGTTCCGGTGGAAATCAATGAGGAATTGATGAAAGACATTGCCAGAAAAACAGGAGGAAAATATTTTAGAGCTACAGACAACCGCGAATTAGACGAAATTTATGAGGAAATTGACCAATTGGAAAAAACAGAAATTGAAGAATTTCGATATACCCATTACGAAGAAAAATTCAGACCGTGGGCATTGTTCGGTTTCGGATTGCTTGCCTTTGAATTTTTAATGCGAATTGCTTTTTTTAGAGGATTTATTTAAAGAATATGTATCAGTTTGAACACCCTTTTTATTTCTATTTATTGCTTTCCATTCCGGTAGTGATATTTTTATCGATATTGGTATGGTTATGGAAAAAAAATGTTCAAAAACGATTTATAGACAAACCATTTTTAAATTCGCTGAGTCCGAATCGCTCCACATTTAAACCCGCTCTTAAAACTGTTGTATTGTGTCTGGCATTTGCGCTTTTAAGCATTGCATTGGCAAATCCGAAAATAGGTACCAAACTTGAAACTGTAAAACGCGAAGGTGTAGACATTGTCTTTGCGCTGGATGTTTCAAAAAGTATGTTAGCAGAAGATATTGCTCCCAACCGCTTGGACAAATCCAAACAAATTATTACACAAATAATTAATACCCTTACCGGCGATCGCGTGGGCATCATTGGTTATGCAGGAAGTGCTTTTCCGCAAGTTCCAATAACTACCGATTTTTCTGCGGTCAGACTTTTTCTTTCCGGTATGAATACGGACATGGTATCTTCAGAAGGTACTGCTATTGTAGAAGCGATTCGATTGTCAAAATCGTATTTTGACGATACGAATCAAAAGAATAAAATTTTATTTTTAGTATCCGACGGCGAAGATCACGAAGGAAATATATCAGAAATAGCAAAAGAAGCCGCCTCCGAAGGAATCCGGATATATCCCATAGGCGTAGGAACTCGAGAAGGAGGCCCCATCCCTATTCGAAGAAACGGAATTCTTCAACATTATCTTCGTGACCGAAATAACGAGCAAGTCATAAGCCGATTAGGCGAAGAAACTTTAAAGCAAATCGCTGACATTACCAAAGGTGAATATTTGGACGGAGCCAATACTCAGGCAGTCGTTGACCGAGTCAAATCGATTCTGGGGGGTATGGATAAAGATGAATTTGAAACCCTTGAATTTACCGACTTTGAAGATCAATTTCAATGGTTTTTAGGAGGGGCATTGTTTTTGTTGGTAATTGATGTGTTTCTTTTAGAACGAAAAACGGCTTGGATAGAACGGTTAAATTTATTTAACGAGCGAAGGAGAAAACGAAAAAACAATTTTTGATGATTAAAAATTCACATAAACTGTTTCGTTTAGAAGAATATCAAGGCATTCTTGTTATTCTTCTTATGCTTTTTTCTGTTCAAACATTCTCGCAATCCGTTGAAAAACAATCAGAGCGATTAACTCGTGAAGCTCAAAAAGCACTCGAAAACCAAGCGTTTAATGAAGCTGAAGCCAATTACAGAAAAGCAATTTCCTTAGATGAAAAAAATCAGATTGCTCGTTACAATCTCGGAACTGCCTATTACAACCGAAATAAAAATGACGAAGCTTTATTGCGTTTTGAACAAGCAGCGCTTACGGCAACATCTAAAGAAGATAAACACAAAGCGTTTCACAATCTTGGTAATGTATTGATGAATAAAAAAATGTATGCCGAAGCTGTAGAAGCCTATAAAGATGCGCTCAGAAACAATCCTACCGATGATGAAACGCGTTATAATTTGGCATTGGCAAAAGAATTGTTAGACAAAAATCCACCTCCTGAATCGGATGATGAAAATGATGAAAATCAGGAACAAGATGAAAATCAGGAGCAGAATCAAGAACAGAATCAAAACGAAAGTGAAAATGAAGATTCTGAAAGTCAAGATAAAGAGGATGGCACTGATGCTGAAGATAACAAAGAAGAAGAAAATGAAGATAGCGACAGCAGAAATTCTCAGGATGAAACAGGAGAAGACGAAGCTGAAGAAGTTGAACAACCCGTTCCCGGACAGCTTTCTCCTCAACAGATTCAAAGTCTTTTGGATGCCATGAATAATGAAGAAAGACAAGTACAAGACAAAATAAATGCGGAAAGGAAACAAGGAACACCGATTAAATCCGATAAAAATTGGTAAGTTATGAAGATGAAGAAGTATTTGGTTATTTTATTTTTAATACTCGGCGCTTCAATAACGAGCACTGCGCAAGTTCGCTTTGAAGCCAAAGTAAGTAAAGACCGTTTGGGAATCAATGAGCGTTTACGCGTTGATTTTGAAATGAATGAAGATGGTGATAATTTTCGAGCTCCTGAATTTACCGATTTTCGTATTATCGGAGGTCCCAATCAATCTATCAGTAACAGTTGGGTAAACGGAAAAAGAAGTTTTTCAAAAACGTACAGTTATTTTCTTGCTCCTCAGAAAAGAGGAAAAATAACCATTGGACAGGCAACAGTAGAAATTAATGGTCAAATCTATAAAACTTCACCGGTTGAAGTGACGATTACCGAAGCTGTGGAAGCACCAACAGATGGTAATAACAGTGATTATATCGCCAGTGAAAATGTTCATCTCGTTGCAGAAGTTTCCAATACCAATCCTTATTTAAACGAAGCTATCACCGTTACTTATAAATTATATGTATCGCACAATGTAAGTATCACCAGTCAATGGAGAGAAATAGATTCTCCAAAATACTCGGATTTTTGGAGTCAGAACATCGACAACAGAAATTTGCAGATTATGCAAGGAAAATATCAGGGAAGAGATTATCGCTACGTCATTCTTCGCACCACGGTACTCTATCCTCAAAAAACCGGAAAACTGGAAATTTCTCCTTTGACCTTAGATGTTCCTATTGACGTTCCGGGAAATCGGCGTGATTTTTTTGGAAGACGAATCATGGAACGTGTAAATAAAACCATTTCCGCAGGAAAACGAACGATTGATGTCAAACCATTGCCAACAGAAGGAAGACCGGATAACTTTAGTGGAGCAGTGGGTAATTTTGATTTTGAAGCTACAACAAACAAAACCACATTAAATACCAATGAATCTTTACAATTGGATTTAAAAGTAACCGGCAATGGAAATTTTAAACTTTTTTCACTTCCAAACGTAACACTTCCGAGTGCTATAGAAGTTTATGAGCCTGAACATCGGGAACAAATTCAGACAAACACACAAGGGATGAGAGGAAGTGTCACTAATTCCTATACCTTGGTTCCACAAGCACCCGGAAGCTATCCGATTCATCCGATTCAATTTTCATATTTTGATCCCAAAACCGAGAAATACCATACGATTACTTCAGAACGAATAACAATCAATGTGGAAGGCAGTCCCGTAGTGGCAACCACTCCTTCAGCAGCTTCCGGGTCGGGACAGCAAGTTGTGTTATCCGAAGATAATTTTAAGTATATCAAACTCGATGCAGCATTAAAACCGCTTGATAAAAAACCTTTTTTCAAATCGACTTTGTTCTGGACAAGCATGATTGCTCCGGTGCTTTTAATACCGGTCATTATTTTAGCAAGCAAGAAAAGAAATGAAAGATTGTCGGATGTTGAAGGAAACAGACTCCGACAAGCCAATCGATTGGCAAAAAAATACCTTTCAGAAGCCAAGAGAAACAGTACCAATTTAGATGTATTCTACGAATCTTTAGAACGGGCGCTTCACAATTTCCTGAAAGGAAAATTACATTTGGAAACTTCTGAAATGGATAAAAATAGAATTTCTGAATTGTTGATTGAAAAAAATGTATCCGCAGAAACAGTTACGGAATTTATTGAACTTCTAAAAAGCTGTGAATTTGCTCGCTATGCTACGGCTTCACAAAATTCTGTAAATGCTGATTATCAAAAAGCAGTTGACGTTTTGTCCAATATTGATAAACAAATGATTTAGATTATGAAGATGAAACCGTTGGTGTATTTTGTTTTTTTATTAGGATGTGTTTCGGGTTTTGCTCAAAATACCGAACTTTTTGAACGTGGGAAGGAGTTTTATAAAAACGAATCCTATCAACAAGCAATTGATAGTTGGGAGAAAATTATTGACAATGGAGAGGCATCGGCAAATCTTTATTTTAATCTGGGGAACGCGTATTATAAATTAAATAAAATTGGTCCCGGCATTTATTATTACGAAAAAGCACTTCAATTGAAACCCGGAGATGCAGACATCACAAACAATTTAGCTTTTGCTGAAAACGCTCGCATTGATATTATTGAACCGCTTCCAAAATCACTTTTTAATAGATGGTACCAAAGCGTTACAGGATTATTTTCTATGGATGGTTGGGCACTAGTTAATGTAATTTCCATACTACTCTTTACGGCGCTTTTCCTTTTATATTATTTTGCAATGACAGAATCAAAAAAACGGATGTTTTTTGCAGGTGCCATGGTTGCTCTGATAAGCGGTATCGTTTCGCTTTCATTGGCATTCACTTTATACAATACCGAATCTGATAAACAAACTGCAATTATTTTTTCTGAGCGTATTGAAGTCAAATCCGAACCGAGAATGGGAAGTTCGACAGCTTTCGTTTTGCACGAAGGAACAAAAGTTCAAATTACTGCTGAAGACGGCGATTGGTATCGGATAAAACTCGCAGACGGAAAAGACGGATGGGCACCGGTTGCTGCAATGAAAGAATTATAACCTTCCTTAGCCGTATTCAGTATCAGGAATAAACCGTATTTTTGATAAAAAATAAATATCATGTACGGAAAAATCAAAGAACATTTACAGAATGAATTAGAAGAAATCAAAAATAGTGGTCTCTTCAAAGTGGAGCGTGTTATAACTACGCCACAAGATGCAGTAATCAAGATATCGACAGGACAGGAAGTAATTAATATGTGTGCAAACAACTATCTCGGACTTTCATCACATCCGGAAGTTGTTCAAGCTGCAAAAGATACTTTAGACAGTCACGGATTCGGAATGTCATCTGTTCGATTTATCTGCGGTACGCAAGACATTCATAAAGCATTGGAAGCGCGGATTGCAGAATTCTACGGAACGGAGGATACCATTCTGTATGCCGCATGTTTTGATGCAAATGCCGGAGTTTTTGAACCACTACTTTCGGCAGAAGACGCCATCATTTCCGACTCCTTAAATCACGCTTCTATTATTGACGGAGTCCGGTTGTGTAAAGCCGCCCGTTATCGTTATGAAAATAACAATATGGAAGACTTGGAAAAACAACTTCAAGCGGCCGATGAAAACGGAGCTCGTTTTAAATTAATTGTTACAGACGGAGTTTTCTCTATGGACGGTTTGGTTGCACCCTTAGACGAGATTTGTGATTTAGCCGATAAATACGATGCATTGGTTATGGTGGATGAATGTCACGCAACCGGATTTATGGGAGCCAACGGAATCGGAGCGGTTGAAGAAAAAGGAGTATTGAATCGTGTTGATATCGTAACAGGAACTTTGGGAAAAGCATTAGGAGGCGCTATGGGAGGCTATACAACCGGTAAAAAAGAAATCATCGAAATGCTTCGCCAACGTTCGCGTCCTTATTTGTTCTCAAATTCACTTTCACCTGTAATTGTAGGAGCTTCATTAAAAGTATTTGACATCTTGGAGAAAGACAAAAGCTTCCAGCAAAAACTTCAAAAAAACACCCGTTATTTTAAATCAAAAATAAAAGAAGCCGGTTTTGATATTATCGACGGAGAATCTGCGATTGTTCCTATCATGTTATATGATGCAAAATTATCTCAGAAAATGGCCGACATGTTGCTTGAAGAAGGTGTATATGTAATCGGCTTTTTCTTCCCGGTGGTTCCCAAAGACCAAGCGAGAATCAGAGTACAGTTGTCAGCAGCACACACCAAAGAACACTTGGACAAGGCTGTTAACGCTTTTATAAAAGTTGGTAAAAATTTAGGAATAATTAACAATTAATTGTCGTTTTATATAATTTTACCTATTGAATTAGGAAAATTTTATTAGATATACTTTTGTTTTATATATATTAACAACTTACTTTTGTTCCTTGTAACACTTATAAATTAACAATCGAATATGAAACATCTTAACAGATTTTTGATTGCTGCTATTTTCCTGATTGGATTTAGCGCAGCAAATGCACAAGACAAAAACAATCGATGGGCAGTTGAAGTTGGTGTGAATGCAGTAGATGTATTCCCTGTAGGTACCAATGACGCCGGTCGGATTGCTCCTGAACTTAGAGGAGAATTCTTTGAAGACTTCTTCAAAGTTGATGACCACTGGAACATCCTTCCCTCTGTCTCCCGTATTATGGTGAGTCGCTATTTAGGCGATGAAATTATATTCTCTGCCGGGGGTTCAATGAATAAATTAAGCAAATACGGAGATTATGAAGTTAACGACCTTTCATACTACTCATTAGATGGAGAAGTAAAGTATAGCTTTAAAGAACTCATTAACTGGGGTTGGTTAGATCCAAATCTTGGAGTTGGTGGAGGTTATACTTGGGTTGACGATATCGGATTTGGAACTGCAAACGTTCTTTTCGGATTAAAATTCTGGTTTACAGATAACTTAGGTCTTAATCTACAATCTACTTATAAGCATGCCTTTGAAGAAGATTACGGTATTAGCCATTTCCAACATTCGGCAGGACTTGTTTTCCAATTTGGAATGAAAGATTCTGATGATGACGGAATTCCTGATAAAGACGACGAGTGTCCTGAAACTCCGGGATTGGCTGAGTTTAACGGATGTCCGGATTCTGACGGTGACGGAATTCCTGATCACTTAGATGACTGTCCGACAGTTGCCGGTCTTCCTGAGTTTAACGGATGTCCTGATACTGACGGTGACGGAATCGTAGATCACTTAGATGAGTGTCCTACTGTAGCAGGATTGGCAGAATTTAACGGATGCCCGGATTCTGACGGTGACGGTGTGCCAGATCACTTAGATAACTGTCCGAATGAAGCAGGTCCGAAAGAAAACAACGGATGCCCTTGGCCGGATAGAGATGGTGACGGCGTGCCGGATCATTTAGACCAATGTCCTGACGTAGCAGGTACAGTCGCTAATAACGGATGTCCGGAAGTATCAGTTGAAGTTATTAAAAGATTGAATGAGTATTCTAAAACAATCTTATTCGACCTTGGAAAATCAACAATCCGTAAAGAATCTTACCCGGTTCTTCAAGACATCGCTAATGTGATGAAAGAATATCCGAATGCAAAATTCGAAATCGAAGGTCACACTGATAATACAGGAAGCGCCGCTGTTAACTCAAGACTTTCTAAAGAAAGAGCAGCAGCCGTTAAAGACTATTTGATTTCTATCGGAATGGATGCTGACAGATTAACATCTGAAGGTTACGGTCCAGATCGTCCGATTGCTACAAACAAAACTGCAGCAGGAAGACAAGAAAAC
>LSQX01153561.1_pt1 | contig 15147 bp, 11 predicted proteins | sample 654561 | NCBI WGS metagenome assembly LSQX01 (sample SAMN04489861, study PRJNA283612) | anaerobic digester metagenome | isolation source: 4 biogas reactors fed with cattle manure at either 37C or 55C with and... | place: Denmark: Kongens Lyngby | collected 2014 | reverse complement strand
TCATTTTATTCGGATGAGCAGGAGATAGATGCTATTGTTATAGATTTTAGAGGGCTTGATACCCTAACCAACGAGCTTATTATTAAGGCTTATGAGGATGCGGGAAATACACTTCTGACTAATACTAGATATCTGATATCATACCTAGAGATGAGAAAGCATCAGATAGAGGTTCTGAAGGTGATTAGTCGTAGCATTATGGATATTCCGGTATTGCTGAAGCAGTCTATTCCTTTGGCGGATTTCTTAGAAAAGACATCGGATAACTTTCATGAAATGAATAATGTTAAAGGCTTACTTGAGGACTTAAATCAATTGTCACTAAAATATAAAGAGGATAAATTACCTGTGACCAGAGAGGAATTTGAGTATAGGGCGGTTTTATTTCAAATATTAAATGAACTTAAATATTTTCTTCAGATTAAAAGAAATTTCGTGCTAGAGTTAGAGGATAAAAATTAGAATAAATCATTGCTTTTTTTCACATAATAAGATGTAAGTTACGCAAAAAATGTGATTAAGGAGCAAGGTATGCAAACCATAGATTATAAGGAAGATGTTAAGGACATAAAGCAGGAAGACAATTATATCGAAGGGAATAAGAGTAATTCAAAGAAGGAATTGTACAGTAATACTGATTCTGAAAAAAACAGTGAGTTAGACAATAAAGATGATAAAGACAATAAAGACGATAAAGGCAAGGATGACAAAAAGTCTGAAAAGGATGAGCAAGAGAGTGAAATGGTAAAGAAAGAGAATGAAGACCTTAAGGATAAGAAAATAAGCGAATATGGTCAGACCATCCTTGATAACAATAAAAAAGAGCATAAGATACACCTTTTATCGATTATTGGAGAGATTGAAGGTCATGAGTGTCTTCCTCAGCATAATAAGACCACAAAGTATGAGCATGTTCTACCTCAGCTTGCCGCTATCGAAGACAGCACGGAAATAGATGGATTGCTTATACTCATAAATACAGTTGGTGGCGACGTGGAGGCAGGTCTTGCTATAGCTGAGATGATAGGCTCTCTTAGTAAGCCTACGGTATCTCTTGTATTAGGAGGAAGTCATTCAATTGGTGTTCCTTTAGCTGTCTCGGCGAATTATAGCTTTATCGTACCTACTGCAACCATGATTATCCATCCTGTAAGGATGAATGGTACAGTAATCGGCGTTACACAGACATTTGAATATTTTGAGAAGATACAGGATAGAATTATTAGGTTTGTAGTGAATCATTCGGGTATTACTTATCCGGATTTTAAAAATTTGATGCTGGCTACGAATCAGCTAGCCAAGGATGTTGGGTCCATTCTGGTAGGAGATGAGACGGTAAAGCTGAAGATTATAGATGAGGTAGGAGGCATTAAGGAAGCACTGGCTAAAATCAATGAGATGATTGACGCAAAGGAAAATGAAATGAAAATGCTAAGTGAAATGAAATTGGTAATGTAACTTAAACAAATAGAAAGAAGGTAGGATATGTTATATACAGTTGTTCCGCTAGAGCGTATATATGTTGACCAGAGTGTTAAGGACATAGCAGCCAAGGATGAAGCAGAGCCTGAATATAAGGAGGTTCTTATTAGGCATGGACGGGTCGTAGCAAGACGAGACGGTGAAAATTATGTAGTTCAAAAGATTATTTCCACCGACATGAGCGATTATCTGAACGCAGATTATTCACCAGGTAAGGTTATTAAGCATTAAGTATGCGGTGACTTATTTGCTTGCATAACAATAGCCTACAAGGTATAATAAAATGTGGAAGATATACAAAGTATATAAGGGGGATGACTCATGGCTTCCAAGAAAAGCACTACTGGGAAGAGCACAACTAGAAAAAGCACAACTAGAAAAAGCAGTGGAAATAAAAGGACCTACAATACTCAGAAAAAAAGATATGAAGCAGCAAAGCAGAGCGGAGCAGCACAGGATGAAATTATACTTATAATCGCTATGGTTGTTTCAATTCTTATATTTTTGAGCTATTTTGATTTGAGCGGTATTGTAGGAAAGTATGTCAGTGGGTTTTTGTTTGGCATGATTGGCTTATTGGCATATGTTTTACCTTTTATTTTATTTTTTGGAACCGCTTTTTACATATCAAATATCGGAAATCGTACTGTTGGAAGAAAGATATTAAGCGCTTTTGTGTTTTTAGTCGCATTGACTGCTTTAGTACAAATGATAACGGTATCCTATGATTCGAATGTGAAAATATATGAATACTATACATATTCAAGAGACAACAGGGTCGGTGGTGGAATTATTGGTGGTATCCTTGTAATGCTTTTATGCGGGATGTTTGAAGTTACTGCCACCTACATAATCCTCATAGCAATTATGCTGATTTCTTTAATAGTAATAACAGGAAAAGCACTTATTCTTTTAATCGCTAAAAAGAGTAAGAATTCTATTGAAGAAAGAAGACAATACAAGCAGCTTAAGAAGGAGCAAATGGAGCAAGAGCAGTTATCTGAGCAAGGGACTGGAATGACAGGTAGGTCCTGGAAGGCATTTGATATTGATACTGATAACAAGAGCGACGATAAGAAATCTAACGACAAATCTTCTAAGCTAGTAAGCCTAAAGGATAGAAAAGATAAGAAGAAGCAGTCTGATGAGATGGACGAGCTTCCATTGGTTAATTTGGATCACTTATTTCCACCTGAAGAGGCAGATGGAAATAGTGCTAATAATACTGACATACATATTACAAAGGCAGGGGTCCCTACATATGAGGACGAACTTAAGGATAAGTTCGGCAAAGGCCATTCTACAGCAGGAGAAGAAGGAGCTAGTAGCCTTGCTGATATGACACAAGGAAATACTACAGGCGTAGCAAGTCCTGGTTCTAGCAGTAAAATATCTTCTACAGATGTAGAGGAACTGAATATTAGTCAAGTTGCGGAGGAGAAGGAATATATATTTCCGCCTATGAAGCTTCTGACTGCTCCTAAGGCAAAGACCGGAAGAGGACAGATGACGGAAAAAACCATTAAGGAAACAGCTATAAAGCTTCAGAACACTTTAGAGAGCTTTGGTGTACATGTAACTGTTACCAATGTAAGCTGCGGACCGGCTGTTACAAGATATGAGCTACAGCCTGAGCAAGGAGTTAAGGTTAAGAGTATTACTAGCCTTGCAGATGATATAAAGTTGAATCTTGCTGCCTCAGAGGTTAGGATTGAGGCTCCTATACCTGGAAAATCTGCTGTAGGTATAGAAGTACCAAATAAAGAGAACTTCGTGGTGACATTAAGGGAAATGCTTGAAAGTAAGGAATTTAACGAGCATCCCTCTGATATTGCATTTGCTGTAGGTAGGGATATTGGTGGACAGGTTATTATAACGGATATAGCTAAGATGCCCCATTTATTGATTGCTGGTGCAACAGGTTCAGGTAAATCGGTATGTATTAACACCTTGATTATGAGTATTCTTTATAAATCAAATCCTTCGGATGTACGAATGATTATGATTGATCCAAAGGTTGTTGAGCTAAATGTATATAACGGAATTCCACATTTACTTATTCCCGTGGTGACCGATCCGAAGAAGGCTGCAGCCGCGCTCAATTGGGCTGTAATAGAGATGACCGACCGTTATAAGAAGTTTGCCGAAGTGGGTGTTCGTGATTTGATGGGATACAATGAGAAGGCTAGAGAGGTTGCCTATCTCAATGATGAAAGCTGCCAGAAGCTACCTCAGATAGTAATCATTGTCGATGAGCTATCGGACCTTATGATGGTAGCTCCGGGTGAAGTCGAGGATTCTATATGTCGTTTGGCACAGATGGCAAGGGCGGCGGGCATACATCTTATTATCGCCACTCAAAGACCATCAGTTAATGTAATTACAGGACTTATTAAGGCGAATATTCCTTCAAGAATAGCATTTGCTGTATCATCGGCCATAGACTCAAGAACGATTATTGATGGATCCGGTGCAGAAAAGCTTCTTGGAAAGGGAGATATGCTCTTCTTCCCATCTGGTTATCCCAAGCCTGTACGAATTCAGGGTTCCTATGTATCGGATAAGGAGGTTAGCTCTGTCGTTGATTTCTTAATTAACAACAATAGTAGTGCTAGCTATAGTGAAGAGATTAAGGAGACCATAGCAAATGTTCGAGCTGCTGAGGCCGCTGCTGTGGCTGCAAGTGAAAGAGATGATTATTTCGTTGAGGCAGGAAGATTCATTATAGAAAAGGATAAGGCTTCTATTGGTATGCTTCAAAGAGTGTATAAGATAGGCTTTAACCGTGCAGCTAGGATTATGGACCAGCTGGCTGAGATAGGGGTGGTTGGACCAGAAGAGGGGACTAAGCCTAGAAAGATACTTATGTCGGCCGAGGAATATGAGCAGTATTTGGTTGAGAATGAAATAAGCTGAAATATAAGGCTGTTATATCTAACTCAAGAGGTATATATGTATGACCTCACACACTGATTAGTAGTACAGTTTTTATGATTTGTATATCTTAATCGGACATAAAATGTCCGCTTCCGATATTACAAATCACTGCAAACTGTTCTCCTAAATGTGTATTATGGTCACACATATATACCTCTTTATAGATGTAACAGCCTTATATCAATGTTAGTAGTTCCTTAGGAGTATCGATTAGATAATCGGCTCCTGCATTTCTTAATACATCTCGGGTACGAAAACCCCAGGTCACACCGATGCAGGGAATACCTGCATTCTTTGCCGTTTGCACATCTGTTTCAGAATCACCAACAAAGATGGTCTTATTGATATCAGAATCAAGCTCCTTGATAGCGGCAAAGACACTGTCAGGTGCAGGTTTTCTTTTAACGGTCTCCGATTCGCCTATGGCTATATCAATAAAATCACCGAAATACTCTTTTGCTAGCTCCTTTACCGCAGAATCAAATTTATTTGAAACAATAGCAATCTTATAATTATATCTATCAAGGTCAAGTAGTAGCTCCATTATTCCATTATATGGCCTAGTTTTATTTTGCATATTCTGATTATAATGCTCAGTAAAGCTTGCAAGACATTGTTCTATTTCTGCATCGGTGCTATGTATGGGGAGTGCGCGTTTAACCAGCTTTCCAACACCATTTCCAACAAAGCTTCTTACCTCTTCCAATGTTCTTGGCTCATATCCATGGGCGATTAAAGCGACATTAAGACTGTCTCTTAAGTCATCCAGGGTATTTAGTAGTGTTCCGTCAAGGTCAAATATTATCGTATCGTATTTCATGTCATGGTCCTTTCTGAATGAATGTAATTTCAATGGTTTATCATTAATGAATAAGCAGATTAGGAGCTTAAAAACCTACGGTTTATTCGCTCACGTTGCACTAATCCATAAGAATTATCATGTTTTATTGTAACATAGAAAGAATGTCACATAAAACATGATAATTCTTATGACTAATCTGCTTATACGTGGAGTATATCAGATAAATACCTATTATGCCAAGTATTTATCCTATTTGCCATTTTTATCTTGACCTTGTCTAATCTTATGTTTAAAATAATTTTAGTAATATAATTTGCTGAGAGGTGGTACACAGATGAAGACTGATATTCAGATAGCGCAAGAAGCAAAAATGCATCATATTAGTGATGTTGCAAAGAAGCTTTCTATTTCGGAGGATGATTTAGAGTTCTATGGAAAATACAAGGCTAAGCTTTCATTTGAACTGTGGGATAAGATAAAGGAGCGGTCTAATGGTAAGCTTGTGCTTGTTACTGCCATAAATCCAACGCCCGCCGGTGAAGGAAAGACGACGACTACGGTGGGAATCGGGCAAGCACTCGGTCAAATGAATGTGAGCAATGTTATTGCACTTCGCGAGCCTTCGCTTGGGCCTTGCTTTGGTGTTAAGGGCGGGGCTGCCGGGGGAGGATATGCTCAGGTGGTTCCTATGGATGATTTGAATCTACATTTTACAGGGGATTTTCATGCTATAACTTCAGCCAATAACCTTTTGGCGGCAATTATGGATAACCATATTCATCAGGGAAATGCCCTATCTATAGATCCTAATCAGATAGTATGGAAACGCTGTGTAGATATGAATGACAGAGCACTTCGGAATATTGTTGTCGGCCTTGGTAAGAAGTCTGACGGAGTTGTCAGGGAGGATCATTTTGTTATAACCGTTGCTTCTGAAATAATGGCTGTACTATGTCTGGCTGAGGATATGAAGGATTTAAAGGAGAGGCTGGGCAAGATTGTGGTCGCTTATTCATATGATGGCAAGCCCGTAACCGCAAGTGATCTAAAGGCAGTTGGCTCGATGGCTGCACTTCTTAAGGATGCAATGAAGCCTAATCTAATACAGACTATCGAGAATACACCGGCAATCGTCCATGGAGGTCCCTTTGCAAATATTGCTCATGGCTGTAATAGCGTAAGAGCTACTAAGATGGCCCTTAAGCTGGCTGATGTGGTGATTACGGAGGCAGGATTCGGGGCCGACCTAGGTGCCGAGAAATTCCTTGATATCAAATGTAGGATGGCGGGTCTTAAGCCTGATGCAGTTGTTCTTGTGGCTACAATTCGTGCCTTAAAATATAACGGCGGACAATCTAAGAATGATCTGTCTGCTGAGAATTTGGATGCCCTTGAGAAGGGAATAGTTAATCTTGAAAAGCATATTGAGAACCTGCAGAAATTCGGTATACCCGTGGTAGTGGCCTTGAATCGTTTTGTTACTGATACTGCTGCTGAGATAGAATATGTGAAGAATTTTTGTTTAAAAAAGGATAGTGAATTCTCCATCTGTGAGGTATGGGAAAAAGGTGGCGAGGGAGGAATAGATCTTGCTAAGAAGCTACTTGCAACCATGGAGAAGAAGAAAAGTAATTATAAGCCTCTATATGATCTGGAGCTCACCATAAAAGAAAAGATCGAGAAAATTGCCAAGGAAATTTACGGTGCGGATAAGGTGACATTTGACCCTGTCGCTAATTCGGCTATAAGAAAGATAGAGGGGCTAGGTTATGGTAAGCTGCCTGTCTGTATGGCTAAGAATCAATATTCACTTTCCGATGATCCCAAAAAGCTTGGCAGGCCTACAGGCTTTACAGTAAATATCAGAGAAGCTTATGTATCAGCAGGAGCAGGCTTTGTAGTAGCCATTACGGGCACTATGATGACCATGCCGGGACTTCCTAAGATTCCCGCCGCAGAGGCCATAGATGTTACTGAAGAAGGAAATATTGTGGGGTTGTTTTAATGATTTCTTAATGGTGCCAGGCACCATTACAAATTTATTAATCGATTTGTTAACATTTTCGTAATGGTGCCTGACACCATTACAAAAATATGTCATAACTTTAGAAAGCCTTCGTATATATTAATGATGGATATGGCTTGTCAATAAATCGCCGTTATTCATACATTTATATAGGAGGGCTTTTTATGATAGAAGGAATGAATTTCGAATATACCCAGGATATAACGGTGGTTAATCGCGAGCAGTTTGAAGCACATATTAGATTATATGAGGGATATATTAAGAAGATAAATGAAATTGATGGGATACTTCGGAATAATCCAAGAAGAGAGGAGGCTAATGCTACATTTAGCTTTTATAGAGAGTGTAAGCGTGGTGAGACATTTGCTCTTAACGGTGTTATTTTACATGAGCTATATTTTGAGAACATGGGAGGAAGAGAAGAAACCAATGTACGGAACCCAGCAGTGACAGGACAGCTAGAGATGGATTTTGGAAGCTATAGTAACTGGGAGGAGGATTTTGTAGCTACGGCTAAGGCTAGCAGAGGCTGGACGGTTCTTTGCTATGATCAAAGAAGCTACAGGCTAAGAAACATCAGCTTAGATGCTCATGATTATGGGAACATAGCATACTCTGCGCCAATACTGGTCCTTGATGTATATGAGCATGCATATTTTCTTCAATACGCCGATGACAAAACAGAATATATCAATCGCTTCATAGAAAATATTAATTGGCAAATTGTCGGTAACAGAATGGGCATATATTGATTTGATTTGGTGCCAGGCACCATTACAAATTTATTAAATAATTTGTTAACATTTTCGTAATGGTGCCAATCGTTATGGTGCATAGAACCATAACGATGCACTGTTAAATTTTTGTGATGGTGTCGGGCACTGATTTTGAGGATTGCTCGCAGTATACGCAGCGGTAGATGCCCTTTTCCTTGTCTGTAAGCTTGAAGGAGTGTGGAACGCTTTCTACTGAGGTTATGCATCTAGGATTCTTGCATTTTAGTACATTATCTACATAATCGGGAAGCTTGGGATTCTTTTTTGCTATTATCTCGCCATTCTCGATGATGTTGATGGTTATTTTGTGATCCAGTGCACCAAGTATATCGAGGTTTATTCCGTTTAGGGTTCCTTCGATTTTTATTATGTCTTTGCGGCCCATTTTATTGCTTCTAGCATTTTTTATTATAGCTACACTAACGTCTATATTCTCTAGATTAAGATAGGTGTAGATTTTCATTGCTCCGCCTACCTTAATATGATCTATTACGATTCCCTGATTTAGTACACCGATATTTAGCATATGGGCCTCCCTTCGCTTTCACCTAAGAGTAGCATGATTAATGCCATTCTTACATATACTCCAAACTGGGCTTGCTTAAAATATACAGCCCTAGGATCATCATCTACCTCGACTGCAATTTCATTTACTCTCGGAAGTGGATGTAGTATTAGCATGTCCTCCTTAGCAAGAGACATTTTTCTTGTGTTGAGAATATAGGTGTCTTTTAGTCTAATATAATCCTCTTCATTGAAGAAGCGCTCCTTCTGGACTCTTGTCATGTATAGTATATCTAGGCTAGGGATAGCTGACTCGAGGCTTTTTACCTCTTTATAAGGAATGTTTTGTGGATCAAGTACCTGCTCCTTAATATATGAGGGAATCTTTAGCTCTTCCGGCGATATGAGTACGAATTTGATATTGTTGTATCTTGACAGGGCTCCTATAAGTGAATGCACGGTTCTTCCGAATTTTAAATCGCCACAAAAACCAACGGTAAGGTTATCGAACCGTCCTTTAAGATTTTTAATTGTAAGTAAATCTGTAAATGTCTGTGTGGGATGGTTATGACCGCCGTCACCGGCATTGATTACTGGAATGGAAGAATGGAGTGATGCAACATAGGGGGCACCCTCCTTGGGATGGCGAATAGCACAAATATCTGCATAAGAGGAAATAACACGTATGGTATCGGCAACACTTTCGCCTTTTGAGGCTGAGCTGGCATCTCCTGATGAAAAACCGAGAATGCTTCCGCCTAGATTTAACATAGCGGCTTCAAAGCTTAATCTTGTGCGGGTACTGGGTTCATAGAAGAGGGTTGCCAGCTTCTTTCTATGACATGCATCCGAATATTTTTTTGGATCCTTGATGATGTCTTCAGCTAAATTTAGAAGATCATCTAGTTCTTTTAAGGTAAGATCGGTGGGACTGATGATATGCCTCATAAGAAACCTCCGTTTTCTTTTTTGAATGGATTATTCTTTATTCTAACTAATTATTCTAGTCTATCTCATGAAAAAATACAATCCATATTTAAGAAGTATTTATCAAATTAACTAATATAACAAATTAGTACTAATAATATATTATCTAAGCATTAATTTACACAAGCAGATTAAGCCGTGATCGGTGATAAATACATTAGAGTCATTACAGTAAATGGACAACAGTAACTGTCAACAGTAAATAAAGGAAAAACTCTTATAGTTGTAGTTACTATTCTACAAATATGTGGTATAATAGTAAGATACAGTATTTTGTGCATCTAAGTATATAAATTGCTTAAGAGATTGCATTTTAGTAAAAGAATAGACTTAGATTATAGAAAGGTGTGCAGTTATGATTCAGATTTCACGGACAGGTATAAGAAACCTGGCATCCAATGATACGGTTTATGCCAGAGGCTTACAATATTATAAGGAAAATCGTGTTATTAGTGCGTCTTACTCCAATATGGCCAAGCTTTATCGTCTGGAGGTAAAAGGGAATTATAAATATTCTGTCTCTGTGGAGGAACAGGAGGACGGTTCTTTTGATTATAGCTGCAATTGCCCCTCTAGGTTAAAGGATCAAGGGGCATGTAAGCATGTGGTCGCTTCCTTGCTTTTTATCTTAAAGTATCAGGAGAGGACCATGCTTTCTGAGACAAAGAGTCCCGAGGAGAGAAGAATCGTTCAGATAATTGATTATTTTGCCTCTCAGGAGGATAGTCATATTATTGGTGAAACCTTTGGGCTGGAACCTATAATTAGTATTCCTCAGATGATTAAGGGTGAAAATGCTAGAGCCTATGTATCGTTTCGTGGCGGCAGTAACCGTAAATATAAGATTCAGACAATTAAAAAATTCTTATCTGACATTTATAATAATGAAAGCTTTACGCTTGGTAAGGAATTTAGCTTTGTAAGCGGGGAAAGTACCTTTGATCAACCATCTAAGGTTATTTTAGATTACCTTTTGGACGTATATGAAATCCAGGAGGTCATTAACAGCTCACATTTTTCAAAGATATTTTCAAAATCACAGTTTATTATGACTAAAAATATGCTTCTTAAATTTCTTGGACTTTTAGATGGGAATACATTTTCATTAGAGTTATATGGAAAGGTGTATCCAGTGGTTTGCTATTTGAATGCAAATCCTAAAATATCCTATCAGCTTACCATGGACGAAGAAGCGATTTTTGTTGATTACAAAGGTAAGGAAGCGGTTATACCCGTTACAGACACAGGAGAGCTGCTTTATCATGACGGGGTTATATATCAGCCCGATAGAAGCTTTATTAGAAATTTCAAGCCGTTTTATAATACCCTTGGTAGGGATAGAGAGCCCTTGGTTTTCAAGGGAGAGAGTAAAAACAGCTTCTTAGAGCATGTACTTCCAAGAATTAGTGAGACCATGGAGCTGGAGGTTCCGGAGGAGCTAAAGAATCGCTATATTTCAGAGGATTTGGAGGCTAAGATATATTTTGATAGACACAAATACGGAATTAAGGCTGAGCTTCGCTATCGTTATGGGGACTATGAGTTCAATTCCTTTGAAAATGCTTTCTCAGGCTCCTATATAATCGTTCGTCAAAGGGAGAGCGAGGATGATATAACCGCCGAGATTCTTAAGCTTGGATTTGTTCCATATAAAAATTACTATCTTCTTAAGGATGAGGATAGAATTTATGAATTCCTGTCCGGTAAGGTCATGGACCTTGACCTTGTTGCTGATTTATATTATTCCGAGGATTTTAAAAAGCTTGAAATACGCCCTCCAGGTAGCTTTTCTGCCAATGTTAGAGTTAATAGTGGTATAAATCTTTTGGAGCTGGATTTCTCATTCGATGATGTTCCAAAAGAGGAAATCCGTAACCTTATTCATGCATATCAGGTTAAGAAGAAATACTATCGCCTTAAGAATGGAAGCTTCATTAATCTTGAGGAAGGAAATGTTGACGAGCTATCAAAGATTCTTCTTTCCCTTAATGTAAACAGCAAAAATATCGAAGAGAATAGACTTCTTCTTGAGAAGCAGCATGCCCTATATCTTGAAAAAGCATTTATAGACAAAAAGCTTGAACTTTATAAGGATCGAGATTTTGCTACCTTGACCGAAAATATTCTTAATCCTTCGGTAACGGATTTTACTGTGCCTGATGAAATACAGGCTGAGCTTCGTCCATATCAGATTACCGGATATAAATGGCTTCGCACTCTTGCGGAGCACGATTTGGGTGGTATCTTGGCGGATGATATGGGACTGGGTAAAACCTTACAGTCAATTGTATTTATGGCTTCGATTCTATTGGAGGAGAAAGAGAAAGGAAATTCAAAACCACATTTTCTAATCATATGTCCTACCTCCTTGACCTATAACTGGCTGGATGAGATTGAGAATTTTGCCCCCTTTATAAGAGCGTCAGTAGTTAGCGGAACTCCGCAGGAGCGCAAGGAGGCCATTGAGAAATATGAGGATTTTGATGCTCTTATTACATCATATCCTTTAATTAGAAGAGATATATCGTCTTATTTGGATATAAATTTCAATACTGTTTTTATTGATGAGGCTCAATTTATTAAAAATGATTCCTCTCTAAATGCAAAATCAGTAAAGAGATTAAATGCTAAACATAAATTTGCCCTAACCGGTACGCCTATTGAGAATAGCTTATCTGAGCTTTGGTCTATATTTGACTTTATTATGCCGGGGTATTTGCATAGTCATTTAAAATTCGTGGAATATTATGAAAAGCCCATACTTAGGGAGGATAAAGATGCTTTGGAGGATTTGCACCAGCACATTTCTCCTTTTATACTTCGCAGAATGAAGAAGGATGTTCTTACGGAGCTTCCGGATAAATATGAATCAAAAATGCTTACTGATCTTTCTGAAGAACAGAAGAAGGTCTATTTGTCATACCTTGCGAATATTAGAAATGATATTCACAACGAGCTTTCTGAGGGGGGACTTGACAAGAGCAGAATGAAGATTTTGGCGGCTCTGACAAGACTTAGGCAGATTTGCTGTCATCCATCTACATTTTTAGATAATTATCAGGGAGGAAGCGGAAAGCTGGATTTATTGATGGAGCTTATTCCAGAGGCTATTGCCAATGACCATAGAATTCTTGTCTTTTCACAGTTCACCTCCATGCTTAGGATTATTGAGGAGGAGCTGAAGGATATGAATATTTCCTATTTTTATCTGGAGGGCTCTACACCTACCGAGGAGCGAAATGACATGGTTAAGCGCTTTAATAGCGGGGAGGGAAAGGTCTTCTTAATATCCCTAAAGGCTGGTGGTACAGGTCTGAATCTAGTCGGCGCCGATACTGTTATTCACTATGATCCCTGGTGGAATCCGGCGGTAGAAGAGCAGGCAACAGACCGTGTATACCGAATAGGCCAGCAAAACAAGGTTCACGTATTGAAGCTGATTACTAAGGGAACCATTGAAGAAAAGATATTTAAGCTTCAAAGAAAGAAAAAGGAGCTGTCAGATTCGATTATCAGCTCCAAGGAAGTATTTATTAATACATTGTCTAGGGAAGAGCTAGAGGAGCTATTTAATCCCATGTAAATATATAAAAAGAAGCTGATTAGGCTTGAATACCTTGGACTAATCAGCTTTTTCATTTAGCTAATTCTATCTATTACTTTACGAAGCACTAAGCCAAAGGATATGGCCAAAGCGATTTTCAACAAATCAAATGCTATAAAAGGAAATACACATACACTCAAAGAATATGCTATGGTGGAGCCGGATACATAGCTAAACCATAAGGTTCCTATAAGATAACACATAAATAGAGAAACAAGCATCCCAAATGCCGGTATGGCTATCCTAGATAAATTTCTAGTAAAGGATGATGACTTTACCTTTTTTGATAATTGATATGATAATGCTGTAATAAAGGCCATAATCGGGTAGGCCATTATGAAGCCACCTGTCATACCGAAAAGTACATGTATGCCTCCCTTGAATCCTGCAAACACAGGCAGTCCAAATGCACCCAAGAGAATGTATGCCAAGGTGGAAAAGAAAGCATATTTGGGTTCAAGAAGCATACCTGTCAAGAAAATTGCCAGTAATGAGAGACTAAAGGGAATGGGTTGAGTGGGAATAGTGAATGGTGACAGTACGGATATAATTGCTGTAAACATACCGGTTAGTACTAATTTCTTTGTTATTAGCTGTTTTGAGGTTGTCATAATATTATTTTGTCTCCTTCACACTGACTTCTCCTGAGGATAATGCTTCTTTTGATCCATCAGGGTATTCTACTAGGAGCCTAGCTCTGTCATCGATATCTATTGCCCTTGCGGGAAAAGTATCATTACCCTTTAGGACTAATATATCTTTACCTAACAGAAATGATCTTTCCTGATATTCTAATAAATAGCTATGGTCAGTTAGATTATCCATGGAAACTGACAGGTTGTTTAGGATCTCAGCTGCTAGTATAGACATAATAGGCTTATCCTCCGGCTTTTCAGAAAATATTGAGCCTGCGATATCCTGTATATCATCTGGAAAATTCTTTGTGGTCACATTTATTCCAATTCCAACTACGGCATATTCTAAGCCTCCATTTTCAATATTAAGCGAAGCCTCGGTAAGAATACCGCATACCTTTTTGCCATTCATGAAGAGATCATTTACCCACTTAATTTGAATGTCATTTTTCGTATGCCTTTCGATAGCTTTTGCGACGGCGACGGCGGCTGAAGTGGTAATTAAAAGCGAATCATTTAGATCCAGCTTTGGCCTTAGAATCAAAGAGAGATACAACCCTGTAGAATCAGGAGAGTAGAAGCGTCTGCCCATTCGACCACGGCCGTCGGTCTGCTCAGTAGCTATAATTACAGTACCCTCAGAAGCTCCTGCAACTGCCATTTTCTTAGCCAAGGTATTGGTAGAGGTAACAGTTTTTCTGACATCCAGATTAAAGTGTCTTGCCTTTCCCCTTAGATATGGTGCGATGCTTTCTGAAGTAAGAATATCATTAGAATCCTCAAGACAGTATCCAAGGTTGCGTACCGCATTTATCTGATAGCCCTCATCTTGAAGCTGCTTGATATTCTTCCATATGGCCGACCTAGTAACGGATAGCTTTTCAGCCATCAATGACCCATTTACACTTCTTCCTCTATTTGCCTCGAGCATTCTTAGTATCTGCTGCTTTATATCCATGTTTACCTTCCTTTTTTATCTTAGTATAGCAGAACATTACGAATTGTCAACCGATAGTGCCCAATTAGTTGACATTGGTGCCAGGCACCAATGTCAACTAACTGAGTAGAAAAAGTTGACAATGGTGCCTGGCACCATTACAGAAATGTTACAAAAGGACCTGTGTCAGGATGACACAGGTCCGAGCTTGATAATGGATTATATTACATTTGACTACTTAACTTCGCCCTCGATATATTCATTGGATGCATCAAATGTTTCCGAATAGAATTCCTCTATAAGGCGGTCGAGATAATCACGATTTTGCTCGCCAAATTCTTTATTAAGCATGTCACGAATTGTCTCAGTTTTTTTGATGTAATCAAGTTCCTCTGATAAGTCGGAGTTGGTGATTGAAGCTAGGAACTCATCTGTAACGGTAGTATGAAGCCATTCA
>LSQX01136696.1_pt1 | contig 15148 bp, 10 predicted proteins | sample 654561 | NCBI WGS metagenome assembly LSQX01 (sample SAMN04489861, study PRJNA283612) | anaerobic digester metagenome | isolation source: 4 biogas reactors fed with cattle manure at either 37C or 55C with and... | place: Denmark: Kongens Lyngby | collected 2014 | reverse complement strand
CGCGTCGGGCCCGAGTGCCACTATGACGATGCGTATTACAACGCCCGCGAGGCGCTGCTGGACCTCGCTCCGTTCGCTGAGGAGATCGGCGTTACCATCGCGGTCGAGTACGTCTGGAACCATTTCCTGCTCTCCCCGATGGAGTTCAGCCGCTTCCTCGGAGAGATCGGCTCATCGCGGGTAGGGCTTTACTTCGACACCGGCAACATGGTCATCCAGAGCTACCCGGACCAGTGGGTCAAGATCGTCGGCACTGGCGTGAAGAAGGTCCACTTCAAGGACTTCAAGCGCCAGGGCTACGAGTGGAAGCCGCTGCTTGAGGGCGACGTGGACTTCCCGGCGGTCATGCGCGAGTTGCGCAACATCGGCTATGACGACGCCCTGATCTCGGAAGTCAGCCCGAAGATCGAGTCGATTGAGGGCACGGCGCAGAAGATCCGCCAGATCATGGCGATGTAACGCGACCGGCTCCGCGCGCGCAAGGCGAAGGTGAGGTTGATTGCGATGAAATGCACCGCTCCGCTGACGCTTGCGCTTTCGATTGCGGTGGCCGCCTGCTCCGTGGCGGCCACCGTGCATATCCGCACGGCCGATGGCACCTGGGTGGAGGTCGAGGCCGCCGAGGCCAATGGTGCGGTGAAGTTCGACGTCACCCCCGCACACGCCCCCGACGGGAGCACGCTGGTCGTGGTGGACAAGCCCGACTGGATGGTGCTCGAGGACGAGACTCCGCCTCATGTGTCCAGCTACAGCATCGGCGAGGGCACGTGGGAGATGGAGACCGGCGAGGGCTTCGCGTGGGAGCGGGGCCCGGTGCGGCTCGTTGGCATAGGCGATCAAGACTGGACGCGACTGGTTACGTTCCACGTTGTTGATGACGCGAACCCTCTCGATACTACCTCGGCGCTCCTTCGGATAGATGGCAGGCCCCCGCTCCCGCTCCGGCTGGAGACGGACGTCGGCCGGCACTCCGCCTCATTCACCGCGGACCTCAACGCATTCGGCCCCGGCGCGTGGGAGGGCGTGCTCGAAGTCGCGGACCTCGCTCCGACGCGGAACGCTTTCACGATGCCGCTGCGATTCGCTATCCCCGGCCTGCAGATCGCGGAAGATCAGCAAAGCGTCAACTTCTCCGCGGCAGGTGCGGGCTTTACCGTCAGAGGCGGCAGAAGCGACACGATATCAGTTGATGCCTCGGGCATCTCCGCCCACATGACGCTCCAGCCCGGCGGTCAGAAGCACCTGTACGTGCGCGGCTTCGAGAGCGTGACTGACCTCGGCACTGAGAACGGCTGGCGCGAGGTAGAGGCGAAGGCGCTGCTGGAGGACATTGATGGCAAGCCCGTCACCGATGAGGAGGTGGGCGTCCGGCTCTATCTGAACGCGGCGGTGCATAACGATCTGCCGGCAATTGTCGTCACCGGCACGGTGGAGAACATCGGCGCGGAGCGGAGCATGTACGGCTTCTGGGGCTGGCTCCCCGGCGCGGCCTATGTCACACCCGATGGCGACACACACGAGTGGACGATGACCTACCATGACTTCGGCAACCCCGGCTGGGTGTTTCTGCCGAACAAGAGCGCGGATCGCCCCGGCGTCGGCTGGATCTCCGGTGAGACATTTGGCGAGTCGCGTTTCGGGACGATGCTGCTCTACACCACCGAACGCAAGCCGGCGGTAGCAACCGGCGACAGCCTGACGATGACCTTCGCATTGATGCCGGCACTGGCGGCCGAAGAGGTGGAGGAGATGGCGGAACGGCTGCGGGAGAAGGGTGTTGACCTGGCGCCGTAAACGGGCTTTCCAGCCTGTCGCGGTTGTTTCCCGTCCCAACCAACATGTAGAGCGGGCGCCCCCATTCCAGAAATGACGAACGTCTCAATTCGCAATCGTAACGACCGCCGCGCGGCGTTGCCGGTCGCGGTTAGCGAACGACCCACGGGGGCGAGGGCGCCCGTGGCACATGATAGCCGCAGATGATCGCAGGACGTCGTTGTCCCTCGAGATGCCACACAGTAAATGAAGGCCCTCGCGCTCCCGCAGCGAACTAACCGGCTCCAGCCGCACTGCAAATGCCCCACCCGAGGAGCCTGATAATGAGCGACCTGAGGTCCATCGAGAACGAGTGGCAGTCACCCTCCGCAATCTGGCGCTCCGCACCCTTCTGGTCGTGGAACTCCGAACTCGAGCCCGAGCGGCTGCAGGCGGAGGTTCAGATGATGCACGATGCCGGGATGGGCGGCGCGTTCATGCACAGCCGCTACGGCCTCAAGACACCCTACCTCTCCGAGCGCTGGTTCGAGTGCGTCAGCGCCGTCGTGGAGAAGTGCAGGGAGCTTGGGATGCACGCCTACATGTACGATGAGGATCGCTGGCCCTCAGGCCCCGCGGGCGGCTTCGTCACCCGCGAGCATCCTCAGCATCGCCTGAAGTACCTTAGCGCCAATTTCGATGCCCCCGATCCGAACACGGACAAGGTGCATGCGGTCTTCGATGTGCTGCTCGACGATGAGGGGCGTCTCGTTTCGTACGATAAGCTCGGCGGGCCAGGCGAGATCATGAAGGCCGAGGACGCGCATCCGAAAAACCGCGCGCTCTTCTTCTGCCCCGGAATGCAGGAGGTCTCCGGCTGGACCAACGACGGCGGCTATCTCGACACCCTCAGCCCTGAAGCGGTCGCCAAGTTCATCGAGATCACCCACGAAGCCTACGCAGCACGTTACGCCGACGAGATGGGCACCATCATCCCGGCGGTCTTCACCGACGAGCCAAGCTACGGCGCGCAGATCCATGGCGGCAACCGCGTGCCATGGACCTGCATTCTCACCGACGAGTTCGAGCAGCGGCGCGGCTATGACCTGCGGGACTACCTCCCCGAGGTCTTCCTGCCGCTGGCCGATGGCGGCTGCTCCCGCGCGCGCTACGACTACTTCCGCACGATCATGGAGCTTTTCGTCGAAGCCTTCAGCAAGCAGATCGGCGAGTGGTGTGACGAGCATGGCATCGCCGCCACCGGCCACATGCTCGCCGAGCAGACGATCGCGAGTCAACGCCAGGCCGACGGCGCCTGTATGCCGCACTACGAGTACATGCAGTGGCCGGGCATTGACATGCTGCGCGATCAGATGAACGAGCTTACAACGACAAAGCAGTGCACCTCGGTCGCCGCTCAGCTTGGTAAGGAGCGCGTGCTCAGCGAGACCTACGGTTGCACAGGTTGGGATTGGCCGTTGGAGGGCCACAAATTCTCCGGCGACTGGCAGTGGACCTGTGGCGTGAACTTCCGCTGCCCGCACCTGACGCACTACTCCCTCGCCGGCGGCGCGAAGCGCGACTACCCCGCGTCGATCCGCGACCACTCTCCGTGGTGGCCTCACTACCGGGCGGTCGAGGACTACTTCGCGCGTCTGAGCCTGATGCTCACGCAGGGCAAGCCGATCCGTGACGTGCTGGTCATTCACCCGGTCGAGAGCGGCTGGTGCCACACTGCCGATGAGGCCGGGCGTGAGGCGATGGCGCAGCTTGAGGAGCAGCTTGAGCGCGTCGTCTACGCCCTCAGCGACACGCACTACGACTGGGACTTCGGCGACGAGTCGCTGCTGGTGAAGTACGGTTCAGTCGAGGACGACCACATCACTGTTGGCCAGATGGCCTATCAACTCGTGGTGGTGCCGCCCGCGGTGACGATGCGCTCCACGACGCTCGACCTGCTGGAGCGTTTTGCCGAGGCTGGCGGCGAAGTGCTCTTCGTCGGCGAGATAGCGGACTACGTGGATGCCCAGCCCGACCCGCGAGCGGCCGATCTCGCATCGAAGACCCGCGTCTGCTGCTGCGACGCGGAAGAGTTCGTCAGCACCGTCGAAGCGATCCTCCCGCGCCGAGTCAGTGTCACCTCCGATGGTGCCGAGGCGGGCTTCACGTGGACGATGCTCCGCGAGGTGGAGGGCGGTCGCCTGCTCTTCATCTCCAGCCACGACCGCGAACAGGCGCGCACGGCGCAGGTGAGCGTCGAGGGCGACGCGCCGGTGGTCGCGTGGGATTGCAAGACCGGCGAGCGCGTCCAGGTGGCGGCCGATGCGGCCGACGGCCGAGTGAGCTTCGAACTACTCCTGCCGCAGACCGGCTCAGCGCTGCTCTCGCTCGGCATCGACTGCCCCGACGCCGCTGAGGCCCGCACGGAGCCGGAGGTCATCTCGCGCGAGGAGATCGGCGGGCCGTTCGAGATCAAGCTATCCGAGCCGAACACGCTGCCGCTGGACTACTGCCGCTACCGCATCGGGGATGGCGAGTGGTCCGAGCCGGTGCCGGTGTTGAAGGCGGACGCGCTCATACGCGCCGAGTACGGCCTGGAGAAGCGCTTCGGCAGCAACCACCAGCCGTGGTATCTCTACGCCACGGGCGTGGTGGACACCGCCCCGCGCGGCGAGTGCGGCGTTCTCTGGAGCTTCCATGTGACGCAGGTGCCGGAGAACTGTCACCTCGCGCTGGAGAACCCCGAGGACTACACGATCACCGTCAACGGCGCCGCAATCTCGGAGGTTGATGGCTGCTGGGTTGACGATGACATCGAGACGATCGACATCAGCGGCCTGCTGCAGGAGGGTGACAACGAGATCGAACTGAGCTTCACCTACCGCCCGAACATGGAGATCGAGGACGCCTACCTCGTGGGCGACTTCGGCGTGAAGAGCCTCGATGGCGCCGCACGGCCGGGCAGCATGACGGTCATCGCGCAGCCCGGGAAGCTCAGCGAGGGCTCCTGGGTCGGCCAGGGCCTCGACACCTACGGCGGCGCGGTACGCTACCGCATCAGCGTCGAGGGCCCCACCGACGGCAGCCGCGTACGCGTATCGCTGCCGGAGCTTAGCTGCACCGCCGCGGTTATCCACGCCGGCGACGAGCAGTTCGTGCTCCCCTGGGCGCCCTTCGCGGCGGATATCACGGACGCGCTGAGCGAGGGCGTGAATGATGTCTGGGTCGAGGTGATCGGCGGCCGGCACAACATCTTCGGCCCGCTGCATACGCCGTGGGAGGGATGGACCGGCCCCGGCGAGTTCGATCCGGACAACCCGAAGTGGCGCTTCGAGTACTACCTCAACGATCATGGCCTCATGGGGCCGGTGGTGGTGGAGCGAGTGAAGCTATAGCAGCAGGGTATACGTAGCAGCCGAAGCTGGAGGGGCCGGTCGCTGACCGGCCCCCCAGTTGTCCCCGCCCGATGTCTCGCGACCACCAGGTCCCCTCCCCTTCATCTACCCATCTGTGTATAATCACCATCGTGGATCAACCCGACAAACCAACTTGTCCGCAGATCGGACCTTTTGTCATGCTGACGCTGCTCGCAATACTGCCGATCGTCATCCTGATCGTTGACCTGGTCGTCTTCCGCCGCAATATCCTGATCACTGCCACCGTTGTCGCCGTGGTAGCCATCGCCATCGCAGTCGGTGTGTGGCAGATCGAGCCGCTGCTAGTGCCCGCCTCGTTCCTCAAGGGCGGACTGGTGGCGCTCGACATCTGCCTCATCATCCTCGGCGCGCTGGTCTTTCTCAACCTGCTGCGCTCGCTCGGCATCATCGCCGCGATCGAGTATCACCTCGGCCGCATCTCCCCCGACTCGCGCGTGCAACTGATCGTCCTCGCGTGGCTCTTCGGCAGCCTGATCGAGGGCTCGGCGGGCTTCGGCACACCGGCGGTGATCATCGTCCCGCTGCTGGTCTTCATCGGCTACCCGCCGGTTTTCTCAGTTGCCGCCGCACTGATCGGCAACTCCGTCAACTCGGCCTTCGGCGCGGTGGGCACTCCGGTGCGCATCGGCATCGGCGAACTCGCCACGCCGGAGATTATCCAGACGGGCGCCGGTCTGGGTGGCATAGTCTGCGTGATCGTCCCGGTGCTCCTCCTCGGCATGATGACCGCCCGCCTGCGCGAGGGCCGAGATTTCTTCGTGGACGCACTGCCCTTCGCCCTGTTCTCGGGCATCGCCATGGCGGTGCCGTATTACTTTGCGAGCTTCATCGGCATCGAGTTCCCATCCATCATCGGACCGCTGGTGGCCATCGGCCTCGTGTTGCTCGTGAGCCGTTGGAAGTTGCTCATGCCGAAGCATGTCCACTCGATACGAGAGCACTCGCTGGAGAAGCCTGAACGCGGCGTGCGGCACATCGTCCTCCCCTACGCCCTGCTGCTGGCGGCGCTGATCCTGGCGCGCTACCTGCTGCCGGCGATCGAGTTCCCACTGATCGCCGGGCTGACCCACTCGCTCAATCTCTTCAACCCCGGCCTCGTGCTGCTGGTGGTGGCGGCGCTGCTGATGCTGGTCTACCGCGTCACGGGGCCAACCGCCGGCGACATAGCGGGCAAGTCCGCGAAGTCACTGCTGCGGCCCGCGATCACCATCTTCTTCATCGTCGCGGTGATGCAGCTAATGATTAACTCCGGGGAGAACGCGCGGGGGATCGACAGCATGCTCTTCTACGCATTCGCGAACATCCGCAACGTCGCACTGCCCGCCATCGCGCCACTGCTCGGCGCCTTCGGCGCCTTCGTGACCGGCAGCGTCACGGTATCGAACCTCACATTTGCCGCCGCGCAGGCTTCGGCAGCCGAGGCCGTCGGCTATCCGGTGGCGGTCATCGTCGCGCTGCAGCTTATCGGAGCCACCGGCGGCAACACCATCTCCATCCCCAACATCATGGCCGCTCAGGCCGCCGGCGACATGGAGGGCAATGAGAACGAGATCCTGCGCGCGATCCTCCCGTGGCTCGCGGTCTACCTCGGCGCGGTCATACTGCTGGGGCTGATAGCGCTGCAGGTGGTTGGGCGTTAGGCCTCGCAATCGGCTGCTGTCTCCGTTTCGCATTCGCCTTGATTGGGCTCGCTGATCCCCAGCACAGCCAGCGGGATGAGCACCGGCAGCAGCGGCAGCAGCAGCCTCACCTCCTCCACCCGTGCAATGACGAGGTGCAGGAGGATAAATGGAGGCGCCACCAGCGCCGCACGACGTAGTACCGCGGGCCATTCACCCGACGGCCGCTGAAACGCGGTCAGACCAAGCGGCACCAGCAGCAGCAGCAGAGGAAGCAGCACCCACACGTTGCCGAAGTTGTACGCCAGCATCACCACATCCGCGGCATACTCTCGTGGGCCGTAGGCAAGCCGCAGCGCCCCATAAGTAGCAGCCCACACGACTACCAGCAGCAGTGTGATCGGCACCACCTCTCGCCTCGGACGCGGCCACTCCATCAGCGCGTAATACCCCGCCAGCACGAGTATCCCCTCGCGGTTCGTGGCGCCAATGACCATTGCCGCTACAAGCAGTAAATGCACCCTCCGCTGAATCGCCCACAGGCCGATCGTGACGAACATCAAATGCAGCGGATCGGTGACCTGCATGAATCCGTATAGATTTGACACGCTGCTGATGCCCATGAGCAGTGCGACACACAGGAGTGCGCGGGGAAGATTCATCCAGCGGCGACAGAACGAAAGAAAGAAGAAGCCCGCTACCGTAAAGGCGAAGAAGTGCAGGATGAAGTAGGAATGGCGCAGCACCCAGGTCACGAAGGCTGGATCTTCAGGCGCCCGGATCCAGAAGATCAAGTCCGCAAGCGTCGGCGTGAGGACCCGGTACTGATCGGGCGCCGCGGCGGTGCCTGCAAGCATCCCCTCATGCCAGCCGAGCAGTCGGCGCGGATGGATGGAGTTCGACCACCCAAGCGCTGCGACCAGCGCCAGCATCAGCACAAGCGCCCCAATGCCCGGGGTCAGATCGCCGCTGAGGAAGTTGCGGCGACCGCGTGCGTTGACTGACCGCATGGCGGCCCTTACACCTGTCATCAGAAGCACCCCCTGTGCCGGTACCGTCCGCTCTGTCAGGCACGGCACCGGTTCGTTGGGCGGTGGCGAACGAATTTCTCCAGCGCTCCCATTTCTCCTTGACAACCGACCTGACGTACGATATTATAATGCTCAGTTGAATACTGTAATAAGGAGAGCGAAGAGATGCGAGGCTGCGGAACCGGCAGTGACATGGAAGTCTACGAGCAGCTTGCGCGGATCGGCAAAGCCGTCTCCAGCCCCCCGCGTGTGCAGCTTCTGCACCTTCTCTGCCACGGGCCGCGAACAGTCCAGGTGCTGGCCGATGAGGCCGATCTGAGTGTCGCGAATGCCTCCGGCCACCTGCATGTGCTGCGCGAGGCGCGACTGGTGGAGAGCGAGAAGGACGGGCTCTACGTCACCTACCGAATAGCGGATGAGAGCGTCGGGCGCTTCCTGATGGCCCTCCGCACCGTGGCCGAGAGTCGCCTGCTCGAACTGGACGGTATCGCCCGGGCTATCACGGAGGCGACCGCCGGAATAGAAGCCATGTCCGCCGGGGAGCTTGCGCGACGGCTGGAGGCCGAGGAGTTGCTGGTGATTGACTTGAGGCCGGCCGAGGAATTCGCCGCCGGACACATCCCCGGCGCGGTCTCAATGCCCGCTCCGGAGCTTCAGGAGCGGATCCGGGAGCTTCCCGAGGGGGCGACGATCGTGGCCTACTGCCGTGGGCCCTACTGCGCTACGGCAGCCCAGGCGGTGCGGCTCCTGCGCGATCGGGGCTTCAACGTAGTGCGGCTGGAGGACAGCGTGCCCGACTGGCAGGCGCTTGGTATGCCGGTAGTCGCAGGCGCGAATGAAGATAGCTGACGGACAGAAATGCAGAGGGAGAGAGCAAACGATGGCAAGCTGTCAGACGGGGAAGTGTGAGATCAACAAGGCACAGGAGGGCAAAGGTAAGCTGCGCTGGGTGATGGGGGTATTCCTCATCGTGCTGATCGTGGGGGGATGGATGATTCCGTGGGTCGGCTACTTCGTGCCTGTGTGCATGATTGGCGGTCTTGTGCCCGCGTTCTTCCTCGGGCGCAAGTGGTGCGACTGGACATGCTGGCGGGGCAGCTTCCTTGAGAAGATAGTCGGCTCGCTCTCGGGCGACCGGCCCGTGCCGCCGTTGCTGCGCAGCACCGGGTTCCGAGTGGCCGCCATGGCTTTTCTCTTCGCGATGTTCGGCTACCGCATCTCGCAGCTCTGGGGCGACTGGGTAGCACTGGGTGGGTTCTTCGTGATCTTCCTGACCGCCACTACGGTTGTCGCCATCGTGCTGGGGATCATCTTCCAGCCGCGAGGCTGGTGCGCATTCTGTCCGCTCGGGACACTCGGAAGCTGGGCCGGGGCGGGTAAGAAGCCGCTGTATATCAGCGATGCCTGTGTCGGATGCGGCGTCTGCACGAAGGCCTGCCCCATGGACATCGACATCCCGTCTTACGTCGAAGAGGGCGCCATCACCCACGGCGACTGCATCAAGTGTGGCGCCTGCATCGCAAAGTGCCCCATCGGCGCGCTGAGCTTCGATGCGCCGGAGGAGCGAGTTGCATAGAAAGACAGATACAGCAGCGAAGTCCGGGAGGCTGACGATGAAACGCATCACGATTGCAGCAGCACTGGCGATCTTCACTCTCGGCGCCGCACATGCGACGCCGTGGTTCACACAGGACCCACGCACGCTGCCCGAGGGCAAGTGGCGGGTGGAGGAGCACATTCTCTACAGCGAGACCGACAGCGCGCTGGTGGATGGCGACAGGCAGGCCCTGCCGGGCGACGCCGACGCCTCTGCGCTGACGCTGCACACGCGAGTCCGATACGGTGCGACAGATGATCTGACGCTATTCGTGGACTTCCCGTATCAGTATCGCGAGTTCAGCGGTGGTCAAGAGCGGGACAGCCTCGGCGACCTGCTGCTGCTGGGCAAGTACAAGTACCACGATAACCGCGAAAGCGGGACACGCCGGGCGGTGGCGCTGTTCCTCAAGCCCAACGACGGCGATTCCGGGGGCGACATCGGCCTGCTGCGCACCGGCACCGGCACGACGAACTTCGGCGTCACGCATCTGTGGGAGCAGGAGGCGGGCGACACGACGTGGTATGCCAGCGCAGGCTACATCTTCACCGGCGACAATGAGCGGATGAACGTGGATCCCGGCGACATAATCACAGCGAACCTCGCCGCGGAGCAGGATCTCGGCAGCGGCTGGAGGGGCGTGCTGGAGCTCAACGGTCAGTACCAGGCCCGCGCGAGGCGCGATGGAGCCGATCTACCCGACAGCGAGTCGACGGTCATCGCGATCTCGCCGGGTGTGCAGTATTACACTCAACCCGCGCCCGGCCAGATGGCAGTCTTTGAGGCCGGAGTGCAGATTCCGACCTTCAAGTGGGGAGATCGTGCAGCGCTGGAAGATTACACCATCTACGGGGGCGGGTACTGGGTCTTCTGATCGAATAGATCCGGCCAGTCTTCACCGGCAGAGGCGGGAGCAAATCCCGCCTCTGCCCCTTTGCGGGGCCGTCTCATGAGCGGCGGTCTTCAACCGATCGGCAGCGTCATCGAATTGAGCGGCGGACTGCGCGAGTCGCGACGGAAGCGTCGGATCAGTCCGCCCGGCGCGTGCCGGTGCGGGAGTCATCAGCGGTAGCCGGTAGCCTGTGCGTCACGCACTGATCTCCCGTTCGTTACTCTCGGCTGTAGCCTGTCGCCCACCAACCACGGCGGACGTGCGTCAAACCCGCCCGTTCGCGTAGGTTCAGCAGCAGCAGCTCGCACCTGTCGGCGTAGGGCGGGATCGCCACAGGCACTCCGCCTGCATCCACTGTAGCGAAGCCTTTCCCCAGCAATCCGCCGACCGTCAGCACGCGCATCTGTGTTATCTCGTGCCACGGGAAGGTGCGCCACTTGCCGAGGTGTGGCAGCAGGCGGATGCCGGCACTATCAATCACGATGCACTCGCCATGAAGCCGCTGCCGGTAGGTGCTAGCTCGATCGGCAGATTGGGTGATCTGAGCCGTGCCCGTCAACGCCACCAGAGCCATGGGCCAGACGATATCCCAGAAGCCCATGTGCACAACCGCGTAGTAGGCGACCCAGACCGGCAGTCCGACGAAAATCGCGACCTTCGGCGGGATCAGCATCACCGGTATCCAGGCGCGCCAGTCCGGCTTGAAGTAGAAGCGTTCGCATTCGGCCAATGCTCCAGCTCCCTCACACGGAGTTGCGGTGTCAGCGGGATGGCATGATGCTTCCCCGTCGGCCACCGGTGCTCCTTCGCCGAGAAGAGCCGCGGCAAGCTACCGGGAGGGGCAGCTATCCGGAACGACAGCGACGCTTCGCGTCGCCCCTCGCGAGGGCGCGAGGGCCACAACGGCAACTGCCCACGACTCACGTAGAGCATTCCCCTCCATCGCGGCTGCTTTCTTCTGTCACGGAGGCCCCGCAGCCGCCGTCGTGGAATAGCCATCGTACGGTCGATCCGACTTATGCGCGCATGACGAGGAGTGCTGAGCAATGGCCCTGCCCCCGGATTACTGGGCGAAGATAGACGCCGATACCGTCCCGCAAATCGTCTCCGACATCCCCGGTCCGCGTTCCACGGAGCTTCACGAACGTGGCGTCACGCACATGATCGGCTACTCCAGCCAGGTCAAGCTCTTCCCGGTGGCCTTCGAGAGCGGCCATGGCGTTACACTCACCGACGTGGATGGCAACCGCTACATTGACTTCTCCAGCGGTATCTACGTGACTACGCTGGGCCACTGCCACCCGCGGGTTTCCGAGGCTGTCGCCGAGGCCGCGCGCACGCTCATGAACTGCCACGACTTCAACACACCGGTGAAGGTCGAACTGCTGGATAAGATGGCCGAGATCCAGCCGTGGGACCTGCGCGGCATCCAGCTTTACGACAGCGGCACTACCGCCGTGGAGGCGGGCCTGCGGGTCTGCAGAGCCGCAACCGGAAAGCACGAGTTCATTTCCTGCTTCATGGACTTCCATGGCAAATCCGGCCACGCCGTCAGCCTCGGGAAGATGAACGAGAGCAACGGCCCCGGCCGCTCGCAGGGCTTCTACCTCGTGCCGCGGCCGAACCCCTACCGGCCGATGTTCACCACCGCCGATGGGGAGATCGATACCGACGCCTACCTCGACTTCTACGCGCAGTTCATCGACAACGCGACCACCGGACAGGTGGCGGCATTTGTGCTGGAGCCGATCCAGGGCTGGGCAGGCTCGATCGTCCCGCCGGACGACTTCTTCCCGAAGCTCCGCGCGTTCTGCGATGAACGCGGCATCCTGCTGATGGCCGACGAAGTGCTCACCAGCATGGGCCGCACCGGCAAGTACTTCTGCATGGAGCACTGGGACACGGCGCCGGACGTGGTGACGATCGGCAAGGGCTTCGGCAACGGCTTCCCGGTCACCGCGATGATGGTCTCCGACCGCTACAAAGAGGCCATCGCGAGCATCTCCGCCTCGACCAGCTACGGCGGCAACCCGATGGCCTGCGCGGCGGCGCTTGCGAGCATTGAGGCGATGGAGGAGGAGGGCCTGCTCGCGCACGCGCTGGAGCTTGGCGACTTCATGCTTGCCGAAATGCGCGCCATCCGCGACCGCCACAGCATCGTCGGCGACGTCCGTGGCATCGGCTGCCTGCTGGGGCTGGAGCTTGTGAAGGACCGTGAGACGCGCGAACCGTTCGAGGAGGCCGGCAAGCTGGTCTATCAGCGCGCATTCGAGCGCGGGCTTGCCTGGGTGCCGGCGTGGCACATACTGCGCATGTCACCGCCGATCGTGATGGACTTCGATGTGGCCGCGAAGGCTCTCGCGATCATCGAGGAAGCGATTGATGAGGTCGAGCGTGAGTTGGGTTACTCCGCATAGTCACCTCCGACAACCGGCAGCACCTGAGGAGCGTGGAAGATCATGCGCAAGCCGACACTGATCGCGTTGGTCATCATCGTTGCCGCCTGCTGCGCCACCTGCGCCTCTGCGCAGACGCGGCTGAACAACTTCGTGGTCGAGTTGGCGAACGTTGATCTCACAGCCGGCGCGGAAGCGGTGAGCGTCACGCTTGAGCGGCCTGAGTGGCTGCACATCCGCCTGCTCGGAGAGGGTGCTGCCATCGTCACAGTGACCGCCGACGGCGCTGACACGGCAATCCTCAGCGCCCCCGGTGAGACGATGCGCTACCTGCCCGCAGGTGAGGTGACGGTGGCAGTCGCTCCGGGTAACGGAGCCGCGCTTGAGCGCCTGACCGTACGGCGCGTGCCTGAGATCATGGTCTACATGTACGAGGAGCTTACCGCCGTCTCCCCGCATGGGCACATCGCCCACTCATGGGAGGGCCTCGAAGAGGCGGTGCTTCATTCGGCCAACCTCATCGTCAGCCACGACCGCGAGGTGTACCTCCCTTACGCGGAGGCGTGGCAGGAGCGCGGCGGTCGCTGGCTGATCAATCAGGGGATGGGGGCACTCCGCGACGAGACGGTTGACCTTGCGCAGTACTGGGCGGATCTGCTCGGCGGCAGGATCTGGGACGGCTCGATCCACGATGAGGTGGTCAGCCGCGACGTGGAGCACTTCGAGCGCTACGCCGACGGCCTCGCCCGCTTCCGCGCCATGCCCGAGAGCGAGGGCAAGACGGTCTACCTCTACTGCGGCGGCTCCGCGGCAATCGGCGACCCGACGCTGCTGGACTTTTATGAGCCCACCGATGAGACTGCCGCTGAGGGGGAGCGCTCCATCCGCGCGACCCCGCAGGGCGACTCGAACATCACCGCGCGGCAGATGTCGGTGAAGCTCGAGCCGGGCGTGGAGTACACGATCTCCGCGCAAATGCGCAGCGCAGGTAGCGTTTCCGCGGCGTACTCGGGCATCTTCATCATTGACGAGGGGTGGCACGCACTCTACGGCCGCCTCCGCGCGCCCGAGGGCGACACCGACTGGACGCGCTACAGTGCGACCTTCACCCCGCGGCCGAGCAGCAGCGGGCTCTACCAGGTGATCCTTGTCGGCCCTGCCAGCGGGGATCTGTGGCTCGACGCGGTGCAGATCGAACGCGGCGCGGAGGCCACCGAGTTCACCACCGGTGAGCGCAACGTCCTGCAAAACCCGAGCTTTGAGGACGGCCTGTCGAAGTGGATGAGCGGCGCGGACGTGGAGAACGTGCTGCGCGATGCGGTCATCGAACACGATCATGTCTTCGCGCCGGAGATATACGTCACCGAGCAGGAGACTGAGGAGCGAGCGCGCACGCTGATCCAGCAGCGGCTGGAGCGCGTTCCGGCCGCTTGGTCGCGGCGCTACGGAGTGAGCCCGAACGCGCTGATCGTGCTGAGCGTCGGCGACTGCACGCTGCGCTACTCCAACGATCACCTGCCGAACGTGAACTACAAGGTGCTGCTGGACATGCAGATGCACGCCATGGCCGCCGGCGACAGCGCCCCCGATCTGCGCGGCATCGGTTTCTGGAGCGCGCACTACGGCAGCCCCGAGGCCCTGCGCTGGTACGGCGCGCTCTTCCGGCACTACTGCATCGAAGGCAACACGGAGCGGCTGACCGATGACCCGTATCTGCTCGATCATCTCGCCAACCCCGGCTTCGAGGAGGGGCTTGAGGGCTGGGAGACCGCCGGATCGGTGGAGGCGGTGGCCGTGGCAGATATGCCCGACAGGGGCGCGCGCGGAAGGTATGCGCCCGTCCCGCAGGGGGCGCAGGTCATCCGCACGGTGCGCGCTGAGGGCGCTGCGGCGAACTCATTCACGCAGGCGATCCGCAACCTCGAACCGGGCCGCGCCTACTCGGTGAAGCTCTACTGCACCGATCCGCAGTACGCAGAGCGGCTGATCCCGGCGCAGATCACAATCGAGGGCGGCGAGATGCTGCCGGAGTATCAGTGGGAGAACTACTGGCAGGTTGGCGGAGGCGGTCCGCAGTACTGGACGATGTACCGCCACGTCTTCCGCGCCACCGCCGAGCAGGGGCGGCTGACGGTCGCGGACGCCGAACCGGGCGAAGTCTACTGGGACTTCATCCAGGTGGAGCGTTTCTTCGAGGGCGTGTAGAGCGGGGGCTTTCAGCCTACGGCAGGGCGGGGGCTCGTACCCCGCCGCGCCGTTGCCCTTCCCGTGGCACGGACCCTCCTGTCCGTGCGTTAAGCGCCCTCGCACGGGGCGACGCGAAACGACGCTGCCGTTCCAACGACTGCCCCTCCCCCGTAGCTTGCTCACGCAAGCTACTTCCCCCTCCCCCTTCACTTCGCTGCGCGAAGTGGGGCGGGAGAG
>LSQX01012890.1_pt1 | contig 15149 bp, 16 predicted proteins | sample 654561 | NCBI WGS metagenome assembly LSQX01 (sample SAMN04489861, study PRJNA283612) | anaerobic digester metagenome | isolation source: 4 biogas reactors fed with cattle manure at either 37C or 55C with and... | place: Denmark: Kongens Lyngby | collected 2014 | reverse complement strand
CTTCAGGGCCCTGGCGAGGGTTCGTTCTGATGCGCTGTCGGAGGCTATGGAGGACATCGCGATGACGTCGCGCAGCGCAGCGGGCACGCGCGGAAACTGTCGGAGATCCGCGGCCAGGGTGGCGTTGCCCTCCCGTCCGGCGTAGTGCTTCTCCAGGAAAGCCCGCGCGGCCGAGGTGTCGGTATCCAGCAGGTCCCGGATGGCGGCGAGGGGTGTGACCACCCGGTGTCCGTCGACGGTCCGGTGGGGGAGGGCTCGCACCTGGGTGACCGTCAACAGCGGGGTGTCCTGGTAGGTGTTCGGCCTCGCCACCTGCCCTTTCAGTGGGGTGGTGATGGTCTTCCCGTCGTAGATCTGGCGTGCCGTCGCGCCAGCGAAGACCAGGTGAGGTCGCGTCACCGCCACAGCCTTGAGCAGCAGCTCGCCTTCGGCGCGTTCGGTGCAGTAGACGCCGTGTTCAACGCGGTGCAGTCGGCCCTCCCGTACCAGTGCGTCGCGTTGGCGACGCCCGATGCCCAGGTCCGCGAGTTGCGCGGCGCGGTAGACAGTCCCCATGTCCCAACCCCCTGGTCGTCACTGTAGGGGGTGGCATGGGGGTCCGCACCCGCTAAGCTAGGTGACATGACAGCATTTACCGTCGTCCGCTCCGGGGAGCGCGACCGCTGGCGCGATGCCGCCGTCGATTCGCGGCAGTCCTTCCCGGCCACCGGCAATTTCGACCTCGAGGGCAACGCCTTCGGTCTGCTGCTCGTCCACAATGACGACACCGTCTCACCCGGCGAGGGTTTCGACATGCACTTCCACAAGGACGTCGAGATCGTCACCTGGGTCATCGACGGCGCCGTCCACCACCGCGACTCCGGCTCCGACGACATCACCGAGGTCCGCGCCGGCATGGCGCAGCACATCTCTGCCGGGTCCGGCGTGCGCCACTCGGAGGTCAACGCCGGGGGCTACACCTCCGGACGCACCGTCCGGGTCGTGCAGTCGTGGTTGCCGGCGGACGAGCTCGGGACCACGCCCGCGCACACCAGCCACGACTTCTCCGACCGGCAGGGTCTGACGCAGGTCGCCGGCGAGGGCTCCCCGCTGCCGCTCGGCACCGCGGGTGCCTCCCTCTACACGGCGCTTATCGACGCCGCCCCCGTCACCGTCCCCGGTTCCGCCTACGTCCACCTGTACGTCATGGCGGGGCGTGTCGACGCCGCCGGCCACACCCTCGAGGAGGGTGATGTGCTGCGGGGTCGGGACGTCGAGAAGCTCGAGGTGAGCGGTGACGGTGAGATCCTCGTGTGGGTGATGGACCGGGCGATCAGCGCCTGAGCAGGCGGGGCAGGTACCCGGCGATGACCAGCAGCGTGAGCAGGCGGATGAGCTGGATCGCCACGACGGCCGGGCCGGCCCCGCCCTCGGACGACAGGGCGAGGACGGTCTCCAGTGCGCCCGGGCTGGTCGCCAGGTAGGCCTCGAAGTAGGTGATGTCCAGCCACCAGGCCAGGGGGAAGGCGGTGGCGGCGCACGCGGCGATGACGACGACGATGAACGTCACCGTCGCGGGCAGCTGCCGGGCGAAGACGCGCAACGCCGGGACGGAGAGAGCACCGCCGCACAGCCAGCCGATCGCCAGGAAGGCGGCGATGCGGAAGGGCTCCGGCGGCAGGAAGGACCACTGCGGCAGCGCCAGACCGAGCGCGACGGTGATGAGCAGCGGGCCGAGCACGCTCGGCACCGGCAGGCGCACGAGGCGGCCCAGGTCCTCACCGAAGAACGCGATCGCCGCGATGACCACCACCAGGAGCCACGGCTGCGCGCCCTGCGCCTCGACGAACTGGCCGCCCGGGTGATGGAAGAACGCCGTCACCAGCGGCAGGGAGATGGAGACGGCGAGGAGGCGGAGGTACTGGGCGAGGGCGACGAAGCGGTAGTCGGCACCCAGTTCCTTCGCCACCACCGGCAGGATCGACGCCCCGCCGGCGAGCATGGAGAGGATGCCGGTCTCGGGGGCGATCTCCGCTTCCCGACGCGCCAGCAGCAGTCCACCCGCGATACCGATGCCGAGCGTCACCACCGCCACGAGCAGCCCCGGGACGAGCAGCCCGCCGAGCGTCGCCAGCGGAATCCCCACCAGCGGCAGGCCGGCGAGCATGCCGATGACGCCGCGGCCGAAACGGTAGACGCCGACATGGACGTCGAGCTCCCGGCCGGTTCCCAGAGCCATCGCGCCCGACGCGATGATCGCCGCCAGGATCCACGCCGCCGGCACCTGCCAGAAGGAGAACAGCCACCCCAGGGCGACCGACGCCGGGGCGACGACCGCCCAGCGCCACATCAGGCGCGGCCCCGCAGCAGGAAGCGCAGGATCTGCGGCAGCCAGCCCGCGATGAGCAGCACGCCCAGCAGGCGGATGAGCTGGATCGCCACGACGGCCGGGCCGGCCCCACCCTCCGACGACAGGGCCAGGGCGGTCTCGATCGCGCCGGGGCTCGTCGCCAGGTACGCCTCGAAGTACGTAATGCCCACCCAGTGCATGATCGGGACGGCCAGCAGCGCACAGACCACGGACAGGCCGACGATGAAGACGATCGTCGCGGGCAGCTGGCGGGCGAACAGGCGCAGCGCGGGCATCGACAGCGCGCCGCCGCACATCCAGCCGACCACCAGGAAGGCGAACACCCGGAAGAACTCCGGCGGCTGCAGCGACCACCCGGCGGGCAGGGTCAGCGCCAGCACCACCGTGATGGCCAGCGGCCCGAAGATGCCCGGCGAGGGCAGGCGCAGGAACTTGCCCAGGTCCATGCCGAAGAACGCGATGAGCAGCACGACGGGGAACATCCACCAGTTCACGCTCGGCGGAGTCACCCCACCCGCGGCGGCCGGGGTGGTGAAGAAGGCGGTGACCAGCGGCAACGTCATCGACACCGCGAGCAGGCGCAGGTACTGCGAGAGGGCCACGTAGCGGAAGTCCGCCCCCAGCTCCTTCGCCAGCACCGGCATCACCGAGGACCCGCCGGCGAGCATCGACAGCACGCCCGTCTCCCGGGAGATCTCCGGTTCGGTCCGTGCCAGCAGCAGGCCGCCGACGATGCCGGCCACCACCACGACGAGCGCCACCACCAGGCCCGGGGCCAGGTACCCGGCCAGTTCTCCGAGCGCGACCCCGGCGAGGGGGATGCCCGCGAGCATGCCGATCGTGCCCCGTCCCACCCGGTTGACGAACCTGTTGAGCGGCAGCTCCACCCCGCTGAGCAGCGCGGAGGCCCCGGACGCGAGAATGCCCGCCAGGATCCACCCGGCGGGCACGTTCCACCACGCGAAGAGCAGCCCGAGTAGCACGGAGGCGGGGGCGACGATGAGCCAGCGCAGTGCCACGTTGTCGGACTTCATGCCTTAAGACACTACGACGCGGGTCAAATCATGTCCGATCAGTCGTTGAAGGGCCCCACGTATCCGGGGGAGATGTGGACCCCCTGGCCGGGTTCGAGACCGATCTTCGCGACGTTCAGTTCGCGCAGGTCCACCACCGCGTTCCCCACCCTGTACATGTTGTCGCGCGCCAGGGAGGGCAGGCCGGTCGGGTCGGGGGCGGTGGTGGTGTCCGTCTCCACCCGCGCCGGGGAGATCGTGTACGTCACGTGGTTGGCGCCGTCGTCGTCCCAGTGGGCCTCGAACAGGGCGTGGCAGTCGGCGATGCGGCCGTCGTCGTGCCCGAGGTCGCACTGGAGGGTGTGCTCGTTGTTGAGCGGCAGGAGGTAGCGGCCGGCGGACATCTCGGCGGCGTAGGGGCTGCCGTGGGCGTTGCCGGCCGGGGGCAGTCCCGCCTGCGAGTCGAGGGGCGGGTTACGGAAGTCGATGACCGGGACGCTCCCGCGCAGGTCATCCGGGGTGGTGTAGCTGACGAGCTCGAGGTGGTCGTTCTCCAGGGAGTAGGACTCCTCGGACGTGCGCGGGTCCTGGTTGTGCCGCCACGTGATGAGCGCGGCGTTCTCGTCGAGACGCTCCATATTCTCGACGCCCGCGTACAGGGGCGGCTGGTAGTTGAACACCAGGCCGTCGCCGGTGAACAGCACGACCGTCCCGGCCGGGCGGGCGTTGTCTCCGTTGATGTCGCCGATGGAGCCGTCGAGAAGCACCCAGCTGAGGTCGCGGCAGGAGTCGTAGGCGTTCTCCTGGATCCGGAAGTGGAAATACTCCGAGGTGCTGGTGAGGATGCGGTTCGTGCGCAGGTGCCCGCCGAATTCGCTGTCCGCGAGATCGCCGGAGGTGCAGTCGTCCTCCGGGGTGGTGGGGGTGGTGCCCGGTGGGGTGGGGTCCGGGCTGCGGGTCCCGGCGGTGCTGGTCACGGTGCTGACGGTGGCCGGGGGTTCGCTGGTGCCGGGCGCGGCGCTATTGTCGGCGGGAGTACACGCGACCAGCGCCGTGGCCGCCAGCAGGCCGAGCACGGTGGTGGGCATTCGGTGGTGACGCATGACGTACCTCCATATCGGGTGTATCTGTTCAATCGTATTGGCCACGAAAGCTGTTACCGGGAGGGTCCGTGGAACTGGAGCTCGGCGCATGGGCCGTCCTCGTGGGCGGCGCCCTAGTCGCGGGCTGGATCGACGCGGTCATCGGCGGCGGGGGACTGGTGATGATTCCGCTGCTCATGGCGGCGGTACCGGGATTGGCCCCGGCGACGGCGCTGGGCACGAACAAGCTGGTGAGCATCTCGGGCACGACGTCGGCGGCGTGGACGCTCGTGCGTCGCATCCGGCCCCGCGTCCGCCCGGCGTACGTCGGCCTGGCGCTGGTCTGTTCGGCGGCGGGGGCCCTGTCGGCCGCGCTCATCGACGCCACGGTCCTGCGCCCCCTCATCATCGTTCTGCTGCTTGTCGCCGGCACGTTCGTGGCGGTGCGGCCGCAGTTCGGGACGGAGGTCGGCAGCGGGGTGGTCGGGCGGTGGCGACGCTGGCTGGTGCTGCTGCTCGTCGGCGTCATCGCGTTCTACGACGGCATTTTCGGGCCGGGCACAGGCATGTTCCTCATCATGGCGTTCACGGCGGTGCTCTCCCAGGATTTCCTGCGTTCGGCGGCGCTGGCGAAGGTGGTCAACGCGACGACCAACCTCGGGGCGCTGCTGGTGTTCATCCTCGGCGGGCACGTGTGGTGGCAGCTCGGCCTGGTGCTGGCGGTGGCGAACATCGCCGGTGCACAACTGGGGGCGCGGACGGTGCTGGGTGGCGGGGCGCGCTTCGTGCGGGCGGCGCTGCTGGTGCTGGTCGTCGTGATGAGCGCGTACCTCGGGTGGCAGCAGTTCTCCTGATTACTGGCACCAATTTCCAAGTTTGCAACCTTAACCTCGGGGCCATGAGCACGACAGACATCATCACCCGAGTCCACGCCCCGTCCGACCTCACCGGCGACGAGGCCGCCCTCGACTTCCTCGCCGGGGAGTTCTTCCTGGCGAAGGTCTACGGCAACCATTCCCTCGAGGTGGTGGCTCCCGCCGATCTGCTGCCCGCCCTGGCCACGGCCGCCGGCGCCTTCGACGCCGCGGACATGCCCGGGAACTTCCGCCTGGTGGAGGCGGAGTAGCTACATCCTCTTCTTCGTCCGGGCCGTCGCGGGCGCGGTCCACGGGTCCTCCGGCCACGGATGTTTGGGGTAGCGTCCGCGCATCTCCGCCCGGACCTGGGCGTACGGTCCCGACCAGAAGCTGGCCAGGTCGTCCGTCACGGCCAGCGGGCGCCCGGCGGGGGAGAGCAGGTGGAACTGCACCGGCACCCCGGCGAGAACCGGGGATTCGGACAGGCCGAAACACTCCTGCAGCTTGACGCTCACCACGGGCCGACCGCTGGAGTAGTCCACGCGGTGCCGGCTCCCGCTGGGCACGAGCAGCCGCTCGGGCGCCAGCTCCTCGAGCCGCGTCGCCTCCGGCCACGGCAGGAGTCGCTGCAGGGCCGGGTACATGTCCACCCTGCTTATCGACGCCCCCCGCGCCACCCCCTCCAACTCCGGACCGAGCCAGGTCTGCGGGTCGGCGGACTCCACGTCGGGCCACGGATCGCCGAGTTGTTCATGCAGGTAGGCGAGCCGCTCCCGCAGGCCCCGGGCGGCCTCGGAGAAGCGGAACATGCCCAGGCCCTCCCGCTCCACGGTGGCGGCCAGGGCAGCGGCGGCCGCCTCCGGCGGGACCTGCACAGGGGTGGAACTCAGCTCGACGGCGCCGAGGCGGAGGACCTTCCGTCCGCGGACCTTCCCGTCGACGACGCGGGCCACGATCTCCTCCGACACCCCGACGACCTCCCGGGCCTGCGCCTCCGTGAGGCGGGCCGCCGCGCGGATCGTCGCCCCGGCGCGCCCCTCCCGGGAGGTGCCGCCGCTGCGGGTGACCTCGGCGACGGCCAGCCACTCCGCACCCGTCAGCCCCAGGTCGCCGGGCAGGACGGCGCGCGTGCCGCTGACCAGCAGGTACTCCTCGCCGACGCGCCGGGCCACCCGCCCGGGGAACGCCAGGGCGGTGATGACACCGGGGTCGGATTCCCCGGAACCGCCGCGCACCAGGCGTTCCAGGCGTTTGATCTCCCGGGCCGGGGCCTGGCCGCGGGCCACGTCACCGCGCGGGGAATCAGCCAGGACCGCCACCGTCCGGGCGGCCGCCGGGCCGCACTCGACGAGGGCGCGCCCCAGCCGCGGGTCGACCGGCAGGGCCGCCAGCTGCCGGCCGAGATCCGTCGCCGCACCCTCGTCGTCGATGGCGCCGATGCCCCGCAGCACCGTCTCGGCGGAGTCGAGGGCGGGGGAGGGAGGGGCGTCGGCAAGCGGGAGGCCGACGCCGCGGGGCGTGCCCCACACGGCCATCGTCAGGGCCGCCTGGGTGAGGTCGGAGGTGGCGATCTCCGGGGTGATGTGCGGGCGGAACTGCTGGTAGTCGGCCTGCGCGTAGGCGCGCAGCACCCGGCCGGGGCCCTCGCGGCCGGCGCGGCCGGCGCGCTGATCCACCGTCGACTGCGCGGCGGAGACGGTGATGAGACCGGTCATGTCGCGGGTGGCGTCGCGACGCGGCACACGCGACAGCCCCGAATCCACCACGACACGGACGCCGGGGACGGTCAAGGACGACTCGGCGATCGACGTCGCGACAATCACGCTCGCCTCACCGGACAGCGCCGCATCCTGCTCGCAGGCGTCGAGGGAGCCGTGCAGCGGGACGGCCCCCGGGATGCGGCCCACCACGTACTCGACCTCGCGCACGCCGGGGACGAAGACGAGCACGGCGTCGTCGTGGCCCTGCGCCAGCCCCGCCAGGTGGTCGAGGAACTCGCGGGTGTTGCCCGCGCGCCCCGGATGCGGGGTGTAGTCAATGGTCAACGGATGCGTCACCGCCGGCGTGTCGAGGACAGGCGCGTCCATGAGCCCCGCGAACTTCTCGACGTCGAGCGTCGCCGACATCGCCACCACCGCGAGATCGTCCCGCAGTTCCGCGAGCTCGAGCAGCATGCCCAGCACCAGATCGGTGTCCAGCTGTCGCTCGTGCACCTCGTCGACCGCGACCGCGCTGATACCCGTCAGCTCCGGGTCCGCCATGAGACGCCGCAGCAGCACGCCCGGCGTCATGAACTCCACCAGGTCACCCGGATGATGCTCACCACGGACCGAGAACCCCACCCGCTCGCCGATCCGGGAACCGTCGAGATGCGCCAGCCGCCGGGCCGCCGCGCGCACCGCGACGCGCCGTGGGGCCGTGACCAGTACCTTTCCGCCCGTGTGGTTGGCCAGCGCGGGCGGCACGAGCGTCGTCTTACCCGTACCGGGCGGGGCCTGCACCACCAGCGTGCGCTCCAGCAGCCCGGGCAGCTGATCGATCGTGTCGGCGACGGGCAGGCCCACGCCGATGCGGTCAAGGTCAAACATGCTGACCGGTGACCGGGACGCCGTCGGGAAGCTGGGAGCGCTCCAGCTCACCGTCGGTGAGCGTGCGCACGACGCGGGCGGGGGACCCCAGCGCCAGGGAATCATCGGGGATGTCCTTCGTCACCAGCGCCCCGGCACCGATGACGCAGCGGTCACCGATGCGCACACCCGGCATGACGATGACCCCGGCACCGAACCAGCAGTCCTCCCCGACGGTGATCGGCCGCGCCTGCTCCCACCCGCCGCGCCGCATCTCCACATCGTGCAGCGGGTGGCCGACGGTGATGAACTGGCAGCCCGGGCCGACCAGGGTGCGGGCGTCGAAGGAGATGTCGGCTACGTCGAGAAGCACCGTATTGACGTTGAGGAAACACCCCTCACCGAAGGACAGGTGCCCGTACTCCAGGAACAACGGGGCGAACGTCTCGGGCACGTGCGGGCTGTCCGGCATGATCTTCCGGAGCAGTCCCTCGGCCCGCGCCGGCTCCGTGTTGCCGAGCGCGTTGAACTCCCTGAGCAGGCGCGCCACCTCGTCATGCCGCGCCGCCACCTCCTCGGAAGCGGGCAGGTACCACCGGCCGACGCGCAGGTCGGCGAGGGTGCTGTAGGTTCTGGGGTCAAAGCTCATGCGTGCCATTGTCCCAGGAGGTCCGGTGCTTTTCGACGTCCCCCGCCCCGCCGCCCACATCCGCGCCGGCGTGGCCCACGTGCCCGGGTTCCTGGACGTGTCGGCGCAGGCGGAGCTGGTGTCGCAGGCCCGGGACCTGGCCCGACGGGGGCGGATGGATCGCCCGGGCGTCGGATCGGGGCAGATGAGCGTGTTCATCCTCTCCGTCGGCCGCGAGTGGCGCACGCGGCCGTACCGGTATGTGCCCTCTGAGCTGGTGCTTCCCGAACAATGGATCGCTCTGGGCCGTTCCGCTCTGGCCGCGGCGGTCCGGGTGGCTCCCGAGCTTGCCGACGATCTCTTCCGCCCCGAGGCCGCCCTGGTCAACTACTACCCGCCCGGATCGTCCATGGGCCTGCACGTCGACGCCAACGAGGAATCCTCCGCGCCGGTGGTGTCCCTGTCCATCGGGGACGAGGCCCTCTTCCGCATCGGTCACACCGAGGGCCGCACCCGCCCCTGGGACGACGTCACGCTCATGTCCGGGGACCTCATCGTCTTCGGCGGTCCGGCGCGCCGGGCGTACCACGGGGTCCCCGCGGTGCGTCCGGGGACCGCGCCTGTGGGATGCGGGATCAAAGAGGGGCGGTTGAACATCACCCTCCGGCAGGTGGACCGCTGAGGCGGGGCTGCAAACGCTGACGTACATACAAGACGCGAACAGGGAAAATGCACGAAACTGAACATCGTTCAGTCCAGTTCTTGCAGACCGGGAACCTCCGGCCCCTCGCAGCAGTCCAATAGCGGTGACATCATCCACGATCACCGAAGGGGATAACGTGCAGTACCGGGGGACAGACATCGATCAGCTCATCGCCGAGGGGAACGGCAGACTGGTCATCAAGGACGGGGGATCGATCGACAACCGGGGGCTCACAGTCCCCACGCGGCTCACGGAGGTCAGGCTGAAGGCGGCGGCGCACCTCAACCTGCCGCCCGAACACCCGGCCGTCTTGGCGGAGGTGCGCCGGCACTATCACCAGCTCTCGCCGGAGCATGTTGTCGCGAAGAACACGATCCGCCCCGCCGCCCTGGTCGCCTACACCGCGCGGGATCATCCCCGGCGGTTGCACTACGCGGCCGGTGCCGCCTCCCGGGCGATCGCCCACCTCATCGAGCGGCCCCAGGCGACAGCCTCCCGGTTCAGTGCGGCGGCGCTGCTCGGGATCGGTGATTTCGCGGACGCGGCCGATACTGCGCTCCTCGGGCCCTACAGTCGGCACCTCGCGGGCAGTGTGCTGGAGCCGTCGGTGCGTCGGAAAGCACGCGACCACCCGACCTGGACGCTCCACCTCGGCGAGCACGAGCTACAGGTCACCCCGCCCATGCTCACTCTGGCGCACTGCCTGCGGGCGGTCCTCAACGGGGAGCACGCCTGGCGTACCCCGCGGGGCCTGCCCCACGCCGACGCGACGATCCGGGCGGTCCAGCTCCTCGACCGTTATCGCCGGGAGTTCCGGCTCAGTGAGAAACACCTGTCCACGGGCCTGCGCGGACTCATCAACCACCGCACTCTCCACCGGCTGCTCCGCCTGTCCGACGGAGGGGCCGATTCCCCACCCGAGACCCTCATGCGGCTCATCGTCCGGCACGCGGCCCCGGAGCTCGAGTGGCGGTCCCAGGTGCCCGTCCACGCGGCCGACGGCACGCTGCTCACGGTGCTCGATCTCGCCGCGATCACACGGCGCCACTACCTCTACTACGACGGCGATCATCATCTGGACCGGGAGCAACGTGACAAGGACTCGCTCATCACGGCGCAGCTGCATGCGTCCGGGTGGACGGGGATCCGTGTCACCGCGGGGATGCTCGAGGGTGTTCACATGTTGAACGCGCATCTCAGGGTCCTAGTCACCCCCGAATCCCGCGCCGCGTGACCCCGCCCGCTCCTACACTGGCCCCATGACCAAGAAGATTGCTGTTATCACCGGTGGTGGCTCCGGAATCGGTGCTGCCGCTGCCGTTGCCCTGGCCGAGGACGGTTACCACGTGGTGGTGGCCGGGCGGCGCGTCGAGAAGCTGGAGGAGGTCGCCGCGCGCACGGGCGGCACCGCGATCCGGCTGGACGTGACCGACGACGCGTCCGTCGAGAAGTTCGCCGCACAGGTCCGGGAGCTCGGCAACGTCGACGTGCTGGTGAACAACGCCGGCGGCGCGCACGGCCTGGACACCCTCCGCGAGGCGAACCTCGAGGACTGGCAGGTCATGTACGACACGAATGTGCTCGGCGTCGTCCGTGTCACGAAGGCCCTGCTCCCGCTCATCGACGCCGCCGAGGGGCTCATCATCAACATCGGGTCCATGGCCTCCTTCACCGCCTACCCGGGCGGTTCCGGCTACAACGCCGCCAAGTTCGGCCTCCGCGCGCTGACCCGCGCGTTCCGCATGGAGGAGGTCTCCAACCCGATCCGCATCACCGAGATCGACCCGGGGCGTGTGGCCACCGACTTCTCCCTCGTGCGCTTCAAGGGTGATGCCGCCAAGGCCGACGCCGTCTACGCCGACAAGCTCAACCTCACCGCCGGGGACATCGCGGAGGCGATCCGCTGGGTAGCGTCGCTGCCGAAGCACATGAACATCGACACCATGAACATCATGCCGCGGGACCAGGCGTAGTCTCCCCCGGGTGACCTTCACCACCCTGGCCTCCCTGCTCGTGGTGTGGGCTGCGGCGCTCGCCTCGCCGGGCCCGGACCTCGTGCAGATCATCCGTGTCGGATCCCGCTCCCGCGCAGCGGGGATCTGGTGTGCGCTGGGCATCATGCTGGGCAACACACTGTGGGTCACCGCCTCGTTGCTGGGGATGTCCGCCCTGGTCACCACGTACCCGCAGATCCTCGCCGCGCTGCAGCTGGCCGGCGGGGCCTACCTCCTGTGGATGGGGTTCGGGGCGGTGCGTTCGGGTCTCGCCGCCCGCCGTCCGGGTACCCGCGCACCGTCCGCGGTACCGCCCGCGCCGGACCTGAGCCCGGCCCGCGCCCTGCGCCTCGGGGTGACGACGAATCTCGCCAACCCGAAGGCCCTGCTCTTCTTCGGTGCCGTGTTCGCCCAGTTCGTGCGCCCCGACATGGGGGTCGGTTGGGCGGTGGCCGTCGGGGTGCTCCTCGTGGCCACCGGTGTCGCCTGGTTCACCGGCTTCGCCCTGGCGGTGCGTGCGATGGCAGCGCGGATCGCCCGGAACTCGGTCCTCATCGACATCGTCACCGGCCTGGTGTTCATCGCGCTGGGCGTGTTCATGGTGATCTCGGCGGCGGGCTAGACTAGGCCACCATGCACGCCCATGAGGTCGCGATCCGCGACGAGACGATCAAGCTCGGCCAGTTCATCAAGCTCGCCAGCCTGGTGGCCACCGGCGGTGAGGCCAAGGAGGTCATCGCCGCCGGTGAGGTCACGGTCAACGGCGAGCCCGACACCCGTCGCGGGCGCACGCTGCGCCACGGTGATGTCGTGTGTGTCGCGGGCACCTGCGCGCGTGTGACGGCGGCAGCCGAGGACGAGGACGACTACTTCGACGAGGCCACCGCCGACGATGATTTCGATCCCGAGAAGTGGAGAAACCTCTAGATGCCCGCATTCGAGGCCGTCGGCGGCATGCCGTACTGGATTGACCTGACCACCTCCGACGTGCGGAAGTCCGCGCACTTCTACTCCCAGCTCTTCGGCTGGGAGATCGAGGGCGAGACCTACCGCATGGCCCGCGTCCAGGGTCTGCCGGTCGCCGGGTTCATCCCGCAGCCGGAGGAGGGCGGCGCCTTCCCGGACACGTGGATCACCTACTTCCTCGCCGACGACATCGACGGCCAGGTCCAGCAGGTGGAGCGCCTCGGCGGCCGCGTGCTGGTGCAGCCGACCGAGGTGGGCATCGGCCGGATGGCCGTGCTTGTCGACGCCGCCGGCGCCCTCTTCGGCATCGTCGAACCGGGCGGCGAGGACGCGTTCATCGCCGCCGGTGAGCCGGGCACCCCGGTGTGGCACGAGCTCACCGCCACCGCCGGTTTCGACGAGGCCGTCGACTTCTACCACGGCCTGCTCGACTGGGAGCTCGTCTCCATGGAGGCCAGCGAGGAGCTGACCTACACCACCGCCGTCGTCGACGGTGCGCCGTTCGCGGGCATCTGGAAGGCGGAGGGTGTGTTCCCGCCGCAGGTCCCCAGCTTCTGGCAGTCCTACCTCGGTGTCGTCTCCATCGACGAGGCCGTCAAGAAGGTTCCGGAGCTCGGCGGCGAGGTCATCACCGAGCCGTGGGACTCCGAGTTCGGCCGCCTGTGCCGTATCGCGGACTCCACCGGTGCCGTCGTGGTGCTGTGCGAGGTCGAGGAGTACGTGGAGCAGGACATCCGCGAGTCCGACCCGCTCGAGGGCGTTGATCTCTGAGAGGGTGGCGGCGGTCCTCGCGATCGTCGATAAGCTCGGTCACGGTGAGGTGACCACCTACGGTGACGTCGCCGCGGAGGCGGGCACCGGCCCGCGTCAGGTGGGCCGCATCATGGCGGAGTACGGGCACCTGACCGCCTGGTGGCGGGTCGTGCGGGCGGACGGGTCCTCGCACGATCCGGCCCGGTCGGTCCCGTACTGGGACGCGGAGGGGATCCCGCACAACGGGCGGGCCGTGCGCTGGTCCGACTACTCTCGGAAGGCATGAGTACCGTTCGCGCCTGGGGCACCCCGGGCTTCGCCCAGCCCCTGGAGCCGGTGTCCATCGAACGCCGGGAGCTGCGGGCCGATGATGTCCGCATCCGTATCGAGTTCGCCGGCATCTGCCACTCGGACATCCACACCATGCGCGGCGACTGGGGCGAGCGCGCGTATCCGCTGGTCCCGGGGCATGAGATCGTCGGCATCGTCGACGCCGTCGGCGCGGAGGTCACCACCTTCCGGGTCGGCGAGCGCGTCGGCGTGGGCTGTTTCGTCGACTCGTGCGGCGCCTGCCACCCGTGCGAACTGGGGGAGATCTCCTACTGCGAGGAAGGCCCGACGGTCACCTACGGCGGCCTCGACCGGGCGACGGGCGAGGTGACGCAGGGCGGGTACTCGCAGGAGATCGTCGTGCGGGAGGCCTTCGTCGTGCGCATCCCGGAGGGGCTCGACCCGGCGGCCGCCGCCCCGCTGCTGTGCGCGGGCATCACCACGTACTCGCCGCTGCGGCACTGGGGCGTGGGCCCCGGCACGCGGGTCGGCATCATCGGCATGGGCGGCCTCGGGCACGTCGGCGTGAAGATCGCCGCCGCGATGGGTGCGGAGGTCACCGTCTTCTCCCACTCGACGGCCAAGCGCGACGACGCCCTGCGCTTCGGCGCCGTCCGCCACATCTCCACCGCCGACGGCCTGCCCGAGGAACTGCACCGGCACTTCGACCTGCTGCTCAACACCGTCTCCGTCGACCTCGACACCGCCGCCTGCCTGGAACTGCTGCGTTTCGACGGCGCCCTCGTCCAGCTCGGACTTCCCGGCGCCCCGCTCGCCGCGCCGGTCCGCATGTTCACGCAGGCGCGCCGCTCGCTGAGCGGCTCCCTCGTCGGCGGCATCCGCGAAACCCAGGAGATGCTGGACTTCTGCGCCGCCCACGGCATCACCGCCGACATCGAGCTTATCGACGCCCCCTTCATCAACGAGGCCTACGACCGCACCATCGCCTCCGACGTCCGCTACCGCTTCGTCATCGACGCCGCCACCTTCTGATGAGCACCCCGCTGAGCTCCCGACCCCGCCTGTCCTCCCGCGGCTGGCGCTACGTCATCGGCCGGGTCCTGCGGGAGTTCTGGCTCGGCGGCGGCACCGACCTGGCGGCCAAACTCACCTTCTTCACCGTCCTCTCCTTCGCCCCGACCATCCTGGCCGTGTACTCCCTGGCCACCGTCGTGCTGGCCAACAACGCCGAACTCGTCGAGGACCTCACCGGGGACTTCATCGCCGGCTACATCCCCGGTGAGTACCAGGACACGGTGCGCGACATCATCGACATGGTCATCGGCTCGCAGACCGGCGGTGTCGTCGGCGTCATCGTCGGTGTGGCCATCGCCCTGTGGTCGGCGTCCGCCTACGTGCGCGCCTTCTCCCGCACGGCGAACACCGTCTACGACCAGATCGAGGGACGCTCCCTCATCCGCCTGTGGGGAACCATGTTCCTGCTGACGTTCGCGCTGCTCATCGGCATCGTCACCATCCTCGTCTCCGTGATGCTCAACGAGACGGTCGTCAACGCCACCCTCGGGCCCATCGCCGAGCCCCTCGGCCAGGGCGGCACCCTCGAGTTCCTCCTCGGGGCGTTCCTGCCCGTGTGGCGGTGGGTGAAGTGGCCGGTCATCTTCGGCATGGCCGCCATGCTCATCGCCGTGCTCTACTACTTCACCCCCAACGTGAAGCAGGCGCGCTTCCGCTGGCTGAGCATCGGCGCCTTCGTCGCCCTCGTCGGCCTGGCCCTGGTGAGCGGCGGATTCTGGCTCTACCTCTCCTACTTCTCCTCGCTGAGCTCCTACGGCGCGATCGGTACGATCCTGGCCCTCATGTTCGCCCTGTGGGGTGCCAACATGATGCTCGTCCTGGGCATGAAGGTCGACGCCGAGGTCGAACGCGCCCGCCAGCTCAAGGAGGG
>LSQX01391797.1_pt2 | contig 15150 bp, 15 predicted proteins | sample 654561 | NCBI WGS metagenome assembly LSQX01 (sample SAMN04489861, study PRJNA283612) | anaerobic digester metagenome | isolation source: 4 biogas reactors fed with cattle manure at either 37C or 55C with and... | place: Denmark: Kongens Lyngby | collected 2014 | reverse complement strand
TCATGTAAGGCTACCACGCCTGCTGTCAGATTGTTGTAAGTTACGCGATCAAAACCAACATTTCTCATCATCTCTGCCAACGTTTCTTGATCAGGATGCATGCGAATAGACTCGGCCAAGTAGTTATAACTTGCAGCGTCATTGGCCACGTACTTACCTAACACAGCAAGGACATTATAAGAATATAAATCGTAAATCGGTGCGAGCGGTTTGTAAACCTTGGAAAACTCTAATACTAATAGACGACCACCTGGACGTAACACACGGTACATCTCAGCTAAAGCCTCCTCCTTGTGAGTCATATTGCGTAAACCAAACGCCACAGTGACTAAATCAAAGTAACCATCCTCAAACGGCAAATACTCTGCATTACAAACTACTGAAGGCAATAAATAGCCCTTATCTAATAGACGATCACGACCTACTGCCAACATCGAGCTATTAATATCGGTATGCCAAACCTCACCGCTTTGACCCACACGCTTAGCAAAAGCGAGTGCCAAATCACCAGTACCACTGGCGATATCTAACACCTTCATCCCCTCGCGCAAGCGCGCTTTGCCAATAGTGAACTGCTTCCAAACGCGGTGCATACCGCCCGACATTAAGTCATTCATAATGTCGTACTTACTCGCCACCGAGTGGAAGACCTCTGCTACTCGCCCCTGCTTTTCATCCTCGTTAACTGTGCTATAGCCAAAATGCGTTTCTGAGGATGCTTTACTTTGCTCTGTATGGCCCTCAGCACGCTCTGGGTGTAGTGAGTCTTGTGGGACTTGTGGGTCTTTATTTTGTGTTTCCATGCTAACCTTTCCGTACTGTCACAAACATGTCATATACAATCGTTATGATTGAGTCTTGTGCTATCAATGCCCTAAAGCTGCGTTCAATCTGCTACCTAAGGACTCAACTCAGTGTTGGCTTAGTATCACGATACAGACTAAATACATTGATAATTTTTTATCGATAATGACGATTAACTATAACTTTAACATTTTACTTCATTATGGCGAGTACTATTCTAGTAGTTGAAGACGAACCAGCAATTCAAGAGCTAATTGCGGTTAACTTAAGTTTTGCCGGTCACAAGGTCTTACGTGCAGACGATGCGGAGCAAGCTAGGATCTTAATTGACGCTGAGCTACCCGATCTAATTTTGCTTGATTGGATGCTACCAGGCCTTTCTGGTCTACAAATGGCTCGTCAGCTCAGAACTGACGATCGAACCAAGGAAGTGCCTATTATCATGCTAACCGCCAAGGGCGAAGAGACGGATAAGGTCGAGGGACTAGAAAGTGGCGCAGATGACTACATCACTAAGCCCTTCTCTCCCAAGGAACTGATGGCCCGTATCAAGGCTGTGTTACGCCGTCGTGCACCACAGCTAACTGATGATGAGATCGAAGTTAACGGACTACGTTTAGATCCGGTATCACACCGCGTGAGCGGCAATGACAATGATATCTCTTTAGGCCCTACCGAATTCCGCTTATTACACTTCTTCATGACCCATCCTGAGCGCGTATACACTCGCAACCAACTACTGGATCAAGTTTGGGGTGACCATGTGTTTTTAGAAGAGCGCACTGTGGACGTTCATATTCGCCGTCTACGCAAGGCATTAGAAGCGACCCAACACGATGTGATGGTCGAAACAGTTCGTGGTAGTGGCTATCGATTTACTACAAAAGCAAAGTGATTTTCGGTAAAATTCACTAATATTATTATCGATCCGGAGCACTAATGCGTTTTAAATCGCGGCTTATCCTATTCGTCCTACTCACAATAGTCTTCATCATATGTCAGGTACACTTAGGGTTAAGCTGGGCGGCTTATCCCTACGCTCTCTGTATATTATTTTTTATCCTCTTGGATCTTCGTCGATTTAAAGCAAGTATTAGGTGGGCACATACGCCCACTGAGCCTCCTCCGCCCAGCCTTGGCATTTATGAGGATATTGTGCATCCAATATACCGTCATATTCGCCAACAAACTCGCTACATCGAAAATCTAGAAAATACTAGCAGCACTATTTTATCTGCTGCCCAAGCCCTACCTTCAGCCGCTATTACTCTAACACCCGAATTTCATATTGAGTGGGCTAATAAGCTGGCAGTTAAGATTCTCGGCATTGATGTAAATAGAGATATTGGCTTCAACCTCTTTAATATTGTGCGTTACCCAGAGTTTTATCAATATGCTAAAAGCGCTCAATGGAATGAACCACTGATTTTGGAGTCTTCTCAAAACAATAAAAATATCATTCTACGCTTTGAACTGACACGCCATTCAAGTCGCGGCTTTTTATTGCTCTGTCAAGATATCACTCATTTAGAAAAGCTCCGCACTGCGCAACAAGACTTCGTCGCCAATGTGTCACACGAACTGCGAACACCCCTCACCGTACTCATCGGCTTTTTAGAAACGATTAATGAGATGCCTGATCAGGCGCTAAGTGAGCAGCAACTTGAGCAGTATGGTTCATTAATGCGCGAACAGGCACACCGCATGCAAGCCATTGTTTCAGATCTACTCACACTATCAACCCTTGAGTCTAGCCAACTTAGCGGTGGTGAGCCGATCGTTCTAAACTCACTGATTAAGGTCGCGGCCAGACAAGCCGAAACCCTGTCCAATGATCAGCATCGCTTTAATTACGATATTGACAGCCATCTCAAGGTCTTTGGCAATCAAACTGAACTGCTCTCAGCCATTACCAACCTCATAACCAATGCGGTTCGTTACACACCAGACGGTGAGTCCATCAATGTACGTTGGAAGCTCAACTCTAACGGCGATGCTGTGTTTAGCGTACAAGATACAGGTTTGGGTATTGCCCCACAAGACATACCAAGACTAACCGAACGTTTTTACCGAGTTGATAAAAGCCGCTCGCGAGCATCAGGTGGTACAGGCTTAGGCCTAGCTATCACTAAGCACATTGTCCACCGCCACAATGCACAGCTGAAAATAGAAAGTACGCTGAGCAAAGGCAGTACCTTTAGTATTATTTTCCCTAAAGATGTGATAATCTGAACCGTTAAATAAACGTAACGTTACAGTTTCCAACTTTACAAAATTCTACAAACTCTCTCTACGAAAGCAGCAAATGGCAATCGACAACTATCTTAAACGCATTCTCACGTCCAAAGTTTATGACGTGGCCGACAAAACACCCTTAGAAAAAGCAACCATCCTCTCAACTCGTTTAAACAACACCATTTTGTTAAAACGCGAAGATACTCAATCGGTGTTCAGCTTTAAGATACGCGGCGCTTACAACAAAATGGCCCACCTACCCAAAGCCGCTTTAGAGCGTGGCGTGATCGCAGCCTCTGCAGGTAATCACGCGCAGGGCGTTGCTTTTTCTGCCAAAAAGCTAGGCTGCAGAGCAGTTATCGTGATGCCTGTTTCCACTCCTGAGGTTAAGGTCAATGCCGTTAAGCGCTTTGGTGGCGAAGTGGTTTTACACGGTGATAGTTATTCTGACGCCTATGCCCACTCTGTCGAATTACAAAAGCAAGAGGGACTAACCTTTGTCCACCCCTTTGATGATCCAGATGTGATTGCTGGTCAGGGCACCGTGGCCATGGAGATTCTCCAACAGCATACCGATGATATTGACGCAATCTTTGTACCTATCGGTGGTGGCGGCTTAATTGCTGGTGTCGCAGCCTATGTTAAAGCGCTCAAACCACAAATCAAGATCATTGGCGTACAGACCGAAGACTCCTGCGCTATGCTCAAAAGCGTACAGCGTAATCGTCGGGTTAACTTACCGGAGGTCGGTTTATTTTCTGATGGTACCGCAGTCAAGCAGGTGGGTGAGGAAACATTCAAACTGACTAAGCATCACGTAGATGACTTTATTACTGTTTCTACGGATGAGGTTTGTGCCGCAATTAAGGATGTATTCCAAGATACACGTAATATTGTTGAACCCTCAGGCGCGCTATCCTTAGCCGGTACTAAGAAATACATTCAGCAGCACAAAGCACAAAACGGCACATTTATCGCTATTACCAGCGGTGCCAATATGAACTTTGACCGCTTACGCTTTGTAGCTGAACGAGCCGATGTCGGTGAAGCGACCGAAGCCCTACTGGCAGTGATTATTCCCGAGGAGAGAGGCAGTTTCAGAAAGCTATGTGAGGCCATAGGTAATCGAGCCGTCACCGAGTTTAACTATCGTATTTCTGATGCTAAAGAGGCTCATCTTTTTTTAGGTGTCGCCATTCAGGATGCAGGTGAAGCAGACGTACTTCATCGCGATCTCGAAGGAATCGGCTTTGGGGTACATGACCTCAGCAAAAACAGCTTGGCCAAAACGCATTTACGCTACATGGTAGGTGGCCATTCACCGCTCGCTGTGCATGAGCAATTGTTTAGATTTGAGTTTCCTGAAAAACCCGGTGCTCTAAGAAGCTTCCTTTATCAGATGAATCCTGACTGGAATATCAGCCTATTTCACTATCGTAACAATGGTGGTGATTCAGGCCATGTGTTAGTTGGTATTCAGGTACCAAAGACAGATAACAAGCTATTAAAAGAGTTCCTTGCAAACCTAGGCTACCCATATATTGATGAGACGGATAACCCAGGTTACAAGTGGTTCTTAGCTAATCATCAAAAGGCTTAATGAGTAGGTAGCGACTCGGCTTTTGGCGTACGGTAAGCCTTTTCGGCATTCATCTTGGGCGACCAGGGCAAGCCGCTATTTTGCCAACCGTTTTGAGTTCGGAAACCGGCCTTTTCGCCCTCTTTAATTGCACTACCCTGGAAGCCATTAACAATATAATAAGCGTTTAAACCGGCTTCACGTAATACATCAGCGCTGGGTTCACCTCGCTCACTACCGGAGCGGCACATGGTCACCACCATAGTATCTTCGGCGAGACCACGCTCGCGTAAGGCACTTTTAATCTCGTTAACAAAGTGTGGATTGCGATACATACGAAAAACGCCCTTAACCTCATCTACCTCGTAACGATCCACGAGCATAAATGGAATATTGTCATCAACCACATCGGTAGATCCAACAAACATAATTTCTACCGGATCACGCACATCAACGAAGAATATCGGCTCTTTACCCCCTCCTGTCTTCAGCTCATAAACCTCTTGAGGACTAAGACCGATATCCTCTGCGATAGCTGCTGATGCAGCAAAGGCCATGCTTAAACTTAATGCAACACTGCAAAGCATCTTCTTCATCTATCTCTCCCATGTAAATTAGACTGCGCAAATATAAAAAAGTATATTAGCGCAGTCTAAAATGAACAACAAGATGAAAAGCCTTAAGATATGATCTATAGCAAATTAGAACTGGCAAACAGTATAGACGTTTAAGCCCTCGTCCTTAAGTGCGCCTGACCCGCCCAAATCGGGTAAATCAACAATCGCTACGGCCTCGACAACATTAGCCCCTAGCCTTTGTAACAATCGACTAGCCGCCAGCATAGTACCGCCTGTCGCAATTAAGTCGTCCACCAAAAGCACACGCTGACCCGGTTGCACCGCATCCGTATGAATTTCAACAGAAGAGGTGCCGTACTCTAGCTCATAGTCCTCAATCAAGGTATCGAAAGGTAGCTTACCCTTTTTGCGAACAGGCACAAAGCCAAGATTGAGTTCATAAGCCAACACACTACCAACAATAAAGCCGCGGGCATCAACACCAGCGACTAAATCAATACGTGTGCGCATATAGCGATAGACTAAAATATCAATAAGGGAACGAAAACAGACAGGATCCTGAAGGACCGGTGTGATATCCCTAAAGGTAACGCCTGGTTCAGGCCAATCAGGGATATTACGAATCGTGCTAAGAACACGTTGACGGGGGTCTGTGGTGGTCATTTCTTACGGAACCTTTAACAATGAAAACACAGCTTTTCATTATAACGATTAAACGATTAAAGGACTGCATTAGTCTCTTTCCTCACGTATAATTTTATTTATGGACAACAATAAAAGCTTTAACTCGATAGCAATTTTGACGAGCGGTCGGCAAACCATTTTTGCAGAGGCCGATGCGTTAACTCAGCTCGGACACCGTTTAGCCGATGATTTCATAGAGGCCGCACAGCTGATTTTGAATTGCCAAGGTCGCGTCGTAGTCATGGGGCTTGGAAAGTCTGGACATATCGGCCGTAAAATCGCAGCCACCCTAGCATCTACCGGCACCCCCGCTTTTTTTGTACATTCGGCAGAGGCATTGCATGGCGATCTAGGCATGGTCACCGGTCAGGACATCATTTTGGCCATTTCCTACTCTGGTCAAAGCATTGAGCTTTCGACAGTATTACCTGTGGTCAAAAGACTTGGCACTAAAATCATTGCCATTTCCGGCAATAACGGCTCTGATTTGGCAAAGCTCTGCGACGTCTACTTAGATGGCTCTATCGAGCGTGAGGCCTGCCCTTTAAACCTTGCTCCTACTAATAGCACGACTGTTGCTTTAGCCTTAGGTGATGCGCTTGCTGTCGCCTGCCTAGAGGCAAGGGAGTTCGGAGCCAGTGACTTTGCACTCTCACACCCTGGTGGTGCACTGGGCAGACGCTTGCTCACTCATGTCCAAGATGTGATGCGTAGTGGCAATGCGCTACCTGTTGTATCACCGGAGCAACTATTACCTGATGTACTAGAGATAATGAGCGCCAAAAAGCTCGGCATGACAATCATCACCAATGAGCAAAATAAACCAATAGGCGTTTTTACAGATGGTGATTTACGCCGTTTAATTATACAACTGGGTGATATACGTAATCTCTGTATCAAAGAGGTAATGAGCCTACACCCTAAAACCATTCACTTCCGCGCCATGGCGGTTGATGCTGCTAGCATTATGGAGCAAAACAAGCTTAGTCAACTGATTGTCATTGATGATGACAAGCGCTTGATTGGCGCCCTACATATGCATGATTTAATGACAGCAAAAGTCATTTAATCATTGCCCTACAGAAACAGATTTAACTATGACTAACACACGTATTTTTCATCCTATCGAATCACTAATCCTTTCTAAAATTCCTGATTCTATTAAAGACAGGGCTAATAACATCGAGCTTGTGATTTTTGATGTAGATGGCGTTTTAACTGATGGTAGCCTCTACTACACGGCTAATGGTGAAGGCCAAAAGCGCTTTCACGCACTTGATGGTCATGGTATGAAAATGCTCATTCAAAGCGGCATTCAAGTAGCCATGATGACTGGTCGTCAAAGTGAAATTACCAATCGACGTGCAGCAGAGCTTGGTATTCCTCACCTACTGCAAAACGTACGCAATAAGGGACAAGCTCTAACAGAGCTGTGCCAAGAGCTCAATATTGACCTGCAGCGAGTCGCCTTTATCGGCGATGACTTAATTGACCTACCCGCTATGCAGCGCGTCGGTTTAGCTTTATCAGTCCCCAATGCCCCAGTCTATGTACAGCAGGCGGCCCATTGGGTTAGTCAACTATCCGGTGGACAAGGCGCAGCGCGCGAACATTGTGATATGATTTTAGCGAGTCAAGGCTTACTTGCCCCGCTAATATCTCTCGAGAACCCTATTCAGGGCGATGTTATTCAATAAACCGAGTTAGCACCGACAGTTTCTACAAGGAACCCTATGAAAGACCGCCTGCCCGCTTTAATTGCGCTCTTTATGCTGCTTGCACTGGTAGGAATTACTTGGTGGGCAGCTGATTATGCAGAGCGTACCTTTGCTCAAGAGGCTGAAGAGCCCGCTGTCTCCAAGGACCCCGATGCTTGGTCAGGACACTTTACGATGCTACAAAGTGACGAAAATGGTATTGCAGTAACTCGCTTAGATGGTAGCCGACTGCGTCACTTCCCTCACGACGGCTCATATGAGATCGACGAGCCAGAGCTCATCAGCCAGCGCCCTGACTCTCCGCGTATAATAGCCTCATCGGATATTGCCTACGCCTACAATAATGTAACCCTAGTACACATGATCGGTAATGCACATGCCTATCGCTTTGAAACACCTGATAATAGCGCCTTAGACATTAGCAGTGAAAAACTCATTGTCTACCCAGATGATGATATCCTCGAAACAGATCAACCAGCTGTTGTAATTCAAGGCAATTCTCGCTTAGTGGGTGACGGAATGAAATACAATAACAACACTAGAAAACTGGATGTATATGCTAATACTGGTGTACGTATGGCGCCTGATGATACACCCAGCTCAAACAACTCATCCAACTAAAGAGTCAACATGAAAATTATTTACGCTTTAGCGCTTAGTTTAACTGTCCTCGTTAGCTCTTTGGCTCATACTCAAACAGAAGCTGAGCAAGAGCCTGACACCCTTGTACTTTCAGACACTTTGAGCTACGACGACATCTCTAAAATCACCCAGTTTCGTGGTAATGTGATTCTCACGCGTGGTTTGTTTCGTCTCACCTCTGACAACTTAGATATTGTTGAGGATGCAGAAGGCTTCAGGCATGGTACAGCGACGATGAATAGCACTGAGTTGGTTGAACTGATTGAGGAGGACCTAGAAAACTACGAGCTGGTTCGCGCCTTTGGTTTAGAGGCAAAGTACAACGGCAAAACAGAGGTAGTTAGAATGATCGGTCAAGCGGTCATAACACGCTATGTCTGTGGTCAACCTGTCGATAGCGTACGAGGTGAGCAGGTAGTTTATGACAGCATAAATAAAACCTATGAAGCACTTGGCGGGCCACAAAGCTCTGAGCCAGGTCGTGTACGCTCACTAGTTCAACCACGTAGCAAAGCCGACAAGGCAGTTGAAGAGTGCCGTACCAAATATAATGGCGCACCTATGCCATCTAGCATCCAAACACCTGAGATTTAAGTCTTATGCCTGACGTATCGAGCAACAACAGCCAACACACAGAAAAAATGCGCCCTCATGGTTTACTTCAAGCCACCGGATTACGCAAAACCTATGGTAAACGCACCGTTGTCCATGATGTCTCCCTATCAGTACGAAGTGGTGAGGTCATTGGCTTACTCGGCCCTAACGGTGCAGGTAAAACTACTAGCTTCTATATGATCGTAGGGCTAGTACCAGCCGATCACGGTCGTATTGAAATTGATGGTAAAGAAATTACGGCACATCCTATTCATCAGCGAGCAAGACTAGGCCTATCCTATTTGCCACAAGATGCGTCAATTTTCCGCCGCTTAAATGTTGAGCAAAATATCAGAGCGGTATTAGAACTACAGTATGATAAAGAGAGCGGCAAGCGCTTTAATCGCCAACAAATAGCAGAAAAGCTTGAGGAGCTGTTAGACGAGTTACAAATTCAGCATATTCGCACCAACACCGCCATGTCCCTATCCGGTGGTGAGCGCCGTCGTGTAGAAATCGCTCGCGCTCTTGCTACACAACCGCGATTTATCCTACTGGATGAGCCCTTTGCTGGTGTCGACCCGATTGCTGTGATTGAGATTCAGCGTATTATCCGCTACTTAAAAGAGCGCCAAATCGGTGTATTAATTACCGACCATAACGTCCGAGAGACCTTAGGAATTTGTGACCGAGCATATATTATTAGTGAAGGCACAGTCTTGACTAACGGTACACCGAGTGACGTTATTCAAAACCCAGATGTGCGTAAGGTTTACCTTGGCGAGCACTTTAAGATGTAAAAAAATCCCGAGCAATTAACACTCGGGATTTTTTCATTGCCTACACGCTACTTCAAAAACAGCGTATTGATACGCTTCACAAAAGCGGCCGGATCGGCAATTTGTACTCCTTCAGACAATAGCGCTTGGTCTAAAAGCACCGACGCCCAATCAGCCAGCTCATCATCACTACTAGCATCAATACGTTTAATCAACGCATGATCCGGATTAATCTCTAACGTATGCGTAGACTCCGGAACCTCTTGCCCTGCGGCCTTAAGCATGCTCACTAAATGAGGGCTCAATTCGTTTTGACCAACCACCACACAAGCAGGTGAATCAACTAAGCGCCACGACACTTTAACTTCCTTGACCTTATCCCCGAGAGCAGCCTGTAGCTTTTCAATCAGTGGTTTAGACTCTTCACTTACCTCTTCTTGACGTTTTTTCTCATCATCATCGGCTAAATCCTCTAAATCAAGAGCACCTTTAGCGACTGACACCAACTTTTTACCGTCAAAGTCAGTCCAGAACGACATCATCCAATCATCGACTCGCTCAGACAGTAGCAATACCTCAATGCCCTTTTTACGGAAAAACTCCAGATGTGGGCTACTCTTAGCAGCGGCATAACTATCAGCAGTCACATAGTAAATCGACTCTTGCCCCTCTTTCATGCGGCCAATATAGTCAGCAAGACTAACTGACTGAACCTCACTCTCCTCGTGGGTTGAAGCAAAGCGTAGCAACTTACTAATACGCTCTTGATTAGACTGGTCCTCACCAATACCCTCTTTAAGAACCTGACCAAACTGAGCCCAGAAAATCTTGTAGTCGTCAGGGCGTTTTTCCGCTAACTCTTCGAGCATCGTCAACACACTGCGAGTTGCACCATCACGAATCGCCTTAACATCACGACTTTCTTGGAGAATTTCACGAGACACATTTAATGGCAAATCAGATGAGTCAATCACACCACGTACAAAACGCAAGTACATTGGCANNTCATCCATAATAAAGACACGCTTCACATAAAGCTTTAACCCATGCACCGCATCGCGATTCCACAAATCAAAGTTAACCTGCTTAGGGACATATAAAAGCTGAGTATACTCGTTGCGCCCCTCAACCCGACGGTGAGTCCACGCAAGTGGGTCCTCAAAGTCATGGCTAATATGCTTATAAAACTCAGCATATTGCTCATCCGTGATCTCATTTCGATTACGAGTCCAAAGCGCGCTGGCCTGGTTGATGGTTTCCCACTCACCGGTTTTGAGCGACTCACCCTTTTCTTGATCGTAATCCTCTTGCTCCATTTGGACCGGAATAGAAATATGATCTGAGTAGCGTTGCATAATATTGCGCAACTTCCATGTATTTAAGAACTCCTCAGAATCCTCTCTTAAGAAAAGAATAATATCAGTACCACGATCAGCCTTCTCGATCGTTTTAACACTAAACTCGCCCTCACCCTTCGATTGCCATTCAACTGCCTCATTCGCTGCTAAACCAGCACGACGAGTACGCACCACAACCTCATCAGCAACGATAAAGGAAGAGTAGAAACCAACCCCAAACTGACCGATTAATTGATTGTCTTTTTGCTGATCGCCCGTAAGCTTAGAAAAGAACTCCTTAGTCCCTGAGCGAGCGATGGTTCCGAGATGACTAATCACCTCTTCCTCGCTCATACCGATACCGTTATCGCTGATCGTGATCGTTTTAGCGTCAGGATTATAACTAACGCGAATATGTAAATCACTATCCTCTGCTAATAACTGTGGATTGGCAATCGCCTCAAAACGCAGCTTATCACAAGCGTCTGACGCATTAGACACTAGCTCTCTTAAGAAAATCTCTTTATTTGAATACAAAGAGTGAATCATCAAATGCAATAACTGCTTGACCTCAGTTTGAAAGCCCATGGTGCGGGCTGTTGCTTCTTGATGTTGACTATCCTTAGCCTGATCGACCATTGATTAAATCCTCATTATTAATAACAGTTTAAGTTTATGCTAATAAATAATGAGGACTAAGATGAAAATTTCAAGCTCTAGCTGTGCACACAATACCGCACTTTGTACATTGCTTAGTGAAGATAAAGGCCATCTACCATATAATGACATGATTATCAAAAACTATTTTAATAATATAGACTATGCAAAACACTCCTCAACAAACGACTTATAACGATGAAATCGATTTATTCGAGTTATTTGAAACAATCTGGAAAGGCAAATGGCTTATTACTGCCATCACCTGTTGTTTTATTATTTTAGCTGGACTCTATGCTTTTACCGCTAAAGAGCAGTGGACAGCGACAGCGCAGGTATCAGTCCCAGAGCCTAGTCGACTAGATAGCTATTTAGCTATTGAGGAGTCGTATCACCGCTATGCTATGTTAAGCGCAGACACAACTTTTGATACACAAAAGGCATTAGAAGAGGCCTTTACTATTTTTAGATCATCTCTTTTTGCTACTGATACAAAGCTAGAAGCCATCAGCAACACGGAGTACTATCAAACACTATCGCAAAGCCTAGACGATGAAACAGCTCGCCTAAGGCTACTAAACAATATGGTTGCAAATAGTCTTAGCGCGTCAGCGGCAACCACCAACAATCACTTTCTTTATAACGTTAAGTTTTCTGCAGAGACTAGTAACAATGCCTACGAAGTGTTGGTTGAGGCCATCAACCACATTAATAATGAAGCGCTTGAGCTACTTGCTGAAAGACAGGAAAATCGTATTAAAAACCGAGTTTTTACTTTAGAGACACAAGCCCTAAAGCTTAAAAACTCAACAGAACACAACCGTAAAAATAAAACGTTAGAGCTTCAACAAGCGTTACAAGCGGCACGTGCTGCCGGTATTACTGAGTATGCAGGAGTTAGTCCTGTCATCGGCAGCAACAGCATCATTAATCTACAAAGTACTGATACACCTCTTAGCCAAAGCACTGACATGCTCTTTTTACTTGGAGCAAACTATCTACAAGCTCAATTAGATGCGTTATCAAACTCACCTATCATTTATCCGGCTAACTACTATGAAATTCAACGTAACACTGAGAGTTTACAAGCTCTTCTAGATCAAGAGATTGATGGTCAGATGTTTTTCTATACCAGCACGCCCAAACTTCCGTTAGTTAAAGACAAGCCTCGCAAGGCATTGATCTTGGTATTAGGAGCTCTACTTGGTGGCGTTATTGGCACCTTCGTAGTCCTACTACGTAGCGCAATTCGCAATCGACGCTTAAAGAATCAAGCAAGCTAAGCGGACTCAACAATAGCAACTAAAAAAGGTGGTGATAAATTACTTATCACCACCTTTTTAACTCCCTTAACTAACTAATAACCCAAATACTCAATTAACCAAGTTGATAGGGCAATGATCACACCCACAACAGCAATGGTGATACTTAATTGACTCATTTTGGCATTACTCTTCTCTCGATGCTCTGCCTCTTTTTCAGAATTTTCTAAATCCAACAAAAAGTGCACCGATTTGATTTTTTCAAATAACTCCCGATTCTCTGCACACACTCTATAAGCATCATCAATACGTTGCCAAGCCTCACACATTGAAGGACGATCATAAAGCACTGGTTGCATGTAAAAACAATTAGCATTAAAACGCACAAAGTCCTGATAGACCGCCCGTAATACACGTATATCGCCTTGACCTACGAGACTAGGCCGTAAACGATGCTTTAATTGACTCATGGCCAACATATAAGCCTGTGCTAATGCGTGAAGTATCGTATGGCGCTTAAAATTTGCATCATTTGCATATTTTGATAAGAAAATCTCCCCTCGACCATCTATATACCCACGATAATAATCCGTTTTAAATAAATGCTGCTCTGTAATTGACTCGGTATCCTTTAAGATCCTTGACGCCTGAAGAACTTGAGAGTCGATCTCTTTTTCTTTAGTTGGCAAATGACTAAATACCAACCGAGTCAAATACTTAAACTTAAGATTGTAGTCTCGCTGTTGAGCTTGTTGCTTTCTCAAGGCTTCTACATTATCTGCAACCAAAAAACGTACAAATAACCTCTGCTCAAACTCTGTATCGACAAAAAACCGCAGATGCCAATTGCCATCTTGATCGATTGAAAACCGACTATCGCTGAGTATGCTTTGCCGTAAAAACCTCACTTCGTTATGATTAATTGTCAATGGCAACAAATTAGACTCAAGCTCACCACTACTTGGGTAAATTTCTACCAATTGCCAACAGCTCGCTTGCATAAGGACTCCAAACAAACACCACTAAATATCCAACACAATTTTCCCAAAGTGCTTGCCACTCGCCTGATACTCAAAAGCCGCCACGAGTTCATCTAACGCAAAATGCTTATCGATAACCGGGCGTAAACCGTTAATCTCTATCGCTCGAACAAACTCCTGCTGCTGACGACGACTACCAACAATCAACGCTTGTAGGCGTACTTGACAACCCAAGGCCTGAGCTAATGGTAACTGACCGGTCACCCCGCTCAAAATACCAATCAAAGCAATATGTGCACCTGCCTTACACGCATCTAAAGACTGCATTAAAGTATCGGCACCACCAACCTCTATCACATGGTCAACACCACGGCCATTCGTCATACGGCGTGCAATCCCACCCCACTGTGGGTCCCTACGATAGTTAATCACCTCATCGGCCCCCATATCTAGTAGGCGTTGCAGCTTCTCATCAGAAGACGAAGTCGCAATCACGCGTGCCCCCATCATCTTGGCAATTTGTAAGGCAAAAATAGAGACCCCACCGGTCCCCTGTAATAGGACTGTTTCTCCAGCTTTAAGCGCGCCGTCATCCACTAACGCTCGCCACGCAGTCAAGCCTGCAGTCGTCAACGTCGCCGCCTCAGCGTGACTATACCCCTTCGGTGCTAGCGTAAAAGAGGTGGCCGCTGCCGTCACTTGCTCACGCGCATACCCATCAATACCATCTCCTGGTACACGTGAAAAACCGTCAAAATTAGGCTGACCATCAAGCCAATCGGGGAAAAAGGTACTGACTACATGGTCACCTACTGCAAACTCCTCAACCCCGTCACCTACAGCGATTACCTCACCCGCACCATCTGACATAGGGATACGGCGCTCTTGTGGTGGCGTAATACCACTAACGACCATAAAATCATGATAATTCAGCGAACTGGCATGAAGCTTTACCGTTACCTCACCCGCCGCTGGCTCTCTAGGCTCAGTCTGTGCAACTACAACCTGTCCAAAACCACCGCCTGCACCAACATAAATCGTTTTAATAGACATAACCGCTCCTAATTCGTGATTAACATAGACTCACTTTACCCCAACTTCGACTAGCTTTGTACTAATAAAAACACTACCTAAGTTAAGCCTATAGCTAATACAGTCAATCTTTATATAATCAGAATAGTCCACAAAAAACCATCTACGAGGAGCCTACTATATCAAGTCGATGAACAGCCATTGATACCCGAGGCAGTATGTCTACTTTACAAAAAATAATTAGACGCATTAAATAAACTCTCTCTGAC
>LSQX01063185.1_pt1 | contig 15150 bp, 14 predicted proteins | sample 654561 | NCBI WGS metagenome assembly LSQX01 (sample SAMN04489861, study PRJNA283612) | anaerobic digester metagenome | isolation source: 4 biogas reactors fed with cattle manure at either 37C or 55C with and... | place: Denmark: Kongens Lyngby | collected 2014 | reverse complement strand
AATCGATGGGTATTTCTCGGCAAAGCGTTCAAATGCAGTTGGCTTCAGCGCGAAAAAAATTGGCACGTGCAGTTGTTGAAGGTCTTCCACTGCAGATCCAGGGCGAAACAAAGCAAACACTTAAAAGAGATCGTATATTGATGAAAAGGAAATCGAAAATGAAAATTGCAGTTACAGAACAGCACGCCCACGTTTTTCCCCATTTTGGTCGCACACCAGAGTTTTATGTGGTCACAGCCGAAGACGGCAAGATTGTCGAAGAGGGTATTATCGCTGCCCCTGCTGAGGGGCACGGCGCCTTGGTCGGGTTCCTGGTTGACCAGGGAGTCAACAGCCTGATTTGTGGCGGCATCGGCGCTGGTGCAGTAAACAGTCTGCGGGCAGCGGGCATCCAAATTTACGCCGGCGCTTCAGGCTCTGTTAAAGAGCAGGTGCTCTCGTTGCTAAGCGGGCAGCTGCCACAACAGGGCGATGCCAACTGCGACCACCACGACGGGCACGAACACCACCATCAGCACGAGCATGAACACGGCAGCGGCTGCGGGCATCATCACGATTAAGTCAATGGACCTATTTTAACCAAGAAGACCAGGGGGAAACCCCTGGTCAAATTTTGGTGAATAAACAATCTGGTTTTATTAGAAATCAAGGTAAAAAACCATTTGCCTCTGACATCCAGATTACTTTTTCCGCCTGATACAAACAGGAGTCGGAAAGAAGTTAGCATTGGGGTTTTCCACCGAAACGGTGTAGGGGACGGCTGCCATGCCGTCCCGCGAATAGCCTTAGGGCGAGACATCTGTACCGGTGAAGTCGGAGGGTGCTTGTTGGTAAAGGTTAAGATTCTTCACTTCGTTCAGAATGACAAAACCCAGTTCCTATTCCCTGCTCCCTGTCCCCTGTTTCCTTTTTCCTCTTCCCTGCACACGTCTGAACCCACCTCTCACGCTTCGGAGTCCGATTACTCCTGCATTTTGCATTTAAGATCTAAACACATTCATATTGAGAACTGCTGGGAGGACATATTGGACCTTCGCGGTGCGGGATTCACGGTGGAAGCATTCGTGCTGCAGGAAAGTTCCTGGCTTAATATCGAGCACATACGATCCTACTTAACAAAATGTGGGGCGAGTTGTTTCGCCCCACCTTCATCCTGGAATTTTTACAATCTTTCCAGCCTATCGACCATGCCCTCGATTACATCGAAGCCGCCTTGCCAGAATTCGGCTTTGGTTACATCCATACCGGCTTCTGCCAGCAGCGGGATTGGGGCGACCGAGCCACCTGCCGACAAAATGCGCATATATTTCGGCTTGAAGCTTTCGCCTTCTTCCTGGTAGCGTTTGTATAGCGCGAAAACCAAAAGCTGACCGAACGCGTAGGCATACACATAAAAAGGTGTGCCATAAATATGCGGAATGGAGACCCATTCGTACTTGAATTCGTCCGAAACATCCACCGAATCGCCAAATTCTTCCTTCAGGTTAGCCAGGTAAGCGGCGTTCAATTCGTCCACCGAGGCATTATTGGCGATCATCTCGTGCGCTTCGACCTCAAACAAGGCGAAGTAGATTTGGCGGATGATGGTCGCGAAAGCATCATCAAGCTGCCCAAAGAGAATATCCTGCTTTACACCTTCATCGGTTTCGCGCTCAAGCAGCAGGTCGGTCAGGGTCATTTCGCCAAAGGTGGAGGCTGTCTCTGCCAGCGGCAAACAGGCGTGTTGGGTGAAAATGTTGTGTTCTTCTGCCATCATCGAATGGATGGCGTGCCCAAGTTCGTGTGCCATGGTGGAGACATCATCAGCTTTGCCCTGATAATTGAGCATCACCCAGGGGGTCAGGTCGGGTCCGAGCGTGGAGCAGAAGGCTCCGCCCATCTTACCCTTACGCACTTCGCTGTCGACGTGTTCTTCATCGAAAACACGGCGTGCCAGCTGGGCAAATTTGGGGTCAAAGCGGTCAAACGCCTCAAAGGTCATCGCAGTGGCTTCGTCGTAACTGTAGCGCTTATCAGATTCGCTTACCGGCGCATAAATATCGTAACGGCGCAGTTTTTCCATGCCGATCTTGCCTGCTTTGAGCTTAAAATAGCGGTGGAAGATGCCAATATTCTTACGGGTAACCTCAAGCAGGGTGTCAATGACCTCATCGGGCAGGTCGTTGATGGTGTTTCGCACTGAAATTGGGCTGGCGAAACCACGCAAACTAACGTTTTCGTTTTTCCAGTCTCGCACGATATTCTGATAGATTTGCCCAAGGATAGGAGCATCCTCGCCATAGACACGATAGAGTTCCTGGTAAGCACGCGCCCGCAAGTCAGGGTCGCTGCTGCGCACCAGGCTCATTAGTTCACCACGCGTCATCTCTTTTGTTTCTCCGTCAACGTCTACCTTGAAGACGTAGCGGTTGGTGATTGAATCGTAGAGCATTTCCATGGCCGAATTGCCGGTAACATTCTTAGTATTGATGATCTTTTCTTCGGGTTCGCTGAGGGTATAGGGCTTGAAATTGCGGATCTGCTCCAGCCAATACCGGTAATCACCACTGGCATCCAGCAAACGGGCAGCGTTCTGGTCATCAAGCGCTTTCCACCACAAGGAGAAGAAGAGCGTACGGTTTTCGACTTCTGCCAAAAACTGCTGGACTCTTGAGATACCGATCTGGGCTTTTTGGTCCTGCGTGTTGGCTGCGAAACTTAAAGATGAGAAGCCATAGAGCCGGTATCCAAGCTTTTGACCCTCTTCTAATTTGCCGATCATTTCCAAAAACTTTTCGGTGGAAATATCTGCGCTCAACTGGTCGCGATAGGTTTCGAAGTGCTCTACATTCTTACTTAACGTTTGATAGGTTTCTTCAATTTTTGGGTCTTCAAAACTTTCGAAGAGCTCTTTCAAACTCCAGGGCGATTGGGTATACGTTTTTTCTGTCATCGTTTGTCCTTTTATACTTTGTTTAATTGATAGAGAGAGTATACAACAATCTTGCGAGATTACGCTGCTGATCGAACCTATTTTTCAAGTGATACAAGGTTATCGTTCCCCTTTTTTGATCAATTGTCTGACATAATTTTGTCGATGTTTTGAGTGGCTTCGTAAACACGATCAAAAACGAACTCCAGTGAGAACTTTGATCACTTGCTTTTCTCGCCAGGTTTCCAACATATTGTAGTAACGCTCTTTTTTAATCATGGTTGTAGATTAACAGTTTGCGAAAAGGTTCTGTCAATGAATTGACATCGCTTTTGAGGCAAGAGCCTGGTGAGAATTTTCTTGCTCTTCTCTCAATGGGTCTCTGATTTTCCCAGCCCGCCCGGTTTGATTAGAAATTATCTGCTGCAGAGGCTCTGCACCGCGGTCCGTTTTTCTTAAGCCTGCCGGACTTATGGTTTAGGTTATTAATTTGACTGGTTCAATGTTTTCCAAGACTCACATAATCTACGAATGCCCACTTCTACGTCCCGGTTTTATACGGCAGTTTCAGCGGTCTCCAGTTGTTGACCGGTCGACCCTGGGGGTCTGGCGGATAGTCGGGCTCAATTGGATTTCTTTGGGGTTGATATCCCGGGTTTTGCACCGGATATCCCGAAGCTGGCATCCTGGTCGGTTGATATGTTGGATCTTGTTGTAAATAGGGAGGAATCCCGCCCGGTTGATGAGCCGGGGGTACGGTTTGCGAATATGGATGCACAACACCGGGCTGGTCTCCGCCTGGCATGTTTGGGTTAATTGGTTGGGGGGCATAATGTGGGATGGGATCTGGCGATTGTTGCGGATATCCCGGGAAACGTGGTGGTTGGGGTGGTTGGGTCTGGTCCAGACTCTGCGGTGGTTGTGGTCTGCTGCTTATTGCCGGGGCGGGTTGCGGCTGGGTTGGTGGGGTGTGCTGCCGCGGGGCAAACCCCTCCACACCCGGTTGTCGGCTCGGCTGGGGTCTTTCCGGATAGGTTTGAACCACCTTTGCCGGGTATGTTGGATGATAATAAGGCTGGACTGGTTCGGTTTGGGCATAATATGGTCGTGTCTGGTCTGGCGCAGGCGGATATTTGTATGCCTGCTCCACATGCACCGGGTTCATTTGCACAGGAACCGGTTGTGCCGCGGGAACAAACCCCGGCGCGTTGTGTATACGTCGTTCTTCCATTGCCGGCGTCAAACGAAGTTCTTCCAGGTCGCCTGGAACCAGGCGAACCAGCTGAGGCAACCGCTTGTCTTCTTCAAAACTCTGCAACACCATGAAACCGCCAAAGAAAATTCCGATTGCTCCTATCCCGGAAATCACCATGCCAAATCCGATTTTATGACCCGATTCAAACGCGATTTCAGAACCAACAAGTCCAACCAAACTACTTATAGTCTTAATAAGTGTGTCGCTGAACGTGATCATAACTACCTTATAACCGAGATAAAAAAGCAGTAAACCCGACAACACCAGGAGCAAAACGCCGTAACTCTGGCTGGGTTTCCAACTACTCACGAAGCTCAAAACGATTATCAAGACGGCAACTGCCGGCACCAGGTAAAGCGATCCTTCCGCAATTGGCAGCCCGAGCAAATCAATCATGGTTGCCATGCTGTCGTCCATCATTCCCTGCAGCTGCTGTTCAATTGATTGGTCATCGTTAATATCAACCCTGCTGTTTGATAGTCTTTCTGAAAGGTCATAGCGCCCCTGCGCAAGCTCCAATCCGCTCCGGTTGAGAATATTCCTGTTATTTACTGAAACTGACAACCATGGAAGAAAAAAAGCTAACAACATTAAAATCGCACTGCCGATCACCAGAATTTTTGCTTTATTCATCATTGGGACTCTCCCCACTTATTTTCTAAATTACGAGTTAACCTGGACATCATTTATTCTGATGTTTTGTTTTGGTTTCAAAAGATTGCAAATATCAAATTTTCATGGTTCTGTGGATTCATCTTCCTCTGAGTCAAAACTGCTTTGAGAGCGCGGAGGCTGATTGCCTGTCATCCATGACGGTGGTTTTTGTGTTCTTTTTTGCCAGGCAGGCATGTCCTGGGTTGGCAGCTGATCCGGCTGCCATGGGCGACCATAGGGGTTTGTGTGTACGGCTCCTGATGTATGGTAACTCTGGTGAGGTAGTTGGTGCTGCGAAGAGTGCTGCTCTCCGGGTTGCTGCTGATCTCCAACCCAGGTTTGATCTGAAGGGGGTAATTGTTGCTGTTGTTGAGCTTGATAGCGGTCTGGTTGCTGATCCAACCGCGGTTGAGCCGGGCGCGCTTGCCCTGGAGCCTGTCTCCTGACCTGCTGCTGTTCAGCTTGCCATTGGGGGCGTCGATCCTGTGGTTCGATCTGACCTCTGTCTTGTTGTTGACTGGGCTGCCATTGAGGGGATTGATCGAGCGGTCGCTGCAGACTGCGTTGCTGCTGTTGAATGCCTGATGATTGGGAATAATTGTCCGGTTGATAGGGTGGTTTAGCGTATCTCTCGTCTTGTGGTTGCCATCCTTGCCGCGCCTGCTGACCTGGATTCTGTCGGTAGGGCGTTCTGGAGATTGGTTGCCCGGGATTTTGACTGCCTTGCCAGGATGGTTTGGAAACGCCAAAAACGTTGTCTTTCAGGTTCTTCAGGGAAACCGTTCCTGCATTGGCGGTGGATTCTAATAACCCCAAAATTCCACCCAGGATTACAGACAAAGCGCTGAAAATTGCGAGAAAAATTCCAAATTGAGTTTTTATCTCGGCTACCAGCTGAGTTATTTCATTGTTGGATGCATCCTTGATATAAACCCATGTTCCTATTACGCTTAGCAAGGCAAGCAAACCCAAAACAATCGCAATTGGTGATTGAAACCTGGTGATCTGTCCATTTACAAAAGTAAATATTGATAAGCCTGCTGCCAAAAGGAAGGCGACCATAGCCAGGATCAGAATCGAACTGCCCTGATTGGAAAAAAAAGAGAAGCCTGATGCAGAAGAATTACCTATAATCATTGCTTCCACTTTTACCCATGGCAAAAAGAAACTTAGAAGGCCAATAACCGAACCAACCAAAATGATTAGATTTGCCCTGTTCCTGTTCATTATTTCCCTCACTAATAACGAATTTCAATAAGAAATCTAGGGCAATTTTACCAGATTTACAAATATGTTGGTTAAAAATACGATTTAATCTGAATTATTTCTCCCACAATTGCGATAATGGTGTAAAATTTCACTACTTTCATGGATTGTGGAGCGAAATTGTTTCTTTTGCACCAGGTTTTTTGAAGGAAATCACTGCGATCTCATCTCGGTGGGGAAACTTGAGCTCTAAATTTTATTACTTCAAAATTAAATATGTCAAAAGGAGTTGTTATGCAATACGATACCCTGGCAACCAGTGATACTCCAGCCCTGATCATCTATGCACTTGATGTAAGCGGCTCAATGTCAACCTCCATGTCTGGCAAAAGACGCATCGAGATCGTCACCGACGCTTTGACCGCCGCACTACAGCAAATGGTATTCCGATGTACCAAGGGGTCAGTCATCTCGCAACGCTACCTGATCGCAATGTTCGCCTATAGCGACCAGGTGTATGACATCCTGGGCGGCATCCGCACAATCGATGAAGTCGCTGCCATGGGGGTCCCTGAACTTTCCCCCCAGCGCTCCACCGCAACTGACCAGGTGTTTTTGGCGGTGGAAGAAATGCTGCATAACAACCTTGGGCATTTGCAGTATTGCCCCGCGCCCCTTGTCTGTCACATGACTGATGGTGAGTATACCGGCGCAGATCCGGAACCGATTGTTAACCGGATCATGTCGTTGGGAAACCATGATGGCAATGTTTTGGTCGAAAATATCTTTATATCAGACAATATCCTCACCCAACCCATCCAGGACCCTTACAACTGGACTGGGGTGCTTGATAACAGCAGACTGCGCACACAATATGCACAAAAATTGCAGCGCATGTCTTCACGCATCCCTGAATCTTATCGGGTTATGATGGCTGAAAGTGGCTATGCCATACAGCCTGGCGCTTACATGATGCTGCCGGGAGTAAACCCTGAGCTGGTCCAGATGGGTTTCGTGATGTCAATGTCCACCCCGATGGCGCAGTAGATCATATGAACCGGGACGGCGTTACCACCAATAAACTTTTTAAGACTCCCGTCTCAGACGGACCTTCGTCGTCACCGTTTCCATTCCGATATGGGCAGGACCGTTCCGCAGATTCAATCGGCACAAATCAACCTGGTCAGGATAGTCTGTGTATAAAGTGGACAAATGACAGAATGGCAGTCACCCAATGTGATGGTGTCAGCCAATCCTTTTTCGGCGACCTGGCAGCAGAACACCTGTGCCAAAACCTCAGCAATTACTTGCTCACGATCCCTACGGATCAAAATGCTAAGCAAATGCACGAAGACCTGTTTGGATACCTGAACCAGCTTTCAATCGGTTTTCGTGAGAAGATCGAGACCCATTCGATTGATCATATTGAACCTGCTTTTCTGAGGGGTGTTTTGGAAACAAAACGCCATCTTGGCAGCGAAGCTGTTTTTAGTTCGCTGCTTCTTGACAAAAAAAGTTACCTCGCCATGCTTGTCTGGGCAGGCGATTCGCGCATTCGGGTCTGGAAATATGGAAGGGAAATCACCTGGGCGTACTTTTCAGAACAAGAGTTTCTAACTCAGGAGCGCTGGTCTTCCCACAAAGGCATTGTCGGTCAGCTGCATCTTAAGATACTTTCTCCTGAGGATTTTGATCAGCTGATTTTATACTCGGATGGTTTCGCCATTGCGGATAATGAAGCGGACCTTTTTCAGCAAGATAATATTCAAATCGAAAGCCTGATCACACGCACAAAGACCCTCGCCGGCAGTGACGACATTTCATTTTTCCAAATGACTTCCAGCCTGCCGATAGCCTGGCATACTGGAAAAAAAAACACTATCAGGGCGCTCAATTTTGACGAAAATCGTGAACCAGGCAAGCTGTTTATTGAATGGGCAAACCCACCAGGTCAAAACACCTGGGAGCTGGCAACTGTTACCGACCTGAATTTCTCCGTTGTCGAGACAACACGAAACAGCTTCAAAGTTTTGATTGACGAGATTCCCCAAGCCGGAGCCTTTTTTGCCGTCCGTGCCGTTAACCCCATGGCAGCCACTGAATGGTCTGATTGGTCTTTCTATAAACCCCCGCAGATTGAGCCTGCCAAATCAACTCAGCTGGAAAAACAAAGATATCGTCCCGTTTACCAAACTCCAGCGCCAGTTGACCCGTTGGCTGATCGAGAGAAATATGAACACTACCAACCGAGACCTGAACCCGTCAGCGTCACGTCTAACAAAAAATGGCAAATATCCCTTGCGGGGATGATTCTGTTGTTAATCTGCGTGGGTTCATTTGTATTGTTTTCCAAGGGTGAAAACAAGGATAACCAAAGAACAAATTTTTTTACTGCTTTACTCGCCGGTCATACCACCCCGACAACAACTCCGGAGTCCAGCGCAACTGATGAATTTCCCACTTCAGCCGCTCCAATTGACACTGCGACACCGGAGCCGCCCCCGGACACCCCTCAATCTGATCCCGATGAGAGCGAGCTATTTTCAACCCTCTCTACACCCTATCCTTTTGAGACCACCCCGCCCTCGACCCCCTCTTCAGCCTATCCTTTTGAGACCACCCCGTCCTCAACCCCATCTCTACGCAATCCTTTTAAGACCTACCCGACCCGACCTCAATCGGCAGGTTCCAGCTTCTATGCAACTTACACACATGGATATCAGGGGGGTTGGTTTACAAACGCTTTGGAGTCAAATAACAACTTGATATTACTACCACTTATCGTCAAGGAAAACAGCCTTTCATCAACACCACCTTCTCAAACTGATGATTCTCTTTCTGAATAAGGACAGCACACCATGTTTGTTCCAAAAGTAAACGAACGACTTTCCCTCGGAACCGAAACCTACTACTTTACTGAGCATCCAGCTCTCGTCGGCAGGAACATGCCCTATGGGCAAACAGGTCGCAGGGCAACTGTTTTTCAGCTTCGTGGAGAGGATGGTAAAAAACGCGCGCTGAAAGTATTTGCTGCTATGTATCGCAACGATGAAAACTTGTATAAAACTGGAAAATTGCTCAAATATTCCGATTTCCCCGGTTTGGAAACTTGTGAACGCTTCGTCATTTCAAAAAATCAATTTCCTTCCCTGATCCAGGAAAACAGGGACCTCGATTATTCCGTTCTAATGCCCTGGATTGAAGGTCAGACCTGGCAGGATGTTGTCCTTAGCAAAAAAATGTTGAGCAAGGATACTTGCCTGGAAAACGCGACGGAACTCAACCGCGTACTCTCAACAATGGAGAAATCAAAAGTCGCGCATTGTGATCTCTCGGGACCTAACCTGATCATACGCCCCAAAGGCATGAAGAATAGCGACGCGGATCCTATCTCCCTGATAGACCTTGAAGAGATGTACGCGCCGGATTTGACCAGACCGAATAAACTCCCTGCTGGGTCTGCAGGCTATGCCCATTGCACTGCTTCAAAGGGGCTTTGGTCTCCGGATGCCGACCGCTTTGCCGGCTCAATCCTGCTTGCCAACATGCTGGCATGGTGTGACCCTGTTGTTGTTGATGCCACTTTTGGCGAAAACTATTTCGCGCAAGATGAAATGCATACATATTGCAACCGTTATCAAATACTCACCTCCAGTCTCGCACGAATCTGGGGAAGGGCTACGGCTGAGTTATTCGACGCAGCCTGGCATTCCAAGGAATTGCGCGACTGTCCCACCTTTGCTGATTGGGCAAACGAATTTCAACTCGATATTGAAGAAATCCAAATCCCAGCCCCTCCACCAGAACCTGTCGATCGCCGGTCAGGGTGGACAAACCCAAATCCCATACCGACCAATGGCGTTGGTCCTGTCTCCGGGTTTATACCACTGTTCCCTGGTCAATCTGCTGGCTCGGGCTCTATACCCCAGCCGGTTTCAGTCGAACCTTCAGAGAAAAGCAAAGACCCCGATTCAGTACAATCTCGTATTGGAGCAACAAGGACCAGAACCGGATTTAGTGAAATCACCAAGTTGGCAAACTGGAGGGAAATTTACGATCCGGAAAGGGATGGTGATAAGGACGAATCCAAAAATATTGCTGAAAAACAATCCGTTAGCCTATCAACCGACCCGGATGCGAAATACTTTTGGGCTGCCCTGGCTGTATTTGGTCTTATTATTTTGTTAGCTTCTCTTGGGGTATTTGGATAACCATCCTGGAAAGCTCTACTGCCGGTTGTAATAGAACACCCTTTCAATGCGGATATCTTTAATCGTTGTTTATTGCCCATGTGCTTTAGTTAATTATGCGATCCATTGTTCGTGCCTGTATAATTGCGGGAACAGGAGCTTTTAATGACCACAATTACCCCATCTGCCCCTCGGGAATTTCCCTACTACGAAAACATCACCGTCCGTTATTCTGACCTCGATACGCTTCAGCATGTCAACAACGTCACTATTCTCGAATACGTCGAGCATGCCCGCACCGGTTATTACCGCGCCAGCGGAATCTGGGATGGCGCCATTCGGGAAGGCTTCGGAATGGTGGTCGCATCGAATCAGATCGACTACCTGGTTTCCATTCATCATGGTGACTGTGTCCGGGTTGGAATCAAAGTTGCTCACCTTGGCAACAAGAGCCTGCGCTTTCATTTCCAGGTAGAAAACTGCCAAAACGAAGAAGTCTTTGCCCGCGGAGAGGTTGTGATGGTATCCTATAACCAAGCGGAAGAGCGCTCACAGCCAATACCTCATGAATGGCGTGAAAAGATAGCAGCTTACGAAAACAACCAGGAGTTATTAACATATACATGAACAGTCAACCTGCCCTGCCCAATATTGACACAACATACATGATCGATTTTCTCGCCAGATTGCTGGACACCCCCAGCCCAACCGGTTTCGCCCGGCAAGCTATGGAACTGGTCGAACAGGAAATTGCCAAATACCCTGAGGTTAACGTTGAGTGGACCAAAAAAGGCTCTCTCCTGCTGACCTTACAGGCAGAAACCCCAACCGGTCCGAAACGCGCGCTCACCGCCCATGCGGACACTTTAGGAGCGATGGTTCGCCAGATAAAGCCATCCGGAAGACTTGAGCTAACCGAAGTGGGCGGCTTTGCCTGGGGCAGCGTTGAGGGTGAGAACTGTCTTGTGCACACTCGACACAATGGCACCATTCGGGGAACTATTCTCCCCCATGAAGCGTCGGTGCACGTCTACGAAAATGTGCGCGACGGTAAACGTGACAACCGCAGCATGGAAGTGCGCCTCGACGAGCCTGTTAGTAACGCCGATGAAACCCGCGGTCTGGGCATTGAGGTGGGCGACTATGTCTTCTTTGAGCCGCGTGTTGAGGTTATCAATGGGTTTATCAAATCCCGTCATCTGGATGACAAAGCCTGCGTTGCCGTAATTATGGCGGTTTTCAAGTCACTCCATGACGCGAATCTCAAACCAGCCGTGGATACCTGTTTTCTGATCAGCAATTACGAAGAAGTCGGGCACGGCGGCAGCAGCGACATCCCCGAAGGAGTGGACGAACTGGTAGCCCTGGATATGGCTGCGATTGGGGATGGACAGGCTTCTGACGAATTTCATGCCACAATCTGTGTGAAAGACGCTGCTGGTCCGTATCACCACGAGCTTTCAACAAAATTACGAGACCTTGCAGATTCTTATCAGATCCCTGTGATTGTCGACACCTATGTGCACTACAGTTCCGATGGAAAAGCGTATTGGCGGGCTGGTGGAGATGCCGCTGTCGCCTTGATTGGACCCGGCGTGGACAGCTCCCACCATTATGAGCGTACTCATACCGATGCATTGTTAGACACGTCAAATTGGGTGCTTGCATACTTGCTAAATGCTTGATTAAAACAATAGATATAAGCGCTGCCATTGATTTGACCGCTCGGAATGAATAAACTTTGAGCCTTCCTCGAAAGCCAAAAATGCTGCTTTCGAAAGGAGACGCAAAGAAGCGCATTTATGGCGGGTTTGTTTCCGGTTCGGTTGGAGGTTTTCCCGGCGGGTTAATCCCGGTTTCGATTATCGGCGGTATGGCGGCAGTTTTCCTCTACCGCACCGCTATAAACAGGAATTACCTCCCTGCTTACAACCGCACCTCTGTCCGTCCAGTTAGTTTATTCTGCACCCAGCGCACCACTTGTTCGATATGCTCAGAGCTCGAGACCAGGTCCAGATCGTCGCTGTTGATAATCAAAACCGGGCATTGGTCAAAATTGTTCATCCAGTTTTCATAAAGAGAATTTAGTCGGGCAAGGTATTCTCTTGATATCCCGGTTTCATACTCGCGCCCACGCTTCGCAATCCGATCCATAAGCGTATCCACAGTTGCCCGCAAGTAAACCATCAGGTTTGGCGGGGGAAGCAAAGATGCAAGAATATGATAAAGGTCCTGGTAAACGCCATAATCACGCGCGCTCAAGTCGCCCTGCAAATACAGATTGCGCGCAAATATTTCCGCGTCTTCATAAACGCTGCGATCCTGGACTACTGACCCTTCTGCGGTGAGTAATTCTTTGTGGATCTTTAGCCGACGAGTTAGAAAATATGCCTGCGAATGAAAAGACCAGCGCGTCATATTCTCGTAAAAATCTGCCAGGTACGGGTTCTCTTCATGCGGTTCATAAAAAGGTGTGAAGTTCAACTTTTCACTCAGGATCTGAACCAGGGTGGTTTTCCCTGCCCCGATGTTGCCGGCGATGACAATAAATTTATCCATATGCAATTCCTCAGCTCATTTTTATTATAAGGCAGCGGCTGCTTAATCGGCTGTGTTTCTAACAAGGAGAATGTGATGATTGTACAATGCTAAGGGTTGTAACCGGCATTAACCAATTGTAAGATTACCGAAAATAGAATCACAATCAATTCTATTAGATAAGGAGTAAAAATGTTTGACGGATTAAATTGGTTATGGACAATCATTGTCGGCGGTATCGCCGGATGGTTAGCTGATATGGTCGTTCCCGGCGTTAAAGTTGGCGTTTTGGGTGCGATTATTGCGGGTATCCTTGGCGGCTTGTTGGGTGGATGGCTCTTTGGCTTGCTTGGGATCACAACCAGCGGTATCATTGGCACATTAATTGCCGCCTTTCTTGGTGCCATTATTGTGCTTTTAATCTATCGCGCTATAACAAAGCGGTAAACCGATTGGTTCTTTTAGGAAAACACCGGCGTTTGCCGGTGTTTTTAATTCAAAAAGTCGGCGACATGCCGACTTTTTGTGTTTAACTCCCTTACTTTTTAAGGCTCTATCAGTTCCCGCCTGATCAAAGGCAGATATAAGCTCTGTTCTGGTCCTGGTGGGGGCGTTGGCGTGGGTGGGGTGGGAGTAGGCGGTGTTGGAGTCGGTGGTGTTGGCGACACTTCTCCTTCAACCGTGAAGAAAATCGCGGTTGGGGGTCCCCATGCGCCGCTATTGTCAAGCGCTTCGACAAAGAGCGTGTGCTGCCCGGGAGCCAAACCATCCAGGCTGATGCTAAAAATGCCGCTATGTTTGGGTACAGTCGTGCGCAGCTCAACTGTTTTTGGGTTCGACCCGGTAATCCAGGATGGTTTGTCGATTGAATAACGGATTGACATGATATTGCTGGAAGCTACACCGCCGCTGTAGGTGCTGTAAAGTGTGTCGTCGGCGGTATAATTGACCACCAGTCCACCCGGATTCACATAAGCGGACAAGTTGGTCACTTCAGGACCGTGAGTAAGGCGGTAGGGTCTGCGGGCAATCTTGATCGCGCGAATCAAAGCTTCCTGGTTGTCAGGATAAATTTCGCTCTCGAAAGCGCTGCAGCTCTGATGGAACGAAGTGCCCACTTCAAAGCAAAAACCGGGCACTCCCAGCACGCCGTACGCCCAATCGTCCGTGGTGCCATTGGTCGGATAAAGCGCGACTGATTGTTGAGGGGTGTAGTCATTGTAATAAGCAAATTTGTAGCTCATTGCCCGAAGGCTGGCATGATTAGGAGCTTGTGAATAGGTATAACCCCAGGGCCAAAGCACCAGCTCAGAATAGCTGTGCACATCGATAAACATGCCAGTTGCGGTCAGCTCGTTTACCGGGTCGGTTGGGCTGTCTCCGCGCTGATCAGGGAAAATGCTTTCCACATAATCAACAATCGCCTGGGTTTCAGGCTCAGACCCTTGTGTTGGTCCGGAATAAACGGCATCACATTGATAACCGCTGTTTTCCCAGGCAAATGGAAAATTGCGGTTCAAATCTGCACCGCGTCCGTTTGAACCTGTGCCGCCGGTACAGTAATTGTTGTTCGTGTTTTTACGCCAGAGCCAGCTGGTGTTGGCTTCATCCTGAAGCCTGCCATCAGGGTTGCTCAGCAAGATAAGGTGGATGCGGTTGTAATCGAGCAGCCATTTGACATCGGCATCGGTCTCGTAATTTTCAAGCAGATTTTCCGCCACGCGCAGCATCAGTTCTGGCGGTGCCCATTCGCGGGCGTGGATCCCGCTCATGATAAAAGCGTCTGACTTGGAGACTGACTCAGTGCGATTAGTCAGCAAGAGCACTTCCATATCCCAGCCGGCATTCGGATTTTGCGTTTTTTCCCATGAATCACCAATATCAACAATTTCTACAAGGTCTGGGTAAGTTGTTGCCAGGTCATCGGCTGCCTGAAAAACTTCCGCGATCGTTCGGTAGCATGGATAGCCGGGGATGCCGCTGGTCTGCCAGGGCAGAGGTTTTACCACGGTGTTGATCTCTGCCGTGTAAGCCTGGTCAACGCTCCAGCTAATACCTTCAGCCGCCAGCGCGTCTCGGGTAATCTGGTTGCTGAATATTTTCACAGTCTGAGTCTCCGAATCGACTTCAACGACGTCGTAACGGTTTACCAGGTCCGCCAGTTGATCGCGGTCCTGGTATTGAACAATCAGAACCTGCAAATCATTGGTGGAATCTGCCTGGACGGGAGCGGACTGAACCAGGCTAAAGACAATTAGAACAACCAGAAGGATGGGGAGGAATCGAACGAACTTTTTTAGCATGCAATCTCCAGTAAACAGGTTTGAGTATGGACAATCCATAGGATATTCTAACGCTGGTTGCCGGTTTTAAGTGCGAGTCTGGCAAGATTTTGG
>LSQX01023236.1_pt1 | contig 15152 bp, 10 predicted proteins | sample 654561 | NCBI WGS metagenome assembly LSQX01 (sample SAMN04489861, study PRJNA283612) | anaerobic digester metagenome | isolation source: 4 biogas reactors fed with cattle manure at either 37C or 55C with and... | place: Denmark: Kongens Lyngby | collected 2014 | reverse complement strand
CCCCTTTTCTGCTGCTCGCGCGGCCTCTCGAATGTATGCAAAAAAGCGCTCCTTTGCAATCTCTATGTGGAGTTAAAACCGCGGCCGCCCTCGTTACCTGTTCGGTGTGCATATTTTTGAGGCAATACGCAGCTGATATAAATCTACCGGATGATATTTCTTTTTCGCAACTTTTACCTGTTTTTTGTGTTCTTTCCTGGTGAGGACGACTATCATGTTGCGCCGATGTCTGAGAGTATAGACGTTTCTTATAGCTCAGACTTGAAGGCTTTGGCTGTTTTGCGTGATTTTATAATCTCCAAATCTGGCTGGGCTGGTGTCTCTCATTTTATTATTGTATGAAGAAGTGGATTATTATCTTAGTGATCGCGGCTTTAGGCGGTGGCGGCTGGTATTATTTCAGTCATCAGCAAGGCAAGGCTGAGCCTGTAACTCAACGACATGACAGGGGCACTCATCAGGTGCAAAGGCGCTCTATCCAGCTTAGCATTACAGCCGCCGGGGATATCAGCCCTGCCGAACAAGTTTCTGTGATCCCTGAAACCAGCGGTCGAATTAAAGCCCTCCTGGTAGACATTGGGGATAATGTTAAAAAAGGAGATGTTCTGGTCACACTGGACGATGAGACCCTTTTAAAAGAGAGGGATACCCAATGTACTGATATTGACGGATCGCGGTTGCAAGTGGAAAGAGATGAACGCAATTATACCCGTGCTAACCAGCTTTTCGAAAATGGATTGCTCTCAAAAGAGGAATATGAGAACTCGCTTTCAACCTACCAGATTTCAACCAATAACCTTGTCCGTGCTGAAAAAGCACTGGCCCAGATTGATGAACGACTCAGCAAAACTCAAATCCTGGCTCCTTTTGACTGCACGGTTCTGACTCGTCCTGTTTCCGTGGGGCAGGCAGTCTCCGGCTCAGATGGTGCCAGCGGCGGAACTGAATGTCTGACTGTGGCAGACTTAAACCAAATGGTTATTGATTCTCACATCAATCAGGCCGATGTCACTCGATTGAAGATCGGTCAACAAGTAAGCATTCAAGTGGAAGCGGTAACCGGACTTAAACTTACGGGTGTCATTGAGCGAATCGCCCCTCAGGCCACTCTCAAGAATAATATCAAAGGTTTTTCCTGCCGTATTCTCCTGGAAAATCCCGATGAGAGAGTTCGCCCTGGAATGACCGCCAATATTTCCATTCCCATTGCTTTGGCCGACAACGTTCTCGCAGTCCCCTTGTCTGCTGTTTTTACTGAAGGAGGAGAGCGTTTCGTCTATGTGAAAAAGAATGAATCCTGGGAGCAGCGCCCGGTTAAAATTGGAGTAGCTGACTTTTCTTTTGTGGAAATTACCGATGGTCTGCAAGAAGGAGACACCGTCGCTCTTGAGCCTCCTTCTATGGAAGAAATTTCCAAAACAGCAAATGCAGCCAGAACCAACCAGATGCGCGGAATGCCCGGTGGTGGCGGCGGTGGCGGTCGGGGCCCTGGACCTCGTTAACCTTTGGTTTCTTGCGAAAGAAGAACACTATGGCATTAGTTGAGCTGGAAAATGTTTTTAAGATTTATCAGGTTGGCGACGAAGAAATCCGAGCTCTGGACGATGTGAGCTTGAAGATTGAATCTGGTGAATTCATTTCCATTATCGGACCTTCAGGGAGTGGAAAATCCACTTTAATGCACCTGCTGGGCTGTTTGGATACTCCCACTCGCGGAAAAATCACGCTCGATGGAATAGAAATTCAAAACGCCAGCTCTATGGAACTGGCCGCTATCAGAAACCGGAAGATTGGTTTTGTCTTTCAATCTTTCAATCTGCTCCCCAAGCTCAATGTGGCTCAAAATGTGGAAGTGCCGATGATCTACGCGGGTGTATCGGCTAAAGAACGGAGAGAACGCACAATGGAAGCTCTCAAAAAAGTTGACCTGGAAAATCGGGCCAAACACCGTCCGATGCAGTTATCCGGAGGGCAACAACAACGGGTAGCCATTGCTCGGGCTCTCATCAATAACCCACGAATTATTTTCGCAGACGAACCCACCGGTAACCTGGATACCATTACCGGAGAAAATATTTTAAGGCTCTTCAGAGAACTAAGCCAACAGGGTAGCACAATCGTTTTGGTTACGCATAACCCTGAAATCGCTGCGGTTACTCCCAGGCGCATCGAAATCCGAGATGGAAAAATCTCTTCCAATGAGGATGATCGGCTTGCGGGTACAAGTCTGAATAAATAAATCATACTGTGAATATCTGGGCAACTATTCTCGTCGGTTTGAAAGAAATCTGGGCTCATAAGTTCAGGTCCGGCCTGACTATGATGGGAATCATCCTGGGTGTTGCCAGCTTGGTAGGCATGTCGGCGCTGGTTAAGGGGATGGAAAATGGAATGCGTGAAGCGATGCAAGCCATCGGCGGCATTGAGAAAGTCTCTGTCGTTCAGCAAGAACTTCCCCCAAACCAAAGCCACCTTTCTGATCAGGTCGTCGGTATCACCATGAGCGATGTGGAAGCGCTGAAAAAAAATGCCACCCTTACCAAGCTGATTACACCGGAAATGAACCTGGACCGAGGTGGAGTCGTCTCCCGTGGAAAAAAAGTATTTCGTCCCTGGAATATCTCCGGCACCTGGCCAAATGCACTGGATATGAACGTGCATAAAATTGAATATGGCCGAATGTTTAATGAAATCGATGACGACCTGGCTCGTAACGTATGCGTAATCGGCACTGAGGTCAGAGATCAGCTTTTCGGCACTTTCGAAGAGACTGGCAGAGATATCATTCCTATCGGCGAAGAAATCAACATCAACGGGCAACTTTTTACCATTATCGGCATGTTCACTCGCTATGAAAGCGAGAAGCAAAGAAAGGAGCGTGAATACCAGCTTGCCAATCCGTCACCTGAAAGACTTGGCCCGGAGCGGCGCACCGGCTGGGGACGAGGCGGTCCCGGCGGCTTTGCTTTCATGATGAAGAATTCAACCATTTACATGCCTCTCAATACAATGTGGCTTAAATTCCGCGCCTCCGCAGGAACCAACAATATTCCCGATCCAACCCTGAGCACTCTGAACATTCGAATCAACAGTGTCGAAGAACTCGAATCAGCCCTGCAACAGGCTCGCAATGTAATGATGAACACCCATTTCGCTATGGAAGATTTCACTTTCAGAACCCAGGAGAATTGGGATGAAAATATTCGCACTCAAGTGAACAATTATCGTTGGTCCGGCGGCATCATTGCAGCCATTTCCCTTATCGTAGGGGGAATCGGAATTATGAACATCATGTTTGCAAGCATTACTGAGCGGGTACGAGAAATTGGTGTCAGAAAAGCCGTCGGTGCAACCACCTTTGCGATCTTCGTTCAAATATTGATCGAAAGTATTGTTGTGGCCATCATTGGAGGTATTCTGGGAGTTTTTGTTTCTTATGGATTAGTAGAACTTCTTAAAATACTGATCCCGACGGATAATCAGCCTGTAATCACTCTTTGGGCAGTGGTTGTCTCTTTCTCTTTCAGTGTGTTGGTGGGCCTTCTTGCCGGCATTCAACCGGCCATCAAAGCCGCTAAGCTCGACCCGATAGAGGCTCTTCGCTATGATTAAATTGTGAACAACAGGAGATGAAACTACACATTCAGAAATCCCAATTATGATCCTTTGGAACTCTATACAAGTTGGCTTCAAACAAATTTGGTCCCACAAGTTTCGTTCACTTTTGACGATGCTGGGCATTACTTTGGGTGTTGCCAGCCTGGTCGCCATGGCCGCAATCGTGAACGGAATGGAAAATGGAATGAAAGAGGGTCTTATTGCCTCCGGGGGCTTGGACAAAGTTATCATCAACGATCAATCTGTCCCCGTATGGCAAGAGCACCTTGCCCAGATGGCTCCGGGCAAAACGATGCAGGACGTCTATGCGCTAAAAAATAATGCGACTCTTCTCAAGCGAATTAGCCCTGAAATCCGCGCTAGTGTGCGCTATGTCAGTAGAGGCGACAATCGCAGCCGTCCTTCAGAGGTTTGTGGAGTTACCGAGGATGCTCTTTTCATTAATCAGCATGAAATTGCTTACGGACGCTGGTTTACCCAAATGGATAGTGAAAAAGCAGCCCCTGTCTGTGTAATCGGCTCACTAATTCGAGACGAACTTTTCGGAGATCCTAATGTAATCGGAGAAGAGATCATTCCACTGGGAGAAACGATTCGCCTGGGAGAACAACTCTTCACTATTGTGGGAATGTTTCAACATTACGAAAGTGAGATGTCCCGCACTGAACGTCTGACCAGAGAAGCGGCTTTAGCCAAACAACCCAAAGTCGCATCAAGAGCTTTTACTAACGCAGTATTCCAGGGCTCTCAGAGCCGTAGCTGGGGGATGCCCCGCGGCAGAGGCGGCGGCTGGGCCTTCGATCGCAAAAATGCGACTATTTACATTCCTTTGAAAACGGCGCTGGTCCGCTTCCGTATGGCGGAAAACTCTCTAAAAATTGACGATATCGATATTCAGGTGAAGAATTACGAGGAGTTTGACGCCGCCCTTCAGCAAGCCCGTAACATTTTGATGATTACTCATAATGGGATCGAAGACTTCACCTTCAGCACCCAGGAAACTCAGTCTGAAACCATTGAGCAATCTATTAAAAATACGAGAATGTCCGGCTCACTCATTGCAATTATTGCTCTGATTGTTGGCGGTATCGGTGTCATGAATATTATGCTTGCTTCCATTAGCGAGCGCATCCGGGAAATTGGTCTGCGCAAAGCAATGGGTGCCACCGATGCAGCCGTTTTCATTCAGATCATCATTGAAAGCGTTGTCCTCTCAACACTGGGTGGGCTTATGGGAGTCGCCTTCTCTTACGGATTGGTCTATATCATTCAGAACGTTTCTACCAGTAATGCTCCGGTCATCAAGCCCGACGCTCTCATTTTCTCAATGATTTTTGCGACTGTTATTGGACTCATCGCCGGCCTCTACCCTGCTCTGAGAGCTGCCAAGCTGGACCCCATTCAGGCCTTACGTTATGAATAGCTTAGGCCCCACTTGCGGAATATGGCTATTCCCTGTTTATTAGTGGATTATAGTCTTGCTCCTGCCCCGGTCGGTAGTAATCAGGTAGGTCTTGTTTAATCTTTTCCTGGTTAAATCGAATGTACTGTTTTTTGAGCTTAATCCAGGTTATTCGACTGTCGTAGGGTACAATGACATTCTCCACGGTGAGGTTCCTGCGTTTCACACCTTCTGAAATGACTAACTTTTCCACCTTGGGATCATCATCAGCAGGACGTTGCCAAAAATTCATTTCGTGCTCACTCAGCAACTCTCTGTTTTCATCCAGTAATTCCACTAGTAAATCTTCAGAAAACGTAGGATTATCCATTTTCAAAGCCCCTCTGTAATCCCCTTTCAGTAACTTTACATCACCCAGGTAAAACTTAGGACTCAAACTCCCTTCCTTATATATGGTAATATCCAGGTAGTAGAGAGCCTTGAGATTTCTGGCTTGATAACTGCCGCTCCTCATCGAGTGGTCTTTGTGCATGTTGCACCCACTTACTGCAAAGCTCAACAAACCAAGCAGAAGAATTAACGAAAATCTGATCATACTACATAGTTCTATATTTTAGAAAAATCCTCAGAAAGCCTTATTTCTTCTTTCCACTATCGGATACATTCTCCCCCGGAGTGGTGATTTCGCGTATCTTAGATTCAAAGATTCTCACTCCGGAACGACCATCCGCTATAAAGGCGTACCGCCCCAGGAAAAAGACCCCCCGAGCATCTCCTGATGTTTCGTAGTTGCCGGCCAAAAAAGGTGTCGCAGAGTTCGTTATATTTATGACCTGAAGGCCTTTCTCGAAATCAGCGACATAAGCATAGTTTCCCGAAACCCAAACCCCACGCGGATATCCGGGTGTTTTGCATACGGAGCTTACTTTGGGTCTCTGCAGTTTGGAAATATCGACAATCACCAAACCTTTTTCATAATCGGCCAAATAGGCGTGGTCTCCCAAAACAAAAACATCCATGAAGTTGCCCAAAATTTCGTTCTTGTTCACTTTCGCCAAGTTCCGCGGATTGCTTGCATTGAGAATCAAAAGCTCTCTGTCGGTCGCCACAAAGAGATATTTATCTTTCAGAAACAGTTTACGAGTATCAGTTGCCCCGGTATTAAAGGTCGTAGAAAGGACCGGAGAATCCGGATATTCAATGTGAACTGCCTGAATGCCGTTGCTCCCATCTGCTATAAAAGCGAACTTTTTGTAAACGCAGACACTCCGTGCCTCACCCGGCGTTTCGATCTCTCCGACGAGTTCAGGCTCTTTCAGATCGCCAGCATCCAGCACTGTGAGCCCCCTGTAGTCAGCAACATACAACGTACTCCCCAAGGGGAGAACCTGCAGCGGCGTACCCTTGGTTTTTGTTTCGGAAATAAGCGCGGGCCGATACGGGTCCTTCGGGTCCAGTATCTTGACGCCACCCATACCATCCGCAATAAAGAGCTTGTCACCTTGCATCACAACCGATTCACTGGAGCCGGGGATACCCAGCTCTCCAATGACCTCAAAATTTCTTCCCGGTCGCACATCCACTACACGCATACCCTCATCGAAACAGGCTGCATAAAGATAATCCCCGTCCAGACTCAAAGCCACACCTCTGGTGCTGCCCGAAAGCTCTACCTCTTGGCTTAACTTAGGAGCCTTTATGTCGGTAATATCCAATACGAATATTCCTGAAACGCCTGTCGCCACGTAGATATGGCCGAGCCGAGGATGAGCACAGACCCCTGTGACATCTGCAGAGCAATCGTAATTAGCCATTATCCGAGGTGCTTCCGGCTTCGAAATATCCACTATTTGAATCCCTTTCCGAAAATCGGCAACAACTAGCACATCCTGAATAATGCAGGAAGCGAGAGCAAAACCGGGAGTATCCAAAGACGACATCAAAATCGGCCTCTCCGGGGCTTTAATATCTATCAAATGAACTCCATTACCGCCCGTTGCGACCGCCGCTATATTTCCGGAAATGGTTATTCCCATCGGTTCTCCCGATAGCTGTAACTCCGCAAGTTTGCGCGGAGCACTCGCATCTTTTACATCTAATACCACAAGACCGAAGGAGGTGTCCGTCAGATAAGCAATCCCCTCTTTGACCGCTACATCCGACGTAAAAACCCGTGCGGGATACTCACCTACCATGACCGGGAAGGCTATATTGGTGATACAGCTGATTTGCAATCCATGCGCTCCGTCGGCAATAAAAAGATAGGGTGCGCTCACACTGCAGTTATAGGCCCTGCCGGGAGTGTTAATCGTCGTGCACATCTTAGGCATCCACGGATCGCTGATATCAACCACCAGCACCCCAGAGCGCTCCGCTGAAATAAACCCGTAATTGCCAACTAAAGTTTGTGCCACATTGATAGCGCGCATATCGCCGCGAGCACCCGATGGATACTGGCTGCGAAAAGACATCTCATTAGTAGTCAAAGACTGGGCTGAAACCAGCAATGTAGATAAAGAGACAAAAAAAAGAACCAGAAAAGACCTTATTAAATTCTGAATAAACATATTATTGATATCAAATTGTTCCCCTTAAGCTGACGACAACTAACACACCACCCGGAAACCCTCCATTTCCGTACAGAATGCACCAACGCCGCCAGCAAAGTGGAAGTATTTTCATATTGCCACCAACACATTCACTCTAGCAAACGCATCGCCTGAAGTATAGGAGTATAGGAAAAGTCTTCAGATTTTTCTTTTGAACCACCTGAACCTTAGAACAACAGGCTCAGAAGGCACTTTATTCTCCATTTACAGGTTTACGGGAAGGCTTTTTGAGAATAAAATACATACCATGTTTACGGGAATCGTAGAAGAAACTGGCATCGTAAAGCAAATCAAACAGGGAGATAAATCTATTGAGCTTGCGATTACTGCCGAGCTTTGCGCTCAAGACATCCAGGTGGGCGCCAGTTTAGCTATTAATGGCTGCTGCCTGACGCTTGTCCGGAAAACCGAGCAAGGCGCTCAGAAGTGGCTTTGGTTCGATCTGTTGCGCGAGACCTGGGTTCGCACCAATCTTCAATACGCCAAAGAAGGTTCGCTGGTTAATTTGGAGCGCCCACTGCGTGCAAATGCTGAAATGGGAGGGCATTTTGTTACCGGCCACATTGATAACCTCGGCAAAATCATTAAGTGGGAAAGAACCGGCCAGGATTGGCTTCTGGATATAGAAGCTCCCGCTGAACTGATGAAGTACATTGTCTTTAAAGGCAGTATTTCCGTGGACGGGATCAGCTTGACCGTAGCGGCTGTCGAAGAAGGTTTTTTCCGTATCTGGATTATTCCGCACACCATGGAAGTAACTGCCCTCAAAGAACGCACCCTGGGTTCCTATGTAAACCTGGAAGCGGACATTCTGGGCAAATACGTCGAAAAGTTTGTATCATTAAGAAAATAGTTTTGTTTGAAATATGATAAGGCGAGTGATCAGCAGCTACCTGTTGCTATTGGCATGTGTGCTCGTCATTGCAGCACAGGAGCCGCAGGCTCCCGTTCCCGCCGAGCCAACAGCTAATCCATTGAAACAAGAGGCGCCCCCGGCTCCTGTCGCGGAACCCCCCAAGCTTCCGGATGAGCTTTCGGTATTTAATGCTGCCGTTATCTCCTACAATGACAATCTTTTCGAGCGTGCGGAAAAGGAGTTCAAAGATTTTCAGGTCAATTACCCTACTTCCACCAACTTGTCCCAGGCTATCGTCTACCAGGGGCTTTCTCTCTACCGTCAGGAAAAATTTACCGAAACACGCGGTTTCTTCTCTTCCCTGTTAACTCAAACCAACTCAGCCACTCTTTCCGTTAATAAAGACCAATACCACTATTGGGTAGGAATGGCTTCACTCAAACTGGCAGATTACCCGGGAGCAATAACCTCTTTCAGTGAACTGCTCAAAGAACAATCCAACTCCAGTCTGGTCCCCAATGCCCTTTATTATACGGGTGACGCCTGGAAAATGCTGGGCAATACCAAACGCGCTATTGAGCTCTTTGATGCAGAAGGCAGCCTTTTCCTCGCCGTAGCCGAAAAAGAACCCAACAACATTTATGTCATTCAGGGGCGGCTCCTCCTGGCAGAACTATATCTTTCTCAGAATGAGCTCGATAAGGCCCGTGGCATTTTAGAAAAGGTGGCAGCCAGCAACCTTCCGCCCGAATTGCAATGGAAACGGCTTTTCCTCCTTGCCCGAGTGAATCTGGCACAGAAGGATTCAGCCACGGCTACCCTGAACATTAATAGCCTCTTGACCTTAACCACAAATGCAGGTCTGCTCAGCATGGAATACCAGGGTTTAGCTTTGCAGGGTGATTTACTGCGGCAGGAAAACAAAATTGAGGAAGCAGCTGCTATATATGAAAGAAACGTTGCCAACAAGTTGATTCCCCTCTCAGACCGCTGGCAGGCTTTGATGAATACCGTCCGCATTAAGCTTGAGATGGGCAAACGAGACGATGCCATCCGCTTGCTCAAAAGCTTTAATGAAGAGTCCGGCAATAAGCCCTACAGTGATGAGTTGCTGGCCACGCTGGGGAACTTGCAGATGCAGGATTATTATCAGGCAATCCCCCAATTGGGTGTGCTTGAGCCAGGGCGTGGGCAGAAGAACGAAACGATACTGGCCGCTTATGCCAACTACACCAATTTGATTACAACCTTTCCCAAAAGCACTTTTTTGCCAAAGGCACATTTAAACTTGGGTCTTTGCTATTGGGAACTCTCCCGTCCTTTGGATGCTATGGTTTGCTTTTCAAATGCCATTGCATCTCTGCCCGTCTCTGAAGACAATGCTTTCGCAAGGATAAAGCTGGCTGAGGCGCAGTTTTACCAGAAAGATTTTGCGGCCGTCGCCCTCACCATAGCGGCTTATATGGATACCTATGCCAATGCACCGGGTATTCCTATCGGAATACAGGAGCAGGCTCTTCATCTGCAACTCTGCGCGGCCGTTGAAAATAAAAATGAAGAACTCGCCAAAAGCAGCATGGCCACGGCGCTTACGAAATATCCTAATGCTTCTTTTACCGAACGCGACTTGATCTATTTGGGCAACTATCTTTGCGAAATCGGTAAACCAGCGGAGGCCCGAATACAATTTCAGGAGGCCCTGAAGCTTTTTCCGGAAAGCTCCATGAAACCTGATGTATCCTGGTTATTGGCGCGAACCTGGCTCTATGAGAAAAAATTCCCGGAGGCTACCAAGGCCGGCCAGAGCTGGCTGGAAACTTTCCCAAAAGATTCGCCTCTTTATCCACTGGTTGAGTTCGAACTGGCCTGGGCATATGCGCAAAATGGCGATTATGACTTGGCGATGAGCCGTTTCTCCCTATATCTGAATGAACATTCAAAAGGAGTTAACGCTATCCTGGCAAGGAAATGGGTGGCCGACTACTATTATAATCGTAAGGATTTCTTTTCTGCGGAAAAAAACTACCAGCTCATTTTTGAACAAACCGGCACTGATAATCCTTTGGAAGATTTGGTTCTGGATGCTCGAATGATGGCAGCCCGCTCTGCCTTCGCACGAAGCTCAATCAAGGATGCAGGAAAACACCTGCTGGATCTGGTGAACCTTCTGCTTTCCAAACAAATCACCTCGGGGGATCGACTTGATGAAGCATTATTGCTCTTGGGAGATACTCTGACTGGCGAAATGGGCTCCACTGAAGATGCACAGGTAAAACTCGCACGTTTTGCCGAAGCGATTAACGCCTACTCAAGAATTCCTCAGACAAATCGGCTTGGGGCCGTTGCTATGAGCCGCATTGCTAACTGTCACTTTCAACTGGCTGGGGGTGATCCGCCGGATACGAACCGCATCAGTCAATCAATTCTGTTTTATAATCTGGCGATGACCGCGCCGCAAGCCTCGGTTCAGACGCGCTCTATGGCGGAACTGGGTCTGGCGACTCTATATCAATATCTCTCCTCACTTGAATCCCTCTCTCAAGAGGTTCGTGACGAAAGGTTGAAAAGTGCTCTCGAGCATTACCTGAACGTCTTCCAGGGAAAAAATAACAAACCGGAGGAATATGATCCTTTTTGCGTTCAACGGGCAGGTATGGAAGTTGCCCGCATATTGGAAGACCAGAAAAAATGGACCGAAGCGCTTAGTATTTACGAACGGCTGTTGAAGCTTATTCCCTCTCTCCAACCTTTACTAAAATTGAAAATGGAATATGTTCAAAGTCATATTCCGCCCGGTGAAACCACCTCATCAACTATTTCGCTACCATGAATACAATAAAAACGCGGGTCCATTTAGGAGACAGGTCTTACACAATTTTGATCGGCTCCAACATTCTGCAACTCACAGGAGAACTCTGTAAAGAGGTGCTCCCTCCCCAGAACTGCGTTATTGTCGGCGATTCCAACACGTTGCCTCTTTTTGGAAAAGAATGTGAATCATCGCTGGCACAGGCAGGCTATCAGGCTCGCTCCTGGCAATTCCCGGCAGGAGAGTCATCAAAAAACCTGAATAGTTTAGGCCGCCTTTTTGATTTCCTTGTGGAAAGTAAGCTGGAGAGAAAATCTTTTTTGATCGCTCTGGGGGGAGGCGTCGTGGGAGATTTGACCGGTTTTGCTGCGGCCACCTATATGCGGGGAATCCCTTTTGTTCAAATACCGACGACTCTTTTATCCCAGGTGGATAGCTCGGTAGGTGGCAAAACAGCTGTAAATTTACCAGGCGGAAAAAATCTGGTTGGTGCCTTTTATCAACCCAAATTGGTCCTTTGCGATATGAATCTGCTGAGCTCTCTCCCTCGAAAAGAGCTCAGCGGCGGTCTCTCTGAAGTCATCAAATACGGAGTCATTCTCGATTCCGAGTTCTTCAGGTGGCTGGAAGTTCATTTGCAGGATATATTAAACTTGGATGCGGAGCTGATGGCAGAGGCTGTCCGCCGCTGCTGTGAGTTAAAAGCCGCTGTAACGAGTGACGATGAGCGTGAATCCGGACGGCGTGCCATTCTCAATTTTGGTCACACTCTGGCTCATGCCATTGAGCAAGTATACCACTACGGAACTTATTCTCATGGCGAGGCTGTCGCCGTAGGGCAATTGGTAGCTTGCAGACTCTCTGAAACCCTATTAGGATTTCCAAGGGCGGAGACCGAAAGAATTGCTAATCTGTTAAAAATTGCGAATCTTCCTGTATCAGTCCCGGCCGAAGATGTGCAGGCAACTATTGATCAGCTAATTTTAGCCACCCGACGCGATAAAAAAACTCTGGCGGGAGATCCCAAGTTCGTTCTGGCTGAGAAAATAGGTAAGGTTGTTTTCGGATACAGTGTTCCTCAGAAACTGCTGCGGGAAACACTTTTCGAATTCGTGCGAAAGACTGAGAAATAGTTTAATGAATAACCAAATAAAAATATACGACACAACTCTAAGAGATGGCAGCCAAGGCGAAGGAATCAATTTTTCAGTCAATGACAAACTGAGAATTGCAGAAAAGCTGGATGCATTTGGTGTTCATTTTATTGAAGGAGGATGGCCGGGCTCCAATCCTCGCGACATTGAATTTTTTAAGGAAGCCTCTCAGCGCACTTTTAAAAATGCCCTCTTAACCGCGTTCGGCTCAACGCGCCGCAAGAAAACTCCTGTTCAGGAAGATGAGCAGGTTCGCCTTTTAGTGGAAGCCCATACGCCTGCCATCGCGATCTTTGGCAAAAGCTGGCTATTGCATGTCAAAGAGGTGTTGAAAACGACGCCAGCGGAGAATTTGGCCATGGTTGCTGATACTGTCGCCTATTTGAAAGCTCAAGGCCGCACCGTTATTTTTGATGCTGAACATGCTATTGATGGATTCAAGGATGACCCCGAGTATGCGTTATCTGTTTTTAAAGCTGCCGCAGAGGCCGGTGCCGATTGGGTCGTCCTTTGTGATACCAATGGCGGCTCGCTCCCCAGCGAAATTTCAGAAATTGTCAGCAAAATTTTACCTCACTTAGGCAAAAGCAAGCTGGGGATACATACTCATAATGACGCAGGCCTTGCCGTGGCCAACGCTCTGGCAGCCGTGGAAAAAGGCGTTCGAATGGTACAAGGGACAATCAATGGATACGGTGAGAGAACCGGTAACTGCAACCTGACCAGCGTCATCCCTTCCCTCTCATTCAAAATGAATTTCGAGAGTGTCCCCGCAGAGTCGCTGCCTAAATTGAAACAAATTTCCCAATTTGTGGATGAAATAGCCAACATGCGCCCGGACCCTCGGCAACCTTGGGTCGGTGCCTCCGCTTTTGCGCATAAAGGAGGGATGCACGTGAATGCGGTACAAAAACTGGCTAGTACTTTTGAACATATTGACCCTGCCTGTGTTGGCAACAGCCGCCGCGTTCTCGTCAGCGATCTGGCTGGTAAGAGCAATATCGTCATGAAAGCCAATGAACTGGGTATTCATCTGGATGACTCAGCTCCGGAGCTTAAAACGATTCTAGCTCATGTTAAACAAATGGAGCACCAGGGCTTTGAGTTCGAATCCGCAGAAGCTTCCTTAATTCTCCTGATTCAAAAAACGTGTAAGAAAATCACGCCTCCCTTCACTGTAGGCTCTTACCATGTCTCTATGCGTTCGGACGGACAAAACGGTATTTGCGAAGCGACTGTGAAGGTCAAAGTTGGCGATAAGGTGGGGCACACCGTAGCTGACGGAGAAGGACCCGTTAATGCGCTGGACGGAGCCTTACGTGCGGCCCTTTTGGATTTCTACCCTGCTCTAAAGAACGTTCAGCTCTTAGACTATAAGGTCCGCATCCTTCAGAGCTCTTCCGGAACTGCCGCGCGAACTCGTGTTCTCATCGAGTCCACGAACGCTATCCGCAGCTGGGGCACGGTGGGTGTAAGTGAAAATATTATCGAAGCCAGCTTGCAAGCCCTGGTGGACAGTCTCGAGTATTGGCTTCTGCGTGAACGAGGGGACCTCTAGTATCAACTACAAAACCGGGGGGATAAAACGGAATTGGTTTTTCCTTTTATTCTCTCTTCTGTATTAGGTGTTGGGAATACGGCACTGTGCCTTTCACCTCATTTGAAGGTTTTATTTTTGACCCAGAGGGCTGTTTTTGGCATTCTGTTGAGCGGTGTGGATGTTTCCATGTTGCGGATTAGCCGTGTTCGGCTAAAAGGCCTAGTTCGTTCATCAGAGAAAGTAAGCTCAATTTTATATGTCTGAAATTATTGGTAATCTGTTAGTTGCTCAGTCGGGTGGCCCGACTTGTGCCATCAATGCAAGCATTGCTGGCGTCATTCTGGAAGCTGGCAAGCACGAATGTATTGAAGAAATCTATGGGGGTCTCAATGGAATTTATGGAATTCTGAATGAAGACCTTTCTGATCTTAATGAGGAAAAGGAGCGTGCCATCAGAGGACTCAAATATACTCCTGCCGCAGCATTAGGCACTTGCCGCTATAAAATTGATTTTAAGAAGAAACCGCAGAAGGCTGCCGAGGATATGGATCGCCTTTTTGAAGTTTTTAAGGCCCATGATATTCGTTACTTTTTCTATGCGGGCGGCAATGATTCTCAGGACACCTCCCACAAAATTCACCTCGAAGCCTTGAAGAGAGGCTATGACATGCGTGTTATCGGCGTACCTAAAACCATTGATAACGATCTGCCCAAGACTGACCACTGCCCGGGCTACGGCTCAGTCATCAAATACAATGCCGTAAGCACCATGGAAGTGGGCATTGACGTTGGCTCAATGGCAACTGACGATGGCTCCTGCTGTATCGTTGAGGTTATGGGCCGCTCTGCCGGCTGGATTGCCGCAGGCACTGTGCTGGCTAAGCGTTGTGAGGCCGATGCCCCGCACATCATTCTCCTGCCGGAAGTTCCCTTCGAGGAAGAGGCTTTCCTGGCAAAAGTCAAAGATACTGTTAGCCGCTACAAGTATTGCGTCGTGGTCGTCGGTGAAGGACTTAAGGATAAGAATGGCGAAGAGTTGGGCGCTGATAAGAACAATCTGGACGCTTTTGGTCATCCAGTTCTTTCCGGTTCAGCCGAAGCTCTGGCTAAAATCGTTCAAGGTAAATTGGGAACCAAGACCCGCACTGTGAAACTGGGTTATGC
>LSQX01139963.1_pt1 | contig 15153 bp, 13 predicted proteins | sample 654561 | NCBI WGS metagenome assembly LSQX01 (sample SAMN04489861, study PRJNA283612) | anaerobic digester metagenome | isolation source: 4 biogas reactors fed with cattle manure at either 37C or 55C with and... | place: Denmark: Kongens Lyngby | collected 2014 | reverse complement strand
ACTGTATATTCTCTTTTATAACCATTACTTAAAAGCGTCTTAACCAAATCGTCTTGACTTATAACCATTTCTTTTTTAATTGTTTTTTCAGAATTGATAAAATCTTCTGGCTTTAATTGTCTACGTAGCATCCCTTCATAAGACATAACGACTATATAGGGTGTATTTGTTAAAAGTGCCCTTAAAGTATAAAGCCTTTCATTTTTAAATTCTGGACTTCCTAATGCCATAAGCGAGGTTAAAATCGGATCAGTAGGATAAAAAAGTATTTTTTCTTCGCCTAACAAATTACTTAACCCATCATAATATTTTTGAGCATCATATAAATTGGGTAGGACTACAAAAATGGTTTCTTTTTTATTAAGAAAAGAACTAACAATTAAAAGTTCATTGTAATAAAAGTCACTATTTTTATAGTGTCTAGCTTTTTTAATTTTAATTGATTTTAACAAATATTCTTTAATCATAGTGTTCTCTAAATTAAAAAAGGGCAATGCCCTTTATTTTTTTGAATTATATTTAGTCATTATATCTAAATATGGATAACCATTAACAAACTCAATAATAGCGTCTTTGGCTTTTTCAAAGGAAAGGGCAATTTCTTTTTTTTCAGCTTTACTAAACTTACCTAATACAAATTGGTCCAATTCTTGACCGTTATTTGAACCAACGCCAATTCTAAGGCGTTTATATTTATTAGATCCTAGTTTCTCTGTAATGTCTTTTAAACCATTATGCCCCCCAGAGTTGCCGTGTTCGCGTAACCTTAAATTACCAAAAGGAATATTAACATCATCAACTACAACTAACAAATCATCAAAATCAGCATTGTAATATTTCATAATCATACTTACCGCATTACCTGATAGATTCATATAAGTAAGAGGCATGACAAAAATAGCTTTTTCCCCTTGATAAACTGTTTCAACTATTTTAGCGTTAAATTCTTTTTTTAATTTCGGCTTCAATTTTTCTTCAGAAAACAACAGTTCCAAGACTTTAAATCCCACGTTATGACGGGTTTCTTCATAGTTTTTCCCTGGATTTCCTAAACCAACAACAATTTTCACTTAGATTCTATTTCCTCTCCAAAGCGATCAAAAATTTGACTAATTGATTCGTCTTTAACAAGATGTAAGATGGCTTGTCCTAACAAAGGCCCCATTGACAATTGGGTTACTTTGCTTGGAGTATTAGGAGGAAGTTGAATTGTGTTAGTTACAACTACCTCTTTTAAATGTTCACAATTTTCAATATTTATTAAAGCTTCATTAGAAAATACCGGATGAGTTGCGGCTGCATAAACAGATTTAGCTCCCGCCGCCATTAAAGCTTTTGCTGCCGCTACCATTGATCCGCCGGTATCGATAATATCATCAACTAAAATAGCGTTTTTATCTTTAACTTCACCGATAATACTTAAAACTTCGGCTTTATTTGCGGATGGCCGTTTTTTATCCATAATTGCGATTGTCGAACCCTTAAGTCTTCTAGCAAAGTCTCTAACTCTTGTAGCTCCGCCATGATCTGGCGAAACAACTACAATATCTTGGAGTTTTTTCTTTTTAAAATAGGTACTTAATAAGGGTGCTCCTGGAAAATTATCAATTGGGATATCGTAAAAACCTTGAATTTGAGCAGCATGTAAATCAATTGAAATAACTCGGTCGACACCCGCGGTTTGTAGTAAATCAGCTACTAATTTAGCGGTAATTGGTTGACGTGATTTTGCTTTACGATCCTGACGCGAATATCCGTAGTATGGCATTATTACCGTAATAGAATTAGAAGAAGCTCTTTTTAGAGCATCTACCATAATAAATAACTCCATATAGTGTTCATTAACAGGGGCAGAAGTAGGTTGAACAACATATACATCATAGCCTCTAACACTATCATCCATATTGATACTAATCTCACCATCTGCAAATCTTGCTAAGTTTAAATCACTTAACTCAATTCCAGAAGCTGCTGATATTTCTTTTGCTAGGGGAATATTAGCGCTCAAAGAAAATAACTTAACTTTTTTACCACCGATTATTGCCATTTTGAAATACATCTCCTTATCACTTCTATTATACACAATTTATACTTTATTTTTATAAATAAAGAAAAAAGCGACCATTTTGATCGCTTAATTTTTTTACTTTGGAGCTGGTCTTTTTAAATATCTTCATTTGTTGGATTAGCTAATGCTTCTTCATAAGCTTTTACAACAACTTCCTCAATTTCTTTTCTTGTTTCTGAATTGATTGGATGTGCAATGTCGCGATAAGTTCCATTTGGGGTCTTTTTGCTAGGCATTGCAATAAAGATGCCTTCTTCTCCGTCAATAATCTTGATGTCGTGAACAACAAAACAGTCATCAAAGGTAATAGTTGCTACCCCTTTCAATCTGTTGTCCACATTTAGCACTCTTACTCGTACGTCAGTAACCTTCATTTTAATTCCTCCCACCGGTATGCTTTGATTATATCATGTTATTTAATAAAAAAAAAGGTGGTTTTTATTTTTTGACCCTATTTATGACTAATTTAGGTCGATTTGTAGCTCTTTTTGGTTTAAATTCAACCCAAAACAAGCTTGAACCGCTACCCGTCATTAAAATCTTAGAATAAATTTGGTTTAATTCTTGATAAATATTCCTAAATTCTTTAGATATTTTAAGTGCCGGTGTTAAGAGTGTGTTTTCACTTTTATCAATGAAATCAATAAAATCGTGTCTTTTATATCTTTTTAAATTTTGCTCATAATTATTAAAATTTTCTTTTGGGTTTGTAAGTGATTGATAGACTTTTTTAGTAGATAAGGAGGTTGGAAGTAGAAAAAGATGAATTTTATAACATTCAAAATCATTAATGTGATTAATTATCTCGCCCCTACCAGAAACACTAGCAGCTAAGTTATATAAACAAAAAGCAACATCAGACCCAAGTTGATTGGCAAGTAGTTCAAGCTCTTTTAAAGTTTTATTAGTGTTATAAAGTCGATTCAATCCTCTAAGGGTCGCCGCAGCATCGGCAGAACCACCACCAAGACCTGATCCAATTGGGATTTTCTTTTTAACTTTAACTTTTACATTTTCTTTAATATCAAAAGTATTTTGAAATAAAAGAATTGTTTTGTAAATAATGTTATCTTTAATTTCTAAGTTTGACAGTACTACATTTTTATCATTAAGTCTAAAGGTTAAAGTATCGTAAAGATTAATGGGAATCATAGTTGACCTTAACTCATGAAAACCATCATTTCTTAATTTTCCAACGTGTAAATCTAGATTAAGTTTTGCGTAAGCTTTTTCTTTTATCATAAGTTCCACTCCTTAGAAAGAAGAAGAAAATCTTCAATTTTCAATTCTTCCGCTCTAATATTTTCTTTATAATTTAAACTTGTTAAAAATTCAATTAAAGAAGCTTTAGAAATATCAAAAAAACTAGCAAGATTATTGACTAAAGTTTTTCTTTTTTGAATAAAGGCCGCTTTTACTATTTTTAAAAATTTAAGCTCCTCGTCCTTAGTTAAATTATATTTATTAACCTTCTCAATTTTAACAACTGTACTATCAACTTTGGGTTTTGGTTTAAACATATTGGGTGAGACGTTAAAAAGCTTAAAAACGTTCGTTTGATACTGCAAAATTATTGATAGATCGTTATACTCCTTTGTGCGAGGGTGGGCCGATATTCGCTCAGCAACCTCCTTTTGAATCATAATTATTGCCTTATTTAGCTTTTTAGTCTCTAAAAACTTAAAAAGTACTGGTGTAGTAATATTATAGGGTAAATTGGCTAATAATATATAGTTTTCATCTAAAAGTTCTCTATCTAAATCGGCTTTTAAAATGTCTTTGAAGATCAAATTGAAATTGGGATAATTATCTTGAAGGGGCTTCAAATATTGGAATAAATCTTTATCGATTTCATAAGCTGTTAAAGTTTTAGCCGATTGTAAAATTTCAGCAGTTAGAGCGCCTTTTCCAGATCCGATTTCTATAACGTTTTTACCGCCAATTTCAGCTGATTTCACAATTTTTTTTATTAAATTTTTATCGTTAATGAAATTTTGGCCAAATTTCTTTTTAGCGGTTTGTTGCATCTTCTAAAACCTCAGACAATTCTTCTTTACTAATCCCTAGCCAATTAAGTCTTTCTAGCATTCTTTGACTATTACAAATTCCGATATAATACTTATTACTAATAATTTCTCTTAATTTTGAACTATTTACGGTTCCAGTCAAACCAAGCTGATACAAATCATAAAGATTTAGCTGTTTATTGTCGTTTGGTATAACTTTTTTTTCTAAAAGTTTTTCCAAATTTGCTAAATTTATGTGTTCAACCCCAATTTTTCGATTATTTTTAGAAAAAGAGACGTCTTTTGGCACAAAAATATGAATTGGTTGCCTAAGTCGCTTTGCTAAATCTCTTCTAATTGTTTCGCCTGGACCATCTGGATCTAATAAAAGAACTATTTGAAATTGTTTTTCTAATTCTATTAAGTTACTAATGAATTTTTCATCATACCCTAGTCCATTGGTTGCTATCACAAAAAAATCTTTATTAATCTTTTTTAAGTTAATTATATCGTGTTGACCTTCAACTATATATAATTCTTTTTTCATTTTTTACGATAAAAGAATTTAGGCTCAGAAATTGTATAGACGTCTTCTAAATTTTTAATAATTTTAGAAACCACTGATAATGGCTTTACTTCGTCCTTTTTAGTCAATATCATTATCTCTTTTCTGTCATCATAAACACTTGATTTTTGTTCGGTTTTTCTAACATCTCTTAAGCCCGAATAGTAATGAGATTCTTCCTTTTCAAATTCTTTTTTAATTTGATTTATTAAAGGTTGATTTTCTTCAGAATCATCGATATAGCCCCAAATCTTACGATTTAAAAAATCAATCGACAGCCTCTTTAATATTTCATCACTACCCCTTGTAAACGAGTTTATTAAGCCGTTTATATAAAAATCGTCAATCGTTAAATACGCTTCAATATCCATTGAGTTATCCATAACTCTTTTTAACAAGTTTATATCTTCATTAAAATTATATCCAACCTTAATCAAATCATAAATTCTTTGATAAATTTTTCCTAATATAAACTCATATGAACGACCCGAGACATGATAATAGATTTGTGAGTACATATGGTGTCTTGAAATCAAAAAATCTTCGATTGCATTTAGGCCTGTTTCTTTATAAACTAAGTGATTATCCTTAACAGCAATCGATCTCATAATTTTATCAAGATCAACTAATCCGTAAGAGGTCCCGGTAAAATAGGAGTCTCTTCTTAAGTAGTCTAGTCTATCAATATCAATTTGACTAGAAATAATTTCTTCGATTAAAGGGTATTTTCCTTTTTTTAAAATAATATTTTGAACATCACTTGCAAAACTTTTATCAAGTTTATTTAAAATTAAATTTATCTCTTTATCATCGGCAATTATCTTAGCGCCTATTTTTTCATGATTTGAACCAAAGACAACTTCAAAGTCATGTGAATAAGGCCCATGACCTATATCGTGAAGTAAACTGGCTACTAAAAGAAGCGTTTGACTTCTTTCATCAAGGCTAGCTTCTATCGGTTTTAATGTGCTATAGCGTCTCGCTAGTTCATAAACACCTAACGAGTGCGAAAACCTAGAGTGTTCGCCACAATGAAAAACCATTGCCACTCCACTTAATTGTTTGATTCTTCTAAGCCTTTGGAAATAAGCAGTATTAATTAATTCTAAAATTATTGGATTTTCAATTTGAATATAACCGTATAAAGGATCTGAGAAAACCGTTGTATGATCTTGTTTCAATTTATGCACCTAATTTCTAAAAAATACAAGCCTATTATAACACTTTAACTTACGATTTACCAAATACAAAAGTTATGATATAATTAATTTGAAAAAGGGGTGTTTAAACTATGTCAACTATTTTTACAAAAATAATCAATCGCGAAATTCCTGCCGCAATCGTTTATGAGGATGATAGCTTTATAGCGTTTTTAGATATAACCCAAGCCAATCCAGGACACACTTTGCTTTGTACAAAAAAAGAGTATCCAAATATCTTTGAACTACCTATAGATATATTAGAAAAAATCTTTGTTATTACTGCTAAACTCGCCAAAGCAATTAATATTGCCTTTAAACCTACTGGAATTAACATTTTAAATAACAACGGTAAGGCTGCTTCTCAAAGTGTTTTTCATTATCATATACATATTATTCCAAGATATGATAACGATAAAATTAAAATTGAATGGCCTGATTATAGTCAAACTTATTTGAAAGACGATTTAGAAAAAAGAGCCAATTTAATTAAATCGGCTCTATTGTAAATATAACTCCTTCAGGAATATTTTCAACTCTTAAATTGAGTTCAAAATGATTTAGTGTTGTTTTAGATATGCTAAGCCCTAAACCAAATTGGCCTTTATTGCCTTTTTGATATGGGGTAAATAAATTTTCTAATATTTTATCTTCAATTGGCTCACCGTCATTAAAGATGGTGAGTTTTTTATCGGCTAATTTTATTTTTATCTCACTTTTTGCATATCTTATTGAATTATCAACAATATTAGCGATCGCTACTTCCAAATTGTCTTCTATCCCAAAATAAGTTGAAGAGTCTAATTCGGCAGTTATATTGGAAAATTTGTATTTATAGTTATTAACAATCCTATCACAAACATTTTTAACATTAATAGTTGTAAACTTATTGGAATCTTTTAAATATTCTAATTTACTATATTCTAATAACTGTACTACACGATGATTTAAGACTTTGGCTTGTTCAATTATGATATTTATATCTTTTACATCGGTAATTCCATCTTCAATCGCTTCGGCATATGTTTGAATGACGGTAATTGGAGTTTTAAAATCGTGAGAAATATTTTGCAGCATTTCTTGTTTCATTCTTTCGCTATCAACAATCTCTTGCCGCATTCTTTCGACAGCTATGCCTAGTTTGGCAATTTCATCGCTTCCATCAATATTAATTTCTTTTTTATAATCGCTTTTCGATAAGTTTAAAACGGTATATTGTAAAATTTCTATTCTACCAACTAACATTCTAGACCATAGTAAAATAATTAAGTTACCAAAAATCATTAAGGTAAAAAAGGTAATCTGCAGGGTAATGAAAAAATTTGTTTTTAAGGTTTCTTCATATCTTCTATCGGTAAAGACTAAAATTAGCTCACCTGATTTTGAATCATTTGGGTCTCTTCCAATAAATTGTCCCTTAACATAAATATCTTTATCTTGAAAGGTTGTTATATCAAAGGTCGTTTCAATAAGTTCGGGATTGTCCCAAACTTTATATCCATAATTGCTAATTACGCTCGGATAAGTAATTGCTGGATCATTCATATATTCAATTATTATTTCATTATATTCCATAATAAAGTAGCCATTATATGGATTGCTGCTTGGAATAATTTCATCGTTTATTTTATGATTAACAACCTCTTTTAAATATACTTCTAGTTGCATCACATTTGGTGCTTCATAGATTTTTGTTTGAGAAACTTCAAAAATCAATAGAAAAAGCGCACCAACAATGATGATTACAGAAGTAAAAACTATATTTAATTGCGTTGTTAGTCGCCAACGTTTCATAAAAGTCTATATCCGTGTCCGTAGATTGTTTCAATTCTTAGTTCGGGCATTTTTTGACGTAGTCTTCTTAATAAATCGTCTACCACACGATTACTACCGTCATAATCGCGCCCCCAAACTTGTCTTAATATAATATCGCGATCAAAAGCTTCGCCCTTATTATTTAAAAAGAAATACAGCAGTTCATATTCTTTATTGGTCAAACGAATATTTTCATCACCTTTATAGATTTCTCTTTTGTCAGTATTGATTAAATATTTATCATATTCAATTATATTTGAAATCGGTGCGGCATTTCTTCTTAAAACAGCTTTAATTCTTAACATCAATTCTCTTTGCGAATAAGGCTTTGCTAAATAGTCGTCACTTCCAAGTTCTAGGCCTCTCACTTTATCAATCGCTCTATCTCTAGCAGAAGTAAAGATAACAGCAGTATTTGGTTTTTTCTTTTTGATTTCTTTAATTAGTTCAAAACCGTCAATTTTTCCCGGTAACATAATGTCTAAAATCCATAAATCTACTTCATCACCAACGTGAGGAAGCGCAGATTCTCCATCATAAAACAATTTGGCTTCATATCCGGCAGCAACTAAGTATTTATAAATTAAATCTGCCAAATTTTTTTCGTCTTCGACATAATAAATAATCATTAGAACACCTCCCTATTATTTTATGGTATTGATTCTCATATAAGGAACTAACACTTCAGGAATTGTAATGGTTCCGTCTTCGTTTTGATAGTTTTCTAAAATTGCAATCATTGTTCTTCCAACCGCTAATCCCGAACCATTTAAGGTATGAACATATTCAGTTTTACTTTCTTTACTGCGTTTAAAACGGATGTTTCCGCGACGAGCTTGATAGTCTTCGGCATTACTAATTGAACCTATTTCGCGATATCTATCTTGACCAGGTAACCAAACTTCAATGTCATAAGTCATTGCCATTGAAAAACCAAGGTCTCCGGTTGAAAGCTGAACAACGCGGTAAGGTATTTGTAGAAGTTGTAATACTTTTTCAGAATCTTTAACCATTTTTTCTAATTCTTGATAAGATTCTTCTGGTTTAGTTATTTTAATCAATTCAACCTTATGAAATTGATGTTGACGTAATATTCCTCTAGTATCTCTACCAGCAGAACCGGCTTCTGAACGAAAAGCGGTTGTATAGGCACAATATTTAATTGGTAATAGATCACCATCAATAATATCATTTCTATACATATTTATCATCGGAACTTCAGCGGTTGGGTTTAAATACCAAGGTAGTCCTTCAATTTTAAAGGCGTCTTCCTTAAATTTTGGTAATTGTCCGGTTGCATACATGCTTTCTTCGTTAATGATATATGGTGGGATACATTCAATATAATCATGCTCAAAAGCATGTAAATCCATCATAAATTGAATTAAAGACCTTTCAAGCCTAGCGCCAAGCCCAACATCATAAACAAATCTTGCAGAAGTAGTTCTTGCGGCGGCATCAAAGTTTAAAAGTTTTAAATTTTGTGATAATTCGACATGATCTTTTGGTTTAAAGCTAAACTTTGTTGGTTCGCCAACAACTCTAATAATTTTATTGGCGTTTTCGTCTTCACCAATTGGAATACTTTTATTTGGTAAATTCGGCGTATTTAAAACGATATTATGTAGTTTTTCTTCAATTTCTTGAATTTGCTTGTCAAAATCTTTAATTTCTTGACCGATATTTTCAATTTGATCTAAGATTGGTTTTGGATCTTTACCTTCCCTTTTATAGATTCCTATTTCTTTGGAAGCTGTGTTGCGTTTGTTTTTTAAGTTATCTGATATTTGAATTAATTCGCTTCTTTTTAAAGTTAGTTTAGGAACTTCTTTTAAATAATTAAAGTCTCCCTTTCTAGTAGATAATCTTTTAATTGCTTCTTCATTGTTTTCGGCTAACCATTTTAAATCTAACATATGTTATACTTCCTTTCGGGTTAAATTACTCTTCTTCAAAAATAGAATCTTTGGTAATCGTTTTATTGTCTTCTTTCTCGTCTTCTAGTGGAGAAAGCGTAATTTCTTCTGGTTGTTTTTGGTTTAGTTGATTATTTAATTCTAACGCTTCTTGAGTACCGCTTTCTTTTTCAATCACTTCAATAGACTCTTCATCTTCATGTGGTACTATCGCAGTAGTAGCTACGCTTTGATCGGCTCTTAATTTAATAATTCTAACTCCTTGCGTGTTTCTACCAATCTTAGAGATGTCTTGAATCGCTACTCTAATAGCAATCCCCATGTCGGTACTGACAATTAAATCTTCATCGGCATTAACTGCTCTTAGGGCTACCAATTGACCGTTCTTTGCAGTGACGTTTAAGGTCTTAACGCCCTTACCGCCACGATTTTGAATCCGGTATTCTGCAAGAGCGGTTCGCTTACCATAGCCTTTTTCGGTTACTACCAAGACCTCTTGGTCGCTATTATCCATAATATTAGCACCAATTAGAAAGTCTTTTTCAGGTACATTCATTCCTCTAACGCCAGTTGCTGTTCTTCCCATTGATCTTACATCGGTTTCTTTAAATAAAATTGCTTTACCGTTATTTGCAGCTAATAAAATTTGTTTGGTTCCATCAGTTACTTTAACTGAAATAAGTTCATCATCATCTCTTAAATTTAAAGCTATAATACCATTTACTCTAATATTTTTATATTCGGAAACCGGTGTTCTTTTTACGGTTCCATCTTTAGTGACAAAAAATAAGAATTTATTTTCATCATCAAAATCAGGAATAGAAGTAAAAGAAGTCAGTGTTTCATCTTTATCAAAATTAATTAGGTTAACGATTGGAATACCTTTAGATGTTTTTGATCTTTCTGGTATTTTATAACCTTTCATTTTATAGACCCGGCCTTTGTTGGTGAAAAACAAGTGATAGTCATGGGTAGAAGTTAATGCCATGTGTTCGACATAGTCGTCTTCATGCATTTTAATACCTGTTACACCAATGCCGCCGCGATTTTGAGTTTTATATTGATCAACTTTCATTCGCTTGATATAGCCATTTTTAGTAACTGTTACGACAATATCTTCAACCGGAATTAAATCTTCGTTTTCGATATCTAAATCATCTGATAAATTAATTTCAGATAGACGTGGGTTAGCATATCTTGCTTTAATTGCTAACAATTCTTCTTTAATTATTTCAAATTTACGAGTTTCGCTTTCTATGATTAACTTATAGTCAACAATTTTAATTGCTAAGTCTTGGTGTTCGTCTTTAATCTTTTCAATTTCAAGACCGGTTAATCTTTGTAGGCGCATTTCTAAAATAGCTTTAATTTGGTTATCCGATAAATTATATTCAGTTTTTAAAGCCTCCTTCGCATCATCGGTTGTTTTAGATTGTTTGATTAATTCAATTGCTCGATCGATATCGTTTAAAGCAACCATTAAACCTTCTAAAATATGTTGTCTAGATTCAGCTTTTTCTAATTCAAAAAGCGTTCTTCGTTGGGTAACTTCAACTTGGTGATCAAGATAAGTCGCTAATGCATCTTTTAATGATAATTTTTTAGGTTCATTATCAATTAAAGCTATCATATTAATTCCAAAAGAAGATTGAAGTTGCGTATATTTATAAAGGTTGTTTAAAGCTACTAAAGGATTGACATCTTTCCTTAACTCGATAACAATTCTCATCCCTTTTAAATTGGATTCGTCTCTTAAATCAGTAATACCATCAATAATTCTTGGGCGATCTTTGGTATCTTTAGCGACTTCAGCTATTCTTTCAATTAAGGTTGTTTTATTAACTGCATATGGTATTTCAGTTACAATAATTGTCGATTTATTTTTATAGTTAACTATTTCGGTTTTGGCTCTGGTAATGATTTTCCCATTGCCAGTTTCATAGGCATCTCTTAAGCCGGTTAATCCTAGTATTTGCCCTCCAGTTGGAAAATCAGGTCCTGGGATATACTCCATTAATTCAGAAACAGATATTTCTTTGTTTTCCATATAGGCTATAACACCATCGATTACTTCACCTAGGTTGTGGGGTGGAATATTGGTCGCCATACCAACCGCAATACCGGTTGAACCGTTAACTAATAGGTTAGGAAAGCGCGCTGGTAAGACAACAGGCTCGGTTTCCGTACTGTCGTAGTTTTCTTTGAAGTCGACGGTGTTTTTATCGATATCTTTGACCATTTCCATGGCGATTTTGCTCATTTTAGCTTCGGTATATCGCATTGCTGCGGCCCCATCGCCATCGATTGAACCAAAGTTACCATGACCATCGACTAGTGGTTCGCGATAACTAAATGGTTGAGCCATTCTTACCATAGCATCATAAATACTTGAGTCACCGTGTGGGTGATATTTACCCATTACTTCCCCAACAATTCGGGCTGATTTTTTATGGGCTTTATCAGAAGTAATTCCTAAACTATTCATTCCATATAAAATTCTTCTTTGAACTGGTTTCATCCCGTCTCTAGCATCAGGTAGAGCTCTTGAAACAATCACGCTCATCGCATAGCTTAAAAAGGATGTTTTCATTTCGGTCGATAAATTTCTTTCGGTAATATTACCGTGATTATGTTCGTCTTCTTTAATATCTTCCGGTTCGTCTATTTCTTCTAAATCGGTTATTTTTTTAATATCTTCCATTTTATACTCTCCTTTTAAAATTAAGCGTCGATGTTAGTCGCTTTTGCAGCATTTTCTTGAATGAAGTTTTTTCTTGGTTCAACTTCCTCACCCATTAACATATTAAATACTTTATCTGCATCCATCGCATCGGTTAAAGAAACTTGAAGTAGAGTTCTTCGTTCAGGATCCATAGTTGTTTCCCAAAGTTGTTCAGGGTTCATTTCCCCAAGACCTTTATAGCGTTGAATTTGTGGTCTTCCTCCCATTTCTTCAAGTGTTAATTCTAATGATCTCTCATCATATAAATATTCGATTTTTCTTCCTTGTTGAACTTTATATAACGGTGGTTGCGCGATATAAATATAGCCTAATTCGATCAACCCTCGCATGTATCTAAAGAAAAATGTTAAAAGTAGTGTTCTAATGTGTGCACCATCAACGTCAGCATCGGTCATAATAACAATTTTATGATATCTTGCTTTGGTTCCATCAAACTCTTCACCAATTCCAGTTCCTAAGGCAGTAATTAAAGATAAAATTTCTTTATTACCTAAAGCTTTATCTAAACTAGCTTTTTCAACGTTTAAAACCTTACCTCTTAAAGGAAGTATCGCTTGATACTCAGAGTTACGACCTTGTTTAGCTGACCCACCAGCTGAATCCCCTTCCACTATATAAAGTTCGGAAATAATTGGGTTTTTCGAACGGCAATCAGCTAATTTAGATGCAAAACCTAAATTATCTAGTGGTGATTTTCGACGAGTCGCATCACGAACTTTTTTAGAGGCGATTCTAGCTCTTGAAGCTCTTAAACATTTTTCAAAAATTGCTTTAGCGTCTTCAGGATTTTCTAGTAAAAATCTTTCAAAGCCTTCACCAACAATTTGACTTGTTAATTGTCTAACTTCTGGGTTACCTAATTTGGTTTTAGTTTGTCCTTCAAATTGTGGATTAGGATGTTTAACTGAAATTAAACCGATTAATCCTTCTCTGGTGTCTTCACCGATAAAAGGCTCGTCTTTTTTAAAGAGGTTATGTTCATTTCCATATTTATTTAAGACTCTAGTTAAAGCCATCTTAAATCCATCTAAATGCATTCCCCCTTCTTCAGTTCTAATATTATTAGCGAAAGAGTGAATACTTTCGGAAAAAGATTCGTTGTATTGCATTGATATTTCAACGTTAATGCTATCAACTTCTTTTTCAATATAAATAACTTCTTGATTAATTTTTGGACGGTTATCATTTAAAAATTCAACATATTCAATTAAACCGCCTTCGTATTGATAGGAGTTTTCAATTGCTACTTGGCCACGATCATCAATTAAGATAATTCTTAACCCTTTATTTAAAAAGGCTAATTGTTGAATACGCCCTCTTAAGGCATCATAATCATATTCGGTTGTATCAACAAATATTTTAGAATCGAATTTAAATGTAATCGTTGTACCATTTTTATCGCTTGGCCCAACTATTTCAACTTTACTAGTTGGTTTACCATAAGAATAAGTTTGTTTATAGTGATTTCCATCACGAAAAACTTCAGCGATAAACTCTTCTGAAAGAGCGTTTACTACCGAAGCCCCTACTCCGTGTAGCCCTCCGGCTACTTTATAGGCTTGTCCATCAAACTTACCACCAGCATGTAAAACCGTTAAAATTGTTTCTAAAGCTGAAAGATGAGTTTTTTCATGGGTGTCGATTGGAATTCCCCTGCCATCATCGGTTACTCTAATGTAGTTTCCTTTTAATATTTCAACTAAAATATGGCTGGCATATCCAGCCAAAACTTCATCAATTGAGTTATCGACAATTTCCCAGACTAAATGGTGTAGTCCTTTGCTACCTGTCGAACCGATATACATTGCAGGGCGATGTCTTACCGCCTCTAATCCTTCTAATATTTGAATCTGTTTTGCATCATAATCGTTATTTCTTTGATTTTGCAATTTAAACCACTCCTTTGTTTATATTGATTATTTCAATTTGCTTATTTTCATTAATTTTTTCAACACTGGTCATAATAATTTGGTTTGTGTTGGGTAATTTAGTTAAGAAAAGCTCTTTTCTTGTTTCATCTAAATCACTTAAAACATCATCTAGCAATAAAATTGGTTTTCTTTTAGTTTTTAATTCAATTACCTTTAATAAAGCTAGTTTTAATGATAAAACAATTAATCGTTGTTCCCCAGAAGAAGCAAACACCTTAGCATCTTTTTCATCAAAGAAAACGATGAAATCATCTTTATGGGGACCGTTTAAGGTCGTTTCATATAAAATGTCTTGTTTTTGTTTTTTTCTAATGCTTTGTTGAAATTGGTCTATTTCAACGTTTGGTTTATAAACTATGTTAATTTTTTTATTAGGTAACAATTCAAATTTATTAATATATTCATTTAAATAATTAATAAATTCTTTTCTTTTTTCAATAATTTCTAATCCTATTTCTAAAAGTTGTTCCCCTAAAATATTTAAAAATGTATAATCATCATTAATTTTTAAGTTTTTTAACAAAGAGTTTCTTTGCTTTAAAACTTTTTGATATTTATTTAATAAATTTAAATATCTTTTATCGAGTTGAAACATTTCTAAATCGACAAATTCGCGCCTATTTGCCGGAGTTCCTCTAATTAGATTAATATCCTCAGGGACGAATAAAACGGCATTAAAATCGCCAATATAGTCGCTTAAACGTCTTTTTTCAACTCCATTTACTTTAATTCTTTTGCCTTTTTTAGAAATTACTATTTCAATATTTTGATTATTTAATTCTAAATTCATTTTAGAAAACTCTTGGTTATTAAAAATTAAATCGCGGTCATTAGAAGTTCTAAAAGACTTAGTCGTAAATGAAAAGTAAATCGCTTCTAAGATCGCTGTTTTTCCTATGCCGTTATAACC
>LSQX01378612.1_pt1 | contig 15154 bp, 10 predicted proteins | sample 654561 | NCBI WGS metagenome assembly LSQX01 (sample SAMN04489861, study PRJNA283612) | anaerobic digester metagenome | isolation source: 4 biogas reactors fed with cattle manure at either 37C or 55C with and... | place: Denmark: Kongens Lyngby | collected 2014 | reverse complement strand
CAGAGGGGCCAGCGCAGTGTATCATCAAACTGGTCGCTCAGCCTCGTGCGGTAAAGGTCATACTCCCGCCGCCAGGAATCGGGATCGCCGGGGCGGTCCCATTTCCGCTGCGTTTCCTCTACCAGGCGAAAGGGCAGCCTGCCGGCGGCCGCGGTTTGGGCCATGCCTGTAACCAGCCGGACCTGGCCCACGGTACCGCCCTTGAGCGGCTGGGTCTGGCAATCGATGACAAGGGCTTCCGAGCCCAACATGGCGTTCAGCGCCGTCTTTAGTCGTCGCAATTCGCTTTCATCAAGCCTCTCAGCCGGGTCGGGGGAATGCTGGGTCATTGTCGGATGCTCCTGTCTGTTTTTATCACGCTGCAGGCCGGCAGACGCATGTACTTGGTATGCTTTCAATGGATAGACTGTGGCTGTGATGGACATTAGGAGGATAGCGATGATTGGATTTATTATCAGTCTCCTTGTGTGCCTGTCAGCTCCAGGCGGGCGACATATGCCGTATCCACAGCCTGCGGCCAGAAGATCGCCGCGCCCAGCAGCAAAGGAGCGCCTTGAGCGTCCATGGCCATCCCCATCAGTTCCAGTTTTCCGCCGCTGATATCGGGAAGGCCGGCTTCCACAGGATAGCCATCCCTGTCCAGCATCATCAGCCATCCGTCGCCAAGAAGGGGGCAATTTTCCAGGTCCAGCCCGCGGCTGCCGATGAGGATGCCCTGATCTGTATTCATCAAGTAGTCCGCGCCGCGGTAGCCCTCCAGAGGGTGCTCCCATAAGGCGTCGCCCCGGTCGGAATAACCCAGCACTGCGCCGCTGCGCGTGCCGGGTCCGTCTTCTTCGTATGTCCATCCCGTCACGCTCAGCACGACGAGCCCCTGAGGCGCGAGCGCCAATCCTCCGGCGTAGGTATCCTGACCCAGGCGGATTTCACGTGTCCAGCGTACATTTCCCCGCAGGTCCATGCGAATCAGCAGCCCGGTACGGCTGCCATCCGCCAGGTAAGCCTCCCCGGCGATATAGAGCGCGTCAGCGTCCAGCGCGGCGCTGCTGAAATTCATGCCTGAGTAGGGAGCTATGGGCAGTCGCACCGACCACTTGCGCTCCCCCTTCAGGTCCAGCCGCGCAACCGTCACCTGCGCGCCGGTGAGCTCTCCTTTTTGCGGGTAATACGTCCCCAGCGCGAAGAAACCGTCCCCCAGCGGCAGCAGCCGGCGTGTATGTTCAGGCAGCTTGCGCGCGCGGCCCGGTTCCCCTTTGGATGTCACGGAGGCGAACATGGCGGTGTACTCTCTTGACCCTTCCGGCACTCGCAGGATGAGCGCGGCTATATTCCCGTCCGGCATCACACGCGCGCTGCGGAACACGCCGCCGCCCTCTTCCTCCAGCACCCAGCGCACGCCGCCATCTTCCCCGACGCGAGCCATCCATCCCATGTTGCCGTATTCCGATTCGGCCAGCAGCAGCATGCCGTCCTCCAGGGGCAAAGCCTCCCTCACCAGCCCTTCCAGGCGCGGATCCGTTGGCAGCAAGTTCTCCGGGATTTCCCCGGCTCCCGCCGCCCCGCACAGCATGACAATCATAGCCATGGCAATCAGTATCAGCGATTTTTTCATTGCACGATCCTCCTTGATAGTACGCGCTCCTGGTATCCGTCACAGCGGGAGAGTGAAGAGGCATTGCCGAAGGTTCCTGATCTTTGCGAGGGGGGGTGAACCAAAGCAATTATCGGCATGCGCAATCATTTGAATCTTAAATATATAATAACACAGGAGGGGCAAGGGCTCAAGGATGAATAGCTGCCCCCAGCAGGTTCCGGCCCGCGTGACAGCTCAGCAGGGGAATGCCGAATGACGAGGTTCTTCATTGGCATCTTTCCGGGGCATCCTTCCGGTAACAATGAGTGTTGAATAATTCTGTATTTATGGTATGCTGATCCAAGAGATGAAGCGAGTATCATCACGCGGGAGCGTTTAGCTACGGTAAATCCAATGGTTCTTCATTCATTTTGTTTCTTTGCTCCATGGTTTCATAACAACCCAATCTCCGGCTACCACCTCTTGTATCAAGAAGCCGGAGTCTTTATATCGCTAACTTTTTGCTGGGCACTGCTGCGTCCTTCCCGCCATTTTATTGGCGACACTTCATGCGCCTTCTTGAACTCCCGGGTGAAATGGTCCACCGAGCCGTAGCCTACCAGGAAGGCAATCTCATGAATTTTGAGGGAGTCATTGGCCAGATACTCCCGCGCGCGGGCCATCTTCAGGCTGCGCACCACCTCGACAAAGCCGCGGTTGAGGTTGCTTTTGATGAGGCGGCACAGGTGGGTCTGGCTGTAGTGGAACACTTCGGACAGCTGGGTGAGCGTGACGGTGCGGAAGTTTTCCTGGATGTAGTTAAGAATCAACGGGAAGTCCGCCCGCGCGGCCTTCAGGTGGTCTGCCTTGTGGATGCTGGCGGTGTCCGAATACAAACGCAGGGTGTGCGCCAGGAAGAGGTTGAGGAGGCTGACGCAGATGGAATTGGCGTAGTCATCCGTCTGGTAGCTTTCGTTGATCAGTTGGTGCAGCAATTGCTTCACCGAGGGCTGCAGCTGGGTCTTCAGCCGCAGGAAATTGGCCGTCTTCTCGCCATACAGCGCGTTGCGGAAAAAGGTGGAAACCAGGTCGTTTTGTGTGAGCAAACTGCCAAAGATGGCGTCAAAGGTGCTGGCGCGCACCGCCACGCAGATGGTCAGCGCGTCCTCATCCACCGGCTGGTTGTGCGCGGTGTGCGGCGGCACGATGCACAGGTCGCCTTCCTCCAGCGGTACCACCTCGTTGTCAATCAGCAGCCGGCAGCTGCCCGCGTACAGATAGGTGATTTCAAAATAATCATGGGAGTGGGGCGTCTCGGTCATGTGCGGGAAGTGCTTGAAGCAAAACACGTCCTTCTCCGATGGAAACAGCGTGACCTCGTTGATGACCTGCTCCCGGCTGCGCTGGTTGTCGCGGATGATGGTGGAGGCCTCCAGCGGAAAGCCCAGGATGAAGCGGTCCAGCTCTTCCGGGGTTTCTATCTCAAAAAAAGGCGGAAGGGCGTCCGGCGTTTTTTTAAGCAGGCCGCCTTTTTGCATCAGCTCCAGCGCGTCCGGGAAACCGATGGTTTGCTGGGTTTTCCTATAATAATCAAGCACAAAGTCCTGCACCCTGGCTGCGGTTGTGTAGCGGTTTTCTTGGGCCATGGCCTTTTCTCCCTGCACTTTTTTTCATCATGATAAAGGATACACGTCCCTTTGGTCAAACAACAAGCAAAATAAGTCGGAACGATGGCAAGTATGCACATGGTCAAGCCGGTGTGGCCTTAGTATAATCTGGTCAGATAATGTCCTTACTCTCTCCCTTGCCAACAACAAATGGAGTGAACGATGGCAGATACGCGCAAAGCACCCGCAGAACCCCTGGTCAGCGTCCTTGACCTTGACAAACACTTTGGCCCCACCATCGCGCTGGATGGGGTGAACCTGTCTTTTTATCCGGGCAAGATCACCGGCCTGATCGGGGAAAACGGCTCGGGTAAGTCCACTCTGACCTCCATCATCGCCGGCATGCAGCAGCCCACCGCCGGCAGCATGGCCTTCAAAGGCCAGCCCTACAAACCCGCCACCATGATAGAGGCCGGGCGCCAGGGGATCGGCATGATTGTGCAGGAGCAGGGCTATGTGCCAGGCATCACCATCGCCCAGAACATCTTTTTGGGGGAGGAAGGCCTCTTCCGCAAAATGGGCGTCATCAGCAAGAAGGCCATGGTGCGCGCCGCGAAGGAAGCGCTTTTGTCCATCGGCATTGATGACATCGACCCCGCCTTGTACATTGATCAGCTGAACCTGCAGGACCGCAAGCTGATCGAAATCGCGCGCATCATGCGCATGGACCTGGATGTCCTGATTGTGGACGAAACCACCACCGCGCTGTCCCAGAAAGGCCGCACATTGTTATATGGCATCATGGACAGCCTGCGCGGCAAGGGCAAGGCTGTCATCTTCATCTCCCATGACCTGGACGAGCTGATGCAGGTTTGCGACGCCATGGCGGTGCTGCGGGACGGCCGCCTCATCGCGGAGCTGGACAAGGCCGATTTCTCGGAGGACACCATCAAGCGTTTGATGGTGGGACGCGAGCTGAGCGGGCATTATTACCGCGACGACTATGAAACCCAGGAAAACACCACACCCACCGTGCTGGAAGTCCATCAGGCCACCAGCGCCACCGGCTTGCTGATGAACTTCAGCATGGACGTGAAAAAAGGCGAAATCCTGGGCATCGGCGGGCTGTCCCACTGCGGCATGCATGAACTGGGCAAGGTGCTGTTTGGGGAAGAACCGCTGCTGACAGGCAGCGTTACGCACACCGCAAGCGGCCAAAGCATCGTTTCCGCCCGCCAGGCCATGGACCTGGGCCTGGGCTATGTCAGCAAGGACCGCGACCAGGAAGCCCTGGTGCTGTCCGCGTCCATCCAGGACAACATCATGTCCGCGGGCCTGGACCGGGTCAAAGCCGGCCCCTTCATCCTGCCGGGCAAGGTACAGGCCTATGTCAACAAACAGATCAACAACCTGTCCATCAAATGCGCCTCGCCCAAGCAGAACGTCCAGTACCTCTCCGGCGGTAACAAGCAAAAGGTGGTCTTTGGCAAGTGGGTTGGCCGGGACTGCGACATCCTGGTGCTGGACTGCCCCACCCGCGGGGTGGACATCGGCGTCAAGGCGGCCATGTACCAACTGATAGAGGACATCAAGAACCAGGGCAAGACCATCGTGATGATATCCGAGGAACTGCCCGAATTGATCGGCATGTGCGACCGCATCCTCATTTTGAAGGATGGCAGGCTCAACGGCGAATTTGAACGAAGCCGCGATTTGGACGAGCTCAAGCTGATTGAGCGGATGATATAAGGGGGAAGCTGATGAAAAACCGTTGGGAGACCATCAAAAATTACTTTCCCCTGCTGGGCCTGCTGATTCTGGTCGTGTTTTTTTCCATCGCGACCGGCGGCGCGTTGCTCAGCCCCATCAGCCTGCAAAGCCTGTTAAACCAGGTCATCGCGACAGCGCTGGTGGCGCTGGGCTCGGTCTTTGTGTTTGGTTCGGGCAATTTCGACATGTCCCTGGGCGCGTGCTTAAGCCTCAGCGCCGTCCTGGGCGGCATGGCCGACATCGCGACAGGCAGCCTGATTGTGGCCTTCCTGGTGTGCATCGGCCTGTCGCTGCTGCTGGGGCTGCTCAAAGGCTTGTTCGCCTCCTTTGTGGATGTGCCGCTGTTCATTGTGACCATCGTGCTGGGTTCACTGCTCAGCGCCTTCACCCTGTTCATCCTGGGCGACGCCTCCGCGGTGCACCTGAAGGACGCCTTGCAGCCCCTGCCCTCGTTCTCCTTTTCACAGATGTCCGTCATCAACCTGGTGGTGCTGCTGTCTTACTTTTCCCTGTGCCTGGTGCTCTTTTTGTTCATGCCCATTGGCCGTCAGGTCAAGATTTTGGGCGGCAACGCGGTGACGGCGCGGCAGTCGGGCATCCCCATCAAAAAGGTCAAGGTGGGCGCCTTCCTGATTGGCGCCCTGGGCATCGGCCTTGCGGCCTTTGTCATCCTGGTGCGCGTGCGCAACATCGGCGCGTCCACCGCCTCCTCCATGGGCACAGACGTGATGATTGCCCTGGTGCTGGGCGGGATGCCGCTGTCAGGCGGGCCGCGCTCGCGCATCAGCGCGGGGCTGGTGGGCGCCACCTCCATCACGGTGCTTAACGCGGGGCTGACCATGATGGGTTTGAACATCGCGGTCATCCAGATTTTCCGCGCGGTTGTGTTTCTGGTCGTGGTCTATGTGGCAAGCATGACTTACCGCACAAGGCTTTTACCCAGATAAATTGTTTAGGAGGAAGGATTCCATGAAAAAAACGCTCTCCCTGCTGCTGCTCATCTCCCTCTTGCTGGGCTTTGCCCTGGGCACCGCCCAGGCGGAACCCGCGCTGTCAGAAGACGGCCGTTTCCCGGTGGAAACCGTCAAAATCGGCTTTGTCAACTATGACACCTCCGCCGAGCAGGTGCTGGCCATCCAAAGCTACTTTGAGTACCTGCAGACTGCCTTCAACTTTGAAGTCATCTGGTCTGAAGCGCTCAACTCCGCCGCCGCGGAATTCGCTTTCATCGAGCAGTGCGCCGCCGCCGGCTGCAAGGCCATCATCGGCTACTACAACGAAGGCAAGTCCGAGTCCGTCAAGTTGGCGGCCGACCTTGGCATGTACTACTTTGGCGGCGCGGTCAACGCCGACATCTACGAGCCCGAAAAGAACAACCCCTTCTATGTGGGCGGCTACATCTCCGGCGCTGAGCAGGATGAAAACTACCTGGCCGGCTATGCGGTCGGTAAAGCGCTGGTGGATGCCGGCAGCAAGAAAGTCATCGTGATGTCCGGCGGCAAGGACTTTGGCGTGGAGTTCTTCGTCAAACGCTACAACGGCATCATGGACGCCCTGAATGAAGGCGGCGCCGAGGTCGTGTACGAAGTGCCCGGCTGGCCCGGCACCGAAGCCTTCGCCGCCCACCAGACCGCTGCCCTGCAGACAGAGGCGGACGGCCTGGCGGGCACCCTCACCTGCATGATGTGGCTGCAGCCCATGCAAAACGCGGGCAAGATGGGCCAGATCAAGGTGGCGGGCATTGAAACGGTGTCCGAAGGCCTGGTTGGCCTCATGCAAGGCGGCATCTATGTGGGCGCCTTCTCTGAAATCCCCGACATGTTCGGCCTGTCCATCCCCATGATTTTGAACGCCGTCACCGGTTACGGCGAGCAGCAGCGCAATCCCGACGGCTCTGCCGGGCGCGTCAAGGTGCTCAACTGGGTCATCACCAACCCCGAGGACATGGCGTATTTCGCAAAGCTTTTAAGCGGCGAAGGCGATGAGCGCGTGTTCAGCATCGAAGACCTCAAGACCGTCATGGGCGCCTACAACCCTGATTTCACCCTGGATGACATGTCTGCCCTATATTCCGCCGTCACCGCGGACGAAATCCGCGCCCGCCACGCGCAATAAACCTTAGAACCTTTGATTTTCCCGGGGCGGGGCCCACAACCCCGCCCCCAACGCCCTTTGTGAGGTGCAGCATGCAAGCAAGGCTTCGGCGTGTCATCAGAAACACGCTCATCACCCTGGCCGCGCCGGTCATCGTCTACCTGCTGTTCTTTGGATTGACGCGCCTCATGGGCAAGCAGGGCTTTGGCATCGGACCGGACCTGCGCGTCATCATCCAGAACACCGTGTATTCCGGCTTCATCGCCCTGGCGGTCTCCTACAACCTGACCTCCGGCCGCTTTGATTTCTCAGTGGGCTCGGTGCTGATTTTGTCAGTCATCCTGGGCGGAACGCTGGCAACGCAGGCGGGCTTTGGCCCGGTGGGCATGGTGCTGACGATGGCGGTGGTGGGCATGGCCTGCGGGCTGGTGTCGGGCCTGTTGTATGTGCTGGTCAAGCTGCCGCCCATGATTACCTCCCTGGGCCTGGCCATGGTGTTTGAGTCCCTGGGCTTTATGCTCAACAGCTCCAAGGGCATCCGGCTGATTGGCCGCTTTGACCTGCTGATTTTCGCGCAGTTCCCCAACAACCTCTACCTGCTGGGCGTGGCGCTGGTCATCCTGATTTATTTATTGAACTTCACCCAGTTTGGCTACAACACCAATTCCCTGCGCACGGGGCAGAAAAACGCGGTGGATGTAGGCGTGAACGAGAAGAAGAACGCCGTCATCTGCTATGTCATCGCGGGCGCCCTGATGGCCTGCGCGGGGGCGGTCTACCTGTCCCAGTATGGCTACCTGGCGCCGCAGACCGGGCTTGCCAGCATCTCCTTCATCATGGGCGCCTTCTTGCCCATGTTCATTGGCGGCTCGCTGGCCAAGTACTCCGACCGCAACATCGGCGTTATCGCGGGCGCCTTCATCCAGGCCTGCATCTCCTCCGGCCTTGTCAAGCTGGGCGTGTCCAGCTCGGTCAAAACCATCATTGACGGCGCCATTGTCTTGCTGTTTTTGGTGTATGTGTCCAACAGCCACAAGTTGATTCTCAAGAAGCTGCAAGCCCAGAAAAAAGCGCTGGCGCTGTCTGACGCCCAGGCATAGTTTTCTCCCAAGTACACAAGGAGGTTTGTTCCGCCATGCTCAAAAAAGCGCCCTATACCATCATGCCTGAAAAGCAGGTGCGGCTCATCATCGATACCGACGCGGGCTGCGAGGTGGACGACTTTTTTGCCATCGCCCAGGCCCTGATGACGCCCAAGTTTGAGGTGCGCGCCATCTGCGCGGAGCATTTCTCCAATGATTTTATGGAGAACTCCCAGGAGGTCAGCTACCAGGCGGCACTGGAGATGATGGACAGGATGGGCCTGGCCGGCACCGTGCCCGTGCTGCGCGGCAGCGCGCCCATGGAAGGGCCGGACACTTATGAGATGAGCGAGTCCGCGGAATTGATCATTGAGGAGGCGCTGAAGGAGGACAGCCGCCCGCTGTACATCCTGCTGCTGGGCGCGGTCAGCAACGTGGCGGCGGCCTTCCTGAAAAAGCCGGAGATTCAGGACAAGGTGCTGCTCATTGGCGGCATGATTCCCAATGACCAGTGGTTTTTCAACTCCTGCAATGACATCCACGCCTACAATGTGCTGCTGGACAGCCGCGCTGAGTGGTGGGCCTTTGATTTGAAGATGGGCGTTGGCATGCAAGCCAGCGTGATGCAGCTGTACAACCGTGTCCGCCCCTGCGGGCAAATCGGGCAATGGCTGTATGAGCGCACGCTGTGGGCCATCCGGGAATTGACCGCGCGCATCAGCATGGACCGCAAGAACGGCCGCATGGGCGATGGTTTGAGCGACCAGGCATATGCCGCCTTCATGCCCACCGGGGAAAACTGGTCCTTCTGGGACTGCGCCATCGTGGGTCTGGCCATGTATGACCAGATGGACAGCTATGTGATGAAGCCCGCGCCAAAGCTGCTCAACAACCGCGGGCGGACGCAGCACCGCCCGGACAACCCCCGGAAGCTGCGCTGCTACCACACGCTGGACCACAACCTCATCATGACGGACTTCTATGAGAAGCTGCAGTACTACTTTGGGGAGTCAGCGTCATGAGGGAATTACGCTTTATCACCCCACCCAAAGGCCTTGTTTGCCCGGTCATCACCAAGACCTTTCCTGCCGGCAAGGCGCGTTCCGCCAGCCTGACTCTGACAGGCCTGGGGCTGTATCGCGCATATCTGAACGGAAAGCGCGTCGGAGACGATTACCTGAGCCCGGGGCTGAATGACTACACGGCCTACCTGCGCGCGCAAAGCCATGACATCACCGGCTTGCTGCAGGCGGAGAACACCCTGGAAATCTTCCTTGGGGACGGCTGGTACAGGGGACGCTACGGACTGGACGGCGCCAGCCAGAAAAGGGAGACCTACGGCAGCCAATACCTGTTGGCGGCGAACGTCAGTCTGACAGATGAAAACGGGCAGGAACAGCTCATCCAGACCGACGACAGTTGGCTGGTTGGCCCCTCGCCCATTGTGATGAGTGACATCTATGACGGTGAGCACCGGGACGATACCCGCGCGCGCGAATCCGGCTTGCCCTGCCAGACAGCCCAGGCGCCCGGCCCGGTGGAAATGGACAGCTATCCGCAAATCCGCGTCAGGACAAGGCTGAAGCCAAAGCTGCTGCGCTCCAAAAAAGGCGAGCACATCCTGGATTTTGGCCAGAACCTGGCCGGGGTGGTGCGCTTTGTCAACCGCCTTGAAAAAGGGAAGACGCTGCGGTTGCTCTTTGGCGAGGTGCTGCAGGAGGGCTGCTTCTACCGGGAAAACCTGCGCTCCGCCAAGGCGGAGTATGTGTATACCTCCGACGGCCTTGAAAAGGAAGTCGAGCCCTGGTTCACCTTCTATGGCTTCCGCTATGTGCTAGTGGAAGGCCTGGAGGAAGTCAATCCGGAGGATTTCACGGCCCTGGTATTATCCAGCGACATGGCGGAGACCCTGCGATTGACTACCTCCTCAGAAAAAATCAATCAATTGATACAAAACACCCTGTGGAGCCAGCGGGGCAATTTCATTGATGTGCCCACTGACTGCCCGCAGCGGGACGAGCGCCTGGGCTGGACCGGCGACGCCCAGGTCTTCTGCGGCACCGCCTGCTTCCTGATGGACAGCAAGGTGTTCTTTGACAAGTTCCTGCGCGACCTGCGTTATGAGCAGACCACCTATTACGACGGGGACATCCCCATGTACAGCCCATCCCTCAAGGGAGAAGCCGGCGCCGGCGGCGCTGCCTGGGCGGACGCGGCCACCATCATCCCCTGGACACTGTATGCGCAGTACGGCGACAAGGAGCAGTTATCAAAGCACTACCCCCTGATGCGGGATTTCGCGGACAAGCTGCTGCGGGTGGATTTGAAGGAGGACAGCGCGAACCTGGTGACGGAAGGCTTCGCCTTTGGCGACTGGCTGGGCCTGGACGGTATTTCTCCCACCTCCTTTGTAGGCGGGACGGATAAGCCCTTCATCCAGTCAGTCTACTGCATGCACAGCCTGAACCTGGCCGCCACAGCGGCGGAGGTGCTGGGCCAATCAAGCGATGCGGAGCGTTTCAGCCAAGCTTCACAGCGCGTGAGAAACGCTATTCAGGAAAATTATTTCACCCCCGCCGGGCGCTTGAGCGTAGATACCCAGACCGCCTATGCCCTGGCGCTGTACCATAGGCTGTATACCGACTTGGATGTCCTTAAAGCGCAGTTCAAGAACCGTCTGCGCCTGGACAGCTACCGCTTAAACACCGGCTTTGTGGGCACGGGCATCATTTTGCCCGCCTTGCTGGATCACGGCCTGGTGGATGAGGCCTTCCGCCTGCTGATGCGGGAGGATTACCCCGGCTGGCTCTACCCGGTCACCATGGGCGCTACCACCATCTGGGAGCGGTGGAACTCCTTGATGCCGGATGGAACGGTGTCTGACACCGGCATGAACTCCTTCAACCACTACGCCAGCGGCGCGGTCTGTGAAACCCTCATCACCCGCATCGCAGGCTTGCAATCTGCAGCACCCGGTTGGCAGGCTGCAAGGATTGCACCCAGGCCCCACTGGAAATTGAAGGAAATGGACCTGGCTTTTGATTCACCCGCGGGTACTTATCAAGTCGCCTGGCAGTTGCAAAAGGACAGGTTCACCCTGGATGTGACGGTGCCCACAGGCGCGCGGGCAGACATTCACCTGCCCGGGCATCCGGATGGGGTGGTGCATCAGGTGGGCGAAGGCCAGTATCACTATGCCTATCAGCCCACACACTTGTTGAGCCGCCCCTTCTCCGCCACGACCATGGCAGCGGATTTGATGGGCAATGAAGCGGCGCAGGCAGCCCTGCAGCAACACATGCCCGGCTTCTTTGGCGGGCTGAAGACAAACAACCCGGACTTTTTGATGATGAGCCCGCTTGAGGCGCAGAATTCCCTGCCCTTTTTGCGGCTCAGCGACATCGATGGGCTGGACAAGGCCCTTACAACCATCCGGGCATAGGAGGAAGGCACATGATCACACAACAGTTTTTTCTGCATGAGGGGCGTGAGGATGTCAGCCTTACCACCTATGTGCTGTCCGACTCCAGGGAGCTGCTGGATGGCAGGCTGCGCCCCGGCATCCTGATTTGCCCAGGCGGCGGTTATCTGAACTGCTCCGACCGCGAAGCCGAGCCCATCGCCTTGCGCTTTGCCGCCATGGGTTACCACGCCTTCGTGCTGCGCTACTCGGTGTACATGGATCAAGGCGAACCCTACCCAGTGGGCAAATCCATGCAAAAACGCGCGCGCAGCCTGTTTCCCAACTCCATGCAGGACATCGGCCTGGCCTTTTTAAAGCTGCGGGAGCACGCCAGCGAATGGAAGCTGGACACCCAAAGAATCGCCCTGTGCGGCTTTTCCGCCGGCGCGCACAACAGCGCCATGTACGCCACCCACTACCAGGGAAAGGACATCGCGGGCTACTTTCAACAAGATGCTGAAATCTTTAAGCCCGCCGCCTGCATCCTGGCCTATGGGCTGTATGACTACTGCCTGCTGATGGAGAACCCGGCGCTCATCCGCGACCCCTTCGCCAAGGGATTGCGCAAGGCCGCGGCCATCGCGCTGCTGGGCAGCGATAAACCCAGCCAGCAGCTGCTGGAACAGGTCAGCCCCGCCCGCCAGGTGTCCGCGCACACGCCGCCCCTCTTCCTGTGGGCCACCGGGGAGGACAGCCTGGTGCCGGTGTCCCAGACAGCGGCTTTTACCTTAGCATTGTCAAAAGCCGGCATTCCCTTTGAAGCCCATGTGTTTGAATCCGGCCCCCATGGCCTAAGCCTGGCCGACCAGGCAACAGCCGGCTCCCGCTTTGAGCTCAACCCCGTGGCTGCCCAGTGGCTGCCCCTGGCGCAAACCTGGCTTGAAAAACGCCTGGCGCTGCCGCTGCGGGAAATCCCCCTGTGGATGGAGCAGCTGGAACGATGAACATCACTTCCTTTAACAAGGGCTGGCGCTTTTTTGAGGACAGGGGCGCCTTCAAGCTGGTCTGGTCGGTGCCGCAGGATGCCCGGGTGCTGGACCTGCCCCATGACGCCATGATTATGAAACCCGCTCGGCCGGACAGCCCCAACGGCCGCAACACCGGCTTTCGCAACGGCGGCCAGTATGTGTACGTCAAATCCTTTGAGTTGACGGAGGACTTGCTGGGCAAGACCATCCTGCTGCGCTTTGACGGGGTGTACATGAACGCCTCGGTCTTCGTCAACGGCCAGCGCGCGGCCTTCCACCCCTATGGCTACACCGCCTTTGAAGCACGGCTGGATCCCTTCCTAAAACCCGGCACGGACAATGAAATCCGGGTGGTGGTCAACAACGCCGCCATGAGCAACAGCCGCTGGTATTCCGGTAGCGGCATCTACCGCGATGTCTGGCTTTGCGTTGGGGAGCAGGCGCACCTTCAGCCCCTGGGCGTACAGTTGCGGACGCTTCATGCGGATGAAAACAAAGCGCTTTTGGGTGTATCTGTCACTGTCAGCAACCTGGGGGACCTGCTGGAACAGGTCAGCGTCCAAACAAGGGTGCTGGATGCTGCCGGGCATGAGGTTGCCCGTCATGAGACGCCGGCCGCGGTTTTATTGACAGGCGAAAACACTTTCTCAAATGAACTGGAAGTAGCCTCCCCCGCGCTGTGGTCAGAGGACAGCCCAGTCTTGTACACCTGCGAAACCACCCTGCTACGCAACGGGCGGGTGCTGGATATGGACACGGCAAGCTTTGGCATCCGCACCATCCGTTTGGACCCGGACCAAGGCCTGCTCATCAACGGAAAAGCGACCAAACTGCGCGGCGCCTGCGTCCACCACGACCATGGCCCGCTGGGCGCGGTCTCAAGCTACGACGCGGAGTACCGCCGGGTGAAAAAGCTCAAGGACGCCAGCTTCAACGCCCTGCGCATGGCCCACCACCCCGCCGGCCCTGACCTGCTGCGCGCCTGTGACGCCCTGGGCGTCTATGTGATGGATGAGGCCTTTGACCTGTGGACCCGTGCCAAGAACGACCATGATTATGCCCAGTATTTTGACGATTGGTGGGAAGATGACCTGCGTGCCATGTCAACAAGCAACTACAACCACCCCAGCGTCATCCTGCTGTCCATCGGCAATGAAATCCCGGAAATCGCCACCAAGGAAGGCCTGCGCCTGACAAAGGCGATGACGGACTTGCTGCACAAACTGGACCCGGACCGCCCGGTGCTGGCCTCCGTCAACGGCGTGTTCGCCGCGGGCGATGCCCTGGACAAAATCCTGTCGGACTTGAGAGAGGAATTGAAGGCCGAGCAGGCGCCGGACTGGAACGTCAATGACTTCCTGGCCGCCATGGCGCGGCATATGGGCCGCATCGTGCGCAACCAGGAGATCACCAGGCGGCTTGACAATGTGTTTGAAATCACCGATGTGGCCGGCTACAACTACATGGCGCCGCGTTACCTTGAGGATGCGGAAAAACACCCGGGCCGCTTCATGGTGGGCAGCGAAACCTACCCACCGGACATCGCGGGCAACTGGGCGCAGGTGAAGCAGATTCCCCGGCTGCTGGGCGACTTCACCTGGACAGGCTGGGATTATATCGGCGAGGCGGGCGTGGGCTGCCCTTCCTATGGGCCCAAATCGGTGCCCTTTGGCCTGGGCTACCCCTGCCAGCTGGCCTATTGCGGGGATTTTGACCTGATTGGCACTCGTCGCCCGCTGTCCTACCTTAGGGAAATCGTCTTTGGTTTCCGTACAGACCCTTACATCGCCATCCAGAACCCCGGTGAGGACGCGGCCAGGCTCAACCACTCCCCCTGGATGCTGTCAGACGCCCTGCCGCGGTGGACCTGGCCCGGGCACGAAGGCCAGAGCGTGGTGGTGGAGGTCTACGCGCCGGGGGACACGGTGGAATTGTTCCAAAACGGCATCTCCCAGGGACAGCGACCCGCAGGGGAAGTTGCGGGCTACCGCGCGCTGTTTGATGTAGCCTACCAGCCGGGCACACTGCGCGCGGTTTGCTATCAGGACGGTGAAATCATCGGTGAAAGCACGCTGGGCACAGCCGGCGAAGCCCGCCAGCTTGAAATCAAGCCCTGTCTGAGGCCGGAAGGTAAATTGGTATACGCGGAGTTTGCGCTGCTGGACGCGCAAGGGCAGCTGGCCAGCCAGGCGGACATCCCCCTGACGGTTACGGTATCAGGCGGCGCCCGCTTGCTGGGCCTGGGCACGGGCAACCCGATGCCCGCGCAAGGCTTCTGTGGGAATGAAGTCACTACCTTCCAGGGCCGCGCGCTGGCCATCCTGGGCCTGGAACACGCGGACAGCGCATTTTCATTGAGGATAGAAGGCGCGGGCTTGAGCGCGGAGCTGAACTGGCCACAACATGAGGACAAGGACAAACAGCATGATTGATTTTTCCGGCGTGCCTTTTCACTTGACCCCAACGGACACCGCCTGGGTGCAGGACACCTTGTCCGGGATGAGCCTTCATGACAAGGTGGGGCAAATCTTTTGCCTGGTCAACAGCCAGCAGGACGCCGCGGGCCTGTCCGCCCTCATCCAGGAAGCCAGGCCGGG